>ERZ827181.249-NODE-249-length-78518-cov-5.505627_pt1 | contig 78518 bp, 64 predicted proteins | sample MGYA00519778_ERZ827181 | MGnify/ENA primary metagenome ERZ827181 (study PRJEB31778, sample SAMEA3449273) | human gut metagenome | biome: human gut; feature: human-associated habitat; material: faeces | place: United Kingdom | collected 2010/2012 ...
TTTTGCCGCTCCTCCGCATTTCGGGCTTGACTTTTAATAGTTAGTCTTTCACACTTTCCTTCCCTCCGAAACTTTCAGCTTGGCAGGTTCTTTGACAGTCTGCTGCGGCCCGGACAAATGTCCGGGCCGCTTCGTTTTATGGTTATGGAATCAGGTTCGGCGCGTGCGCGCGCACGAGCTGCAGGGCGTCCTCATCGATGACGGCCGTCACATCGGGATGCAGCCGCAGAATAGTCGCCGGGACCTGCGGCACGATCCTGCCGCACAGCAGGCGCTCTGTGATCTCCGCCTTTCCGCTGCCGCTGAGGAGCAGCAGGATGCGCTTCGCCCGCATCAGCACACCGAGACCGACCGTAATAGCCTGCCGCGGCATGGTGTCCGGCTCGTCAAAGTAGTGAGCATTCGCGGCATGCGTCTGCGGTGCAAGGTCCACAAGGTGCGTCAGCTCCGGAAAATCATCTGCAGGCTCGTTGAAGCCGATGTGGCCGGTGTGGCCGACGCCGAGGATCTGCAGATCGGCCGGGTGGGAGCGACAGAGTGCTTCATAACGGCGGCACTCGGCCTCCGGGGCGGCTGCATCGCCCTGCGGGACCGCCGTATGCTCCGACGGGATGCCGCAGGGGCGGAAGAAATGCTCCTCCAGATAGTAGTGATAGGACTGCGGATGCGTGCCGGAGAGACCGACATATTCATCCGTGTTGACCGTGCGGATGCGGGAAAGCTCCAGCCCATCCTCCCGGTGGCGGCGGACCAGCTCGCGGTACATGCCCTCGGGCGAGCTGCCGGTCACGGTGCCGAGACAGGAGTCCGGCTTTTGCCTGATCTGCGCCTCAACGATGTCCGCGGCGCAGCAGCTCAGAGCCTCATAATTCGGAACCGCGATGATCTTCATGTGCCTACCTCTGCCAGAGCGGCCTGCTCCATAAAATAACGTGTGCGATCCGGGTCGACCGGATTGCGCATGTCGCCGTTTTTGATCCAGGTCGCTACGCAGACGGCGTCATATTCCTGCAGCAGCTCGCGAACGTTGTCTCCCGTTGCGCCTCCGCCGAGGAACAGCGGGACGCCGGGAACGCGCTGCCGTACCTGCCGGGCCATGGACAGACTCTCCTGCGCGTTCTTCCCGCAGAGGAACAGACCGTCGGCAAACGCCTCGTGGACGCACTGCCAGGCCGCTTCGTCCAGCGGCTGGGGGCACAGCGGGATGCCGTGGCGCTCCCAGACGTCGGCATAGACGGGAATGTCCGTCCCCAGCTTCCGTTTCAGTGCGGTGATCTCGCAGCACTGGCCCTGCAGCAGTCCGGCGCTTGTGACCTCTGCACCGGTGTACAGATGCTCCACGCGCACAAAGTCCGCTCCGGCGGCATCCGCCACAGCCAGCGCGGCCACGCCGTCCCAGTTGACGAGCACGCCAAGGCACAGCGCGGGGAAGCTCTGTCGGATGGCTTGCGCCACAACGCTGAGATAGGCGATGGCCTCCGGCGCGGACTGCTGCCGGATGGGCATGTCGCCCATATTTTGTAAAATCATGCTCTGCACGCCGCATTCGGCCAGAATGCGCGTTTCCTCCAGCGCCTGCTCCGTGATGAAGCTGATGCGTTCGCCCCGGTTACGGTAGCTGCCGGGCAGGGGACGGGTCTGCACCATGCCGATGACTCTGCCCTTCATGCGTTCGCACCTCCCAGTTTTGCAGCATAGTTCAGCCCGGCGGTATACATGGCCGTCGGCGGAAGAATGCCTGCCTCTGTGATATAAGCGGTGATGAACTCCGGCGCAATGGCCACAAGCTCCGGGCAGACGAAGTCCACGCCTGCCGTTTCGTCGGCCGTCCAGCTGCCGCCGATGCGCTGGCGGTGATCGTCGAGGATCGGCTTCTTTCGATAGCCGTCCAGCGCACGCAGGTCGAGCTTCAGCAGGGGCGTCGGCACATAGAACGGCACATGGAACCGGCTGCACAGCAGGGCCGTCAGCTCCGAGCCGACCGTGTTAAAGCATGTTCCGTCCGGATAGTACGTCTCGGAACCGATGAAGGCGGCATCGCACGCCGGAATATATTGATACAGCGCGCAGTCCGGAATGACATGGACGCTGTGCCCAGCGCGGAGCAGCGGTGCGACATAGGGCCTGCCGCCGTCGAGCGCGCGGCTCTCGGGCACGATGCAGCGGAACGAAACGCCATGCTCCTGCCCCAGAGCGGAAATTGCCGCCACGGTACTGGAATAGTCATAGAGCAGCAGCGTCCTTTTGCCTTCCAGAACGGTCCAGAGCAGGGAACGGATCTTTTCCAGATCCTTTGCGGCCTCCGTACGGTAGCACTCGACACCCTTCCGGATGCTTTGTGCAAGCTCTGCCCGGCTGCTGCCGTGCACATTGCGCAGCATGAGGCCAATGGCATTCGTGATGGCCTGACTGGACTCGCCGCGCGTTGCGATAAAGTGGTCGGCGATGCCGCGGAGCAGGGGGAGGGGATCGTCCGCGCCGTTTTCGGCAATGCTGAGGAAAATGTCTCCGATGATGCGGATATGGCTGCTTGCGCCGAGGACGCGCTGTTCGTTGACGTCGTCAAAGCGCTCCTGCGCCTCCGGCGAGAGCAGCTCCCGCCATTTGCAGGGGACAACAAACATGATTATTCTCCTTTCGGCTCGATCACACGGATGCTGACGTCCTCCGGCAGGTCTCCGGTCACGGTGAGGCTGTCCTCCCAGAAGGCAGCGTAGTCCGCACCGTCGCGCTTCTGCCACCATGCGTCCAGCTCGCCCATCGTCGCGTGCCAGAGCGGCAGAGCACGGACGGCCTCGGCCAGACGCGGGAATGTCTCCTTGGCCAGCAGGCCGAAGTGCTGCGGATGGCTGTAGAGGATGACGGGAAGTCCTGCCTCTGCCTGACGGCGCACGGACCGGCAGAAATAGTCCGTCACAGAACCCTCCGGCAGCGCCGTGCCCTCCTCCTCGGCCTTGGCAACGGCGCGCTCCGTGGAGAACGGGTCGACCGGCAGCTGCTTGACCGCCATACGCGTGCCGTGGTCATAGGGATAGAAGGGGAGCCCGAAAACGGCATAGCCGAAGTCCGAGGTATAGGTGACGCCGTCTTCCTCCAGCGCCCGGTTCAGGGCAAAGTTCCACATGCCGCGCGGTGCGACAAAGCCGGTCGTATAGTCGATGCCCAGCTCCTTCATCCATGCGCGGCAGTCGTGAACATTGCGGAAGTTCTCCTCCTGCGTGGTGAACAGATTGTGGATATCGGCGTGGCAGCCGATGTCGTGGCTCGGGTCAATGTCCCGCAGACGCTCGGCCTCCGGCTCGCAGAGCGATTTGTTTGTATAGAACGTCACGCGGATGCCGGCCTTTTTCGCGGCATCGCTGATGCGGCGGAGATGGTCGCCGTAAATGCCGTCAATGTCCACGCGGAACACGAAGACGGACTGATAGTTTCCTGGGTAATAGTGCAGGTAGACATACGGCAGGCCGCGTTTGCCATAGGAGCGGATGAGCAGCTCCCGCATGGCGCGCAGCAGCAGGTGCTTGTCCACCGATGTGATGCGCTCGGTAAAGTCGGAATCCGGCGTTGTCCGGCGCAGGGTGTCGCCCAGTGCGCAGATGAGCTCCGAGAACGGGATCCCCGTATACCAGCAGCCGCCCTTTCCGACACTCTGCCAGACAATGGCGGGGTATTCATCCGGGTGCAGACCGCATTTGATCTTGCGGCTCTCATGCAGGCGAAGCAGGCCGAGGCCGCTGCCCGCATAGACGGGGACGAGGCTCGCAATGCGCGGCGTGCCGCAGTCAAGCTCCGTCAGGTCGGCAAATTCGAGCGCCGCCGTGCCAATATAGTCCGTAGGGAAGGGAAGCTCCTCCGGATGCATGCCGGAGAGCACGGCGATGCCGCCCTCCTGCAGATAATCGGGAAGCCAGATGGGCGTTTCGCCCTCGCACAGCAGGACCGGGCAGTCCGGCCTTTCCGTCGTCAGAAAATGCGGTGTTTTTTCCTGCTCGCACAGGATGCGCCAGCCGTCCGTCTGCTCCGGATGACGGCTGGGGTAAATACCGGCTCTCAGCTGCATAGTGCTTCCCCCTTTTCCAGAATGAACTGCTCCGTTTCTGCGCGGGACGGGAGCTTTGTACGCGAGCCGACCGCACCAATAGCGATGGCAGCTGCTGCAGAGGCATACTGGGCGCAGCGCTCCATGCTCCAGCCCTCCACAAGGCCGGAGAGGAAGACCGCGTTGAAGCAGTCGCCCGCGCCGGTCGTGTCCTGCACCGGGACGGAAAATGCCGGGCAGTGGTGGGAGTATCCCTTTCGGAAGACCCATGCTCCGTTTTCTCCGCAGGTGACGACAACGGTCTGCACGCCGCGCGCCAGCAGCTGCTGCGCACCTGCTTCCAGATTGGTGCAGCCCGTCAGAGCAGCCAGACCGGCTTCGTTCGGGAAGGCCGTGTCCACGCGCTGCAGGACGCTGTCCCACACGGCGGCGGGCGCATTTCCCGCCGTTGCCTCGATGTCCATGGACAGCAGCGTCTGCGTACCGTCCAGCGCCTGTGCCACATGGGCGGCAAGGGTCATATCCAGAGAGGTCATGTGAACGCGCTTTGCGGTTTTCAGATAGGCAAGGTCGACCTCCTCCGGCTTCGGCAGAAAGCCGGACGTCTCCACAATGGTCAGCGCCTTTTCGCCGGTGTCGTCCAGCAGAACCATGCAGAAATAGGTCTCACAGGCAGGATCGACGACCATATGGCTGATATCGACGCCGCGGCGCTGCAGGTCGCTTTTTGCCAGCTCGCCGTAGCCGTCCATGCCGACCTTGCAGACGGCACCGGCCTTCGCACCGAAGGCAGCTGCGGCGCAGCAGAAGTTTCCGATGATCCCGCCGGGGAAATTCCCGAGCAGCTGCCCGCGCACCTTCTCGTCATGCGAAGCAATGTGCGGAACGCGGATCATCACGTCGACGTTTGTATCGCCGACTCCAATGATATCCAGCATAGGCTCCTCCCGCTCAGGCGTCCTTCTCCGCGTTGACGGTGAAGGCAACGGCGGCGAGGATGATGAGGCCGCGGACGACCATCTGCTGATAGACATCCAGACCATACATGACGAGCGCGTTGTTGATCATGCCGAGCATGACGGCGCCGACGCAGGCGCCCGCCACGGAGGCCTTGCCGCCGTTGATGCTCGTGCCGCCCAGAACGGTCGCTGCGATCGCGGAGGTCTCCTCCGCCTCACCCAGCGAGTAGCGGCCGCCGCCGAAGCGCCCGGCCCAGAGGATGCCGGCCAGCGACGCAAGTACGCCGGAGAGCAGCATGACCTTAAAGATCGTCAGCTTGACGCGCACGCCGGAATAGAGCGCGGCCTTGGGGTTGCCGCCCACGGAGATGACCTGACGTCCGAACGGGCGCTTGCGCAGGAAGAGCTAGCCAACGACCACGATCACGACCATCCAGAGAAGCAGCACGGGAACGCCGCCGAAGTCGCCGCCGCCGAACACAAAGTTGAACGTCATGTTTGTGATGGGGACGGATTTCAGGCCGGAGACCGTGCGTGAAACACCGGCAAAGAGGATCTGCGTGCCGAGCGTAGCGATAAAGGGCGGGATTTTTACCCATGCGATGAGCGCACCATTGAGCGCGCCAACGACGGCACCGACGGCCAGACCGGCCAGCACGCCGGGGATGAGGCCCGCAGCCTGCACAGTCCAGGCCGTGACAAGGGACGTCAGGCCGACGACGGAGCCGACGGACAGGTCGATCTGGCCTGCGCCGAGGGCATAGGTCATGCCGACGCCGAGAATGGCGATGAGCGCCGTCTGCCGGATGATGTTCCAGACGTTGCCCATATCCAGAAAGCCGTTGCCGACATTGCGGAGCGTCAGGGAAAAGACAATCAGCAGGGCGACAAAGGCGAGATAGATCATGTACTTCGAAAGAAATTTGCGCGCGGAGATCTTCGTTTTCATGGTGGTCCTCCTATTGAATCGCAGCCATCAGGCTGTCTTCCGTTAATCCGAGCCGGGGAACGTCACGAAGCTCTCCGACGATGCGGTTGTATTTGATGAGCAGGATGCGGTCGCAGTTTTCGATCATCTCCGTCAGTTCGGAGGAGACGAAGACCACGCCGCCGCCCGCGTCCGTGAAGCGGGTGATCGCAGCGGTGATGTCGCCCTTGGCATGGATGTCCACGCCGTAGGTCGGGTCGTCGAGCAGCAGGATCTTCGGATGGCTCTCGAGTGCCTTGCCGACGACGATTTTCTGCTGGTTGCCTCCGGAGAGCTTACTGATGGCGATGTCGCTGCCCGGCGTTTTGACCTGCATGGTTTCAATGATCTCCTGCACGATCTGCGCGCCCTGCCTGTCATCGATGAAAAAGCGCTTTTTGCTCAGCGTGGGGAGCAGCGGGAGCAGGGAATTGTCATAGACGCTGTGCATCAGGGACAGGCCCTGTGTGTGGCGGTTCTCCGGGACAAGAAAAATACCGCCGCGGATGGCGTCGCACGGCTGGCGGACGCGGAGCTTTTTCCTGTCCAGCCGGATCTCACCGCTGCGCGCCGGGTCGATGCCGAACAGCACATTGAAGATTTCCGTGCGCCCGGCGCCCTTCAGACCGGCCAGACCGACGACCTCGCCCGGGCGGACGGTGAAGCTCAGAGGCTCCGGAATGACCTTCGAGGTCACGTCCTTCACCTCGAGCAGCGGTGTCAGACCGTCAAAATCCTGCGGCTTGCGGCTCTTCACGGCCTGAAAGCCGCTTTCACCGAGCATCTGGGCGATGATCTCCTCGAGCGTTGTGTCGCGGATCTCCTTTGCCATGCAGGCCCTGCCGTCGCGGATGATCGTCACGGCGTCGCAGATATCGAGAATGTGCTGCAGGTGGTGGGTGCTGATGACGATGGAGTAGCCCTGCTGTTTCAGACGCTCGATGATCTCAAAGAACTTCGTCGTGGCATCGGCGTCGAGCGCGGCGGTCGGCTCGTCCATAAGGATGATCTTCGTCTGCTTCATGATGGCCTTTGCGATCTCGACCATCTGCATATCGCCGGTGGAGAGGGACTTGACCTTCTGCCGCGGATCGATGCGGATGCCCATATCGCGGAAGAACTCCGTGGCCTTGCGGATGCAGTCCCGGTCGGAGATCAGCGCGCCCCGGATCGGTTCTGTGTTCAGAAATATATTTTCTGCGACCGTCATTTCGCCGACCAGACTGTAGTCCTGGTAGATCATGGCAACGGTCTGCTCACGTTCCCGGACGGAAACGGATTTATCAATGTTCTTGCCAAAAAATCGGACGGTGCCTGCCGTCTGGGTGTAGACGCCGTTGATGATCTTCATCAGCGTGCTCTTGCCCGCACCGTTTTTGCCGACAAGGCCCATGACCTGTCCCTGCCGCAGGGAAAAATCGACGCCGTCCAGCGCGCGGACGCCGGAGAATTCCATCACGATGCCGCGCATTTCGATCGCGTTGACAGCGGTTTGTGTTTCGGACATTTGCGTTACCTCATTTCGGGTCGCTGTGCCATACAGCGGAATGGGATCGAAAAACGCCGGGCGGGAAAACACCGCCCGGCGTTGGTTATCAGCCGTTCAGAGCGGCCTGAACGTCAGCGGGAGCCTCGATACCGAGGGAGGTGCGGTAGCCCTCAAGCAGATTCTCGCGGGTGACCTTGAAAGACGGGGACGTGACATAGCCCGGGCACTCCTTGCCGATGCAGGCATAGGCGGCCATCAGCGCGCGGCCGTATCCCATGGCATACGGCATATCGCAGGCGATGCCGACGATGTTGCCGCCCTGTGCCATATCGAGCGCGCAGGTGGTGTCGAGGTCCATGGTGACGATCTTGATGTCGGTGCGGCCAAGGGCCTTCACGGTCTGCAGAACGTCAATGCACGGGGTGGAGTAGGAGACGAAGATGCCCTTGACATTCGGATACTTCGTCAGCAGAGCGGAGGTGATCTGCGCTGCTTCGTTCGGGGAGGAGAAGCCGCCGACTTCGGCGACGGTGATGTTCGGATACTGCTCGGCGATGGTCTTGAGGAAGGCGTCGTCGCGGGTGTTGCAGACGTAGTTGACGTCGGCGACCGTGATGGCGAGGATCTCGCCCTCGCCGCCGATGGCATCAGCCATCATCTCGGCGCTGTCGATGCCCATGTCGACGATGGAGTCCGTGATAGCACCGACATATTCCTTGCCTGCCGTGTAGCCCGTGGGAACGTTGCTCATGAACGTCAGCTTGACGCCTGCCTGCCACAGCGGGTCAAACGTCGGCGCGCAGACGTCGAGGTCCTGCGGCTGGCAGGTCACGATGTCCGGGTTCAGCGCGGCGAAGGATTCCATGTTCGTCTTCTGCTGGATGGGGTCGAGATCGCAGCAGCCCTGGCCGACGATCTTGATGTTCATGGCCTCGCAGGCATCCTGGAAGCCGATGAGGTTTGCGTTGTCCCACTCGCTGGCGTTGATGAGCTCAAAGCAGGCGGTGAGGTTCATGGAGCGGACCTGCGCCAGCTCCTCCGGCGTCAGCTCCAGCTCAGTATACCAGGCAGCGGGGCTGCCGTCCGGGCCGACGGTGGTGATGGTCTCGGGGGCTTCGACCGGGTTCGGGAAGGTCAGGCCTTCGGCAGGAATGTCGTTTCCATCGGTGTTATCGCTGTTGTCGGGGGCGGTGCTGGGGGCGTCGGTCGCGGGAGCGTCCGTGGCGGGGTCATTTGCGGGGCTGTTGGAACAGCCGGCAAACAGTGCCAGCGTCATCACGATGGCGAGAAGCAGGGCGATGCACTTTGTGGTTTTCATGGTTACCTCCTGATATTGTGGGTCTGAAACTCTCTATGTGTACTGCGGCCGCAGCAGACAACGATGTTACTCCTTGCGGATGATCTGGTGGAATGTATACTTCTCTGCGTTGTAGGACATCTTGACGAACTCGACGGGGAACAGCTCCATCGGCCTGCTCTTGCGGTAGCCGAAGGTCTGGCGCTCGACGTACAGGATCGCAGAGCCCTTCGGAATGCCGAGGTGCCGGCTCTCCCGCATGTTGGCAAGGCGGCACTCCACGCGCTCGCGCGCATAGACGATGATGATGCCGTATTCCTCCTCAAGGCAGGAATAAAACGACTGGTTCTGCGCAAGCTGCGCCTCCATGTTGGGCACAAGCGCAGCCGGGATATAGTTGACCTCCGTGGCGATGGGGACGGAGTCCGCCATGCGGATGCGCTCGAGCCGCCAGACGGGCTGGTCCTGCGGGATCTGCAGCTTGTTCGCCGTGCGGATCACCGGCAGCTCCTTCTCGAGGGAGACGACCTGATTGCTGACCTGAAGGCCCATGTTCAGCATCTCCTGTGTGAAGCTGAGAATGCGCCGCGGGCCGCTTTCGATCTTCATGCTGGCGACGAACGTGCCTTTGCCGGGACTGCGGACGAGGAAGCCCTCCTGCTCCAGCTCCTTGAGCGCCATGCGCACGGTCGTCCGGCTGATGCCGAAGGAGTCCTGCAGCTGCTTTTCGGACGGCAGGATCGAACCGGGCGGATAGTCGCCGCCCTCGATCCATTTCAGTAATGTCTGCTTTAACTGATAGTACAGCGGTTTTTTAGAAGAGATACTCATATTTATCCATCCTGTTACTTAAGAGGATTGAAAGCCGGAAAAGGGATGCGTTGTGCTTACGTTTGTATCATACCACTAAAAATCCGATTTTTCAAGCATATTTTTTGCGATTTCAACAAAATAGTAGATAAAACTAAAACAAAAATGTGCATTTTCACAAGGTGAGAATGAGACGATTGAATGCGAAAAATAGATACATTTCCGTGATGCCATTGGGAACGCTATTCATCGACATGAAAATATATACAAAACTGTCCTGAAGTTGTCACATTCCGGCGCAGAATCCGGGGGTAATTATGCAGCATTTCGATAGCCCCGGCCTGCCCCTCCCGATACCAAAAAAGATACATTTGCAGGTACAGGAACAATACATTTCCGATACATTTCAACTTACCCAGCCAAAAAAATTTTTGCGTGGATATCCCAGAAACATCGCTGCAGCGCGGAAAAAGCAAAAAACAGCCCGCCCGAGATAGACACTCGGACGGACTGCCAGACAGAAATACTATTTTCTCCAAATAAAACGATCCACAATGCCGGTATAGCTCTGGATGATCCTTGCGACCTTCACGGAGACGTTTTCCGCGGTATAGTCGGGGACAGGTGCGCCGAAGTCGCCGTTTTGCTGCATCTGCACTGCCAAGTCAATGGACTGCAGCAGCTGCTCCGTATGGATGCCGGAGAGGACAAAGCAGCCCTTGTCCAGTGCCTCCGGCCGCTCGGTGGAGGTGCGGATGCACACCGCCGGAAACGGCTTGCCCACCGACAGGTAGAAGCTCGACTCCTCCGGCAGGGTGCCGCTGTCAGACACGACGCAGAAAGCGTGCATTTGCAGGCAGTTGTAATCGTGGAAGCCCAGCGGCTTGTGGGCAATGACGCGCCTGTCCAGTTGGAATCCGCTTTCCTCCAATCGTTTCCGGCTTCTCGGGTGGCAGGAGTACAGCACCGGCAGGTCGTATTGCGCCGCCATGGCGTTTACCGCCGTGAAGAGCGAACAGAAATTCTCCTCCGTGTCGATGTTTTCCTCCCGGTGGGCGGAGAGCAAGATGTATTTTCCCTTTTCAAGGTCGAGCCGGGCGTGAATGTCGCTGGCCTCGATCTGCGGAAGATTCTGATGCAGCACCTCCGCCATGGGGCTGCCCACCACGAAGGTGCGCTCCTTGGGAACCCCTGCGGCGTTCAGATAGCGCCTTGCATGCTCGGAATAGCAGAGGTTCACATCGGAGGTCACATCCACAATGCGGCGGTTCGTCTCCTCCGGCAGGCACTCGTCAAAGCAGCGGTTCCCGGCCTCCATGTGGAAGATCGGAATGTGCAGCCGTTTGGCGGCGATGACGGACAGGCAGGAGTTGGTATCCCCCAGCACCAGCACGGCGTCCGGCTTGACCTTCTGCATGAGAGCGTAGCTCTTGGCAATGATCGTGCCGATCGTCTCACCCAGATTCGCCCCGGCGGCGTTCAGGTAATAGTCCGGCGCGCGAAGCCCCAGATCTTCAAAGAACACCTGATTCAGCTCGTAGTCGTAATTCTGCCCGGTGTGGACGAGAATCTGCTGAAAATAGCGGTCGCAGCACTGGATGGTAGCAGAAAGACGGATGATCTCCGGCCGCGTGCCGAGGATCGTCATCAGCTTGAGTTTTTCCATTTCAGACCTCCTCATAGAACGTGTCCGGGTGCTGCGGGTCGAAGCACTCGTTGGCCCACATCAGCGTCACCAGATCATCGGTCTTGCTGAGATTCGTGATGCTGTGGGTGTAGCCCGGCAGCATGTGGACGGCCTCGATTTTCTCGCCGCTGACCGCAAACTCCAGAACCTCGTCCGCGTCCAGCCGCCGCTCGCGGATCAGTCCGTGCCCTGCCACAACAACGAAAAATTCCCACTTGCTGTGGTGCCAGTGCTGGCCCTTGGTGACGCCGGGCTTTGTGATGTTCACGGAGAACTGCCCGCAACTCTGCGTTTTCAGCAGCTCCGTGAAGCTGCCGCGGACATCGACGTTCATTTTGAGCGGAAACGAAATTTTCTCCGGCGGCAGGTAAGAAAGATAGGTGCTGTAGAGTTTCTTTTCAAAACTGCCCGCCGGAATTTCCGGAAGGAGCAGCGTCTCCGGCTGTGCATGAAAAGATTGCAGCAGCTCGACGATTTTTCCCAGTGCCACGCGGTGCGTCACCGGCACATAGCAGAAATCTCCGCCGGGAACCGGTGTCAGGCCGTCATAATTGCAGCGGTGCGCCCGGCCGGACAGCGCTGCCAGCAGCTCCGCGACGAGATCGTCAATGTAGACCAGCTCCAATTCCGTCGCGGGGTCGTTGACCGTGATTGGCAGATCGTTTGCAATGTTGTGACAGAACGTCGCCACGGCGGAATTGTAATTCGGTCGGCACCACTTGCCGAACACGTTGGGGAAGCGGTAAATCAGCGCCTCCGCACCGGTCTCGGCGGCATAGGTCCGCAGCAGCTTTTCGCAGGCAAGCTTTGCCTTGCCGTATTCGCTGCCCGCATAGCGCCAGACGAGAGAGGCCTGGGCGGAACTGGCCAGCATTACGGGGCAGCGGTTGCCCGCACTTTGCAGGGCAGTAAGCAGCGCCTCCAGAGAGCCGGTATTGCCGGAGAGGTATTCCTCCGCCGTTTTTGGGCGGTTTACCCCTGCTAAATGGAATACGAAATCCGCAGATTTCGCATAATCAGCAAGCTGCTCCGGTGAGCCGTCCGTGTCATATTCGAAGATTTCCCGGATGTCCAGCTCCAGGTGGGTGCGGTCCTTGCCGTCGCGGATGTTTCGGAGCGCTGCGACGAGATTTTTCCCCACAAAGCCGCGCGCGCCGGTGACAAGAATGTTCATCAGCAATTTCCTCCAAAGAGCTTCAGCTTCTGCAGCAGGCGCTTCATACCATCCAGGTCCAGCCGCTGGGTGTTATGGGAGGTGTACGGTTCGATCTGAGACAGCTCCGCGCTTCCTTTGGAGAAATAGTTGTCGTAGTTCAGATCGCGGCTGTCGGCGTGGATGCGGAAGAAACCGGGAAGGTCCTCCGCCCGCAGCATTTCCTCCGAGGTCACCAGCACCTCGAAGAGCTTTTCCCCGTGGCGCGTGCCGATGGTCTGCACGCCGAGCTCGGACTGCTTCAGCTCCAGAACAGCCTGCGCCAGTGTTTCAATGGTCGCGGCGGGCGCCTTCTGCACGAACAGGTCGCCCTGCTTACCATGCTCGAAGGCGTAAAGGACAAGATCGACGGCGTCGCCGAGTGTCATCATGAAGCGGGTCATGTTGGGGTTCGTGACGGTGAGCGACTTGCCCTCGTCGATCTGGTCGCAGAACAGCGGAATGACTGAGCCGCGGGAGGCCATGACATTACCATAGCGCGTCAGGCAAAGCACGGGATCGTCTGCCAGCATCTGCTTCGACCGGGCGATGACGTTCTTTTCCATCATAGCTTTGGACATGCCCATGGCGTTGATGGGATAGGCGGCCTTGTCGGTGGAGAGAAAGATCGCCTTCTTGACCCGGTTTTCCACGCAGGCATCAATGACGTTGTTGGAGCCGATGACATTGGTCTTGACGGCCTCCATGGGGAAGAACTCGCAGGAGGGCACCTGCTTGAGGGCGGCGGCGTGGAACACATAGTCCACGCCCCGGAAGGCTGGGGCGATGGAGCGGTAGTCCCGCACATCGCCGATGTAGAATTTGATTTTCTCCGCGCAGGCGGGACAGGCCAGCTGATAGGCGTGGCGCATGTCGTCCTGCTTTTTCTCGTCGCGGGAGAGGATACGAATCTCGCGGATGTCCGTGGTCAGAAAGCGGTCCAGAACCGCGTGACCGAAGGAGCCGGTCCCGCCCGTGATGAGGAGGACTTTGTTTTCAAATCTTGACATAATCAGCATGCCTTTCTCTGCGAATTATCGGTTTTCTTTCGCTTTGGAAACACATCACGCAGCAGGATTGCCTGACACATCAGCAGCCCATTGGGACGCAGCGGACGTAGGAGAAGCGGAAATACGAACGTTGTAGATATTTGCGTCAGCAGGGAGGCAACGGCAGCACCTGTTGCGCCCCAGCAGGGAATCAGCAGAAAATTCAGAGCCACATTCACCAACGCGGAGCCGATATAAAGCGGTGTCAGATACTTTTGCTTTCCTTCGCATACCACCCACGCGCCGCGGGCCACGCCCAGATAAGAGAATGCGGTGTACCATGTAATGACCTGCATCGGCATGACAGCCGGAAGGTACGCTTCCCCATAGAGCAGGCTGACAGCCGGTCGTGCAAGCAGCGTGATCACGGCGGAGACGGCAACAGAAAGATAGAAAACAAGGGCATACAGCTGCCGGTTATGCCGGACGAACTGCGCTCGATCCGTCCGATGGGCCTGCATGATACCGGGCGTGATCGAATCAATGATAGCCGACAGGACGAAGGTCCACACGGTAGCCAGACTGGTAGCCGTGGCGTAGTAGCCAACGGAGGCCTCATCCAGCAGATGCTTGAGCATAAAGCGGTCTGTACAGTTATAGACGGACACCATGAGGCCGCAGAGAATAAAGCTCCCGCTCTGGCGCAGAAGGGCGCGCCCCTTTGCAGGCGAAATATGCAGACGGGGACCGCCCCGCCACTTGTACAGCCCCAGAAATACAATGGCTGCTACGGCATAATCGATTGTGTTGGAGATGGCAAACCAGCGAACGTCCTTGCCCAAAACCAGAAGGAGTACTTTGTAGAAAGAGACGATGATATACCCAACCGATGTGGCAATCGTTGCGTATTTGGACTCCAGCCGACTTTGAAACCAGTACTGAATGGTATCAAACGCCTGAAAGATCAGGGACATGCTGTAAAGCGCTACCACGGTCATGGTCAAGCGCTCTCCACGGTCCACAGCGGCCACTATGGCCAGAATGCTGACCGCAGACAGCGTACTGGACAGCAGCCGCATTGCGATCGCCGTTCCAACTGTAGTTCCGGCACCCTCCGGGTCATCCATAAAGTCCTTCAAAAGGAGTGAACTCAACCCCAGAGTGGCAAAGGATGTGAAAAAGGCGGTATACAGGGCGGCATAGTTGACCAGACCATAGTTACTCGGCCCCAAATAGCGTGCAGTGAGCAGATTGACCAGAAAGGCCAGTGCCATGTGCAGGACTCTGCCTGCGACCAGCCAGCCCGCGTTTTTGGCGGCACGTCGGCTGAAAAAAGATACTTTCATATTTGCGATATATGCCAGCAGTGGCTAAGCGCGGCTGCACGGCCCTTCCAAATAGAGTTCGGGGGACGGAACCCCCTCTGAAATGGCCCGGATCAAATCGACCAGCCGACGGGCGGCTTCTTGCGCATTCCAGGTGTTTGTGATGGTCTCATAGGCATGTTTGCCCATTGCTTCCCGTGTAGATGGCTGCTCCAACAACCGTACGACATTTTCGTATAGTTCATTCCTATTCTCAGCGCGATAGACACAGCCATTTACGCTATTCTCGACCAAATAGGGCGTCGAGCCGGCTGCGTCACTGGCAACGACTGCGCAGCCGCTGTTCATGGCCTCGTTCAACACAGCGCCCCAGCCTTCGTGGCGATCCGAAGTAAACAGAAATATTGCGCTGCGTTCCATTTCCCGGCGCACCTGCTCCGGTGACAGGCTGCCCAGAAGGCAGACCTGAGATTCCAAAGCATATTGTGCGATCATTCCACGCAGCTTCGGTTCCAATGTCCCGCTTCCCGCTATACGCAGAGAAAACGAATAGCCTGCATCCCGCAGCCGAGCCGCAAGCCGGATCGCATCATCCGGATGCTTCAAATCCAGCAAGCGGCCCGCCCAGAATATACTGCTCGGCTCTTTTTGTGAGAGCAGCGCTTCCGTATCATAGGAAAGTACTGCAGGAAAATATCCCCATTTATAGGCCTTCCCACGGAACAATCCCATTTTCGCATAATCATCGGCGGCATAAGCACTGGCACATAGAAGATACACCGGCTTATAAGAGGGATTCCAACGTTGCCATTTCACCATCCGCGGCAGAAATTTCAGCGGCTCCAAGCCGTTTTTCAGAGGGCGCTCCTGATATCGCAGGATCAGCTTTCCCTCCCGCAGGCGTTCCCGCAGCAGAATTTGCGGCGCAGAGCCAACAATTACGGCATCTGCCTCCAAAATCTCGCGGGAGGCCACGACCCATTCTGCCGGGGTACGCGGCGTGACAACAAAATCCGGAAGATCCCTGATCTCGCCCCACATCGCGCGCCGCTCCAGTGAGATCGATCCACTGGCCAGAAACCGGAACGAGATGCCGCTTTGCGCAGCCAGTGCACGGCATAGCGGCCCCTGATGATGGTTATAGAAATTGGAGAGAAAAATGAGGTTCATGGGGTGACCTCCGATTTGCTCTGGTGCATTGCACCGTTAATTCCACCCTGGATCATAAGAAAGAAATAATAGATGTACGGGTTTGCAATATAGATCGGTTCGACCATAAAATTTATGATTGCTGCTGACGTAAAGCAGAAAGCGATAGGGCTGATGCTACGATCTGTATGCAATCTGCCAAAGCGAAACAGTATGATTATTTCGTCAATTGTTGCTGATATCGAGAAAATGAAAGGGAGTATTCCAGCAACACGGTAAATGTCCAGCCAGAAATTGTGCGCATATGTTTGCCCGCCATACAGAACAAATTGATTATTGGAACCGAATGGATAGTGCAACCAATTATCAAAAAAACTTTTCCAGATATCGATGCGCCCACCGGCATTTAGCAGATCCCCCTGTGTGATGCGCCGATAAAGTCGTGTCGATACAAATGTGCTTTTCAAATGAGCAATATCTGCTTCCCAGACTATGAGAATGATCAAAAATAGGATAACAACGCCAAGAATGATATGGAGTCGACGCTCAAGAGATATTTTAGCAGTTGACAGAATATATATCAGAATTCCGACGAGAAGTAATCCGGAGACAAAGAAAAAAGCGCGATATGCTTGCTGTATAGCGTTATAGAGTGAGATGGATAGGACAAGGAGAGATGGAATAGTCCACTTTCGATTACCGAAAAAAAGCAGACAAATTGAAATGGCAGTCGGGAAAAGAAACAGCAGGCCTTGCGCAGTGACGGACAGATAGTGCTTATGCCAAAAGTCGTAAGCTAGTCGAGCATATCGCTCATCAACGCGATGAAAGAACTGATAAGACACAACATTAAGGGTACCATGCAGAAAGAAACCAGCTGAGATGCTTATGATCATCAACAGTAGTAAGTTTCTGTTAGGGGAATTCCTGATGAAGTGGCTGCCGACCAGGTAGCAAGCCCAAGGCATGACGAGGTATTTAAGTAGGTCGGCAAATACGAAGCTGTTATGATAGCTGTAGAATATGAAATAGAAAATTGAGAACAGAGCAAGAAGTATGGCTTGCTGCGTTATTACAATATGACGAATATGCAAGATCAAATAGGCGAGCAGGAATATTGCAAGGAAATCGCCGCCAATGCCTAAAAAATCCATACTGGAAATAAAGATGGTTAAAAGGCATAGGATATCCCTACGGTATAGAGAACCGCGTTCCTGTTGCTGAATAGCTTGCATGAAATCTCATTCCTTTGGAGTTCTTGTAAAATGCCGTGTGGGAGGGCTGCACAATTGTGCAGCCCTCCGGATGGTGTTTGCTGACAGGATTGACCTCTAAATTGTGAGAGTAAACTCGGATTACGAGTTACTGTCGTCCAATTCGGACAGAAACAGAACTTGAAATTCTTCCAGTTCATCGTCAACAGGAATAATGCTTAATTCGGTTACCATTGTTTCCAGCTGTGCTGCATCAGTTGTACCACGAACGGTGTAGGTATAGCCCAGCTTTTCAGCATAAGCCTGCGCGTAGGAGTTTGCTCCTACAGACAACACGATATTAAGCGCATCTTGCAGAATGCGGTCTTCAATTCCTGTTACAGTGTTGGGAATATACAGGCTGAGGAGCGCAGTATCGCCTTTGAATGCGTATTCTCCAATGCTTTCAAGATTGCTGCCTTCAGAGATCGCTACTTCATTCAGCTTTGTGCAGTAGTAGAAGGCATACCCATCCAATCTGGTAACACTGTCAGGAATGGCAATTGTTTTCAGGCTGCTGTAGCCAAAGGCACCCCAGCCGATGCGCTCGAGCTGCGAGCCATCTTCAAAGGTTACAGTTTCGAGTCTATTGCACCAGAAGAAGTTGAACTTACCAATATAGGTGATGTCTTTACCAATCATGACTTGCTTGATTAGATACTTGCATGCTTCCCAAGGGGCATGGTTTGTCTCATTGTCCGCCATAGGGCCACTGCCAGTGATCTTCAGCACACCGTCAGAAGTCAGAACCCATGCAGCGTCCTCACCGCAGAAGCCGGAGGCAACGACTGCTGGCCTAGCGGTTCTTGTTACATAGGCGATGCCATACTTTTCGGCATAGGTCTGAGCATAGGAGCTTTCTGCTACTGACAGCGTAACATTCGCGATGGCATTTTCAAAGATACCCCATCCAATATTATTCATGCCGTCAGGAATGTACAGGCTCGTCAGCTTTGTATCTGCCTTGAATACGCATTCACCCAAGCTGGACAGACAACTGCTCTCACTGATCTCAACGTTGGACAGGTTGGAACAATAGTAGAAGGCATACCCTTCCAAACGGGTCACACTGTCGGGAATGGCAATCTGAGGCAGGCTGCTGTAGCCGAAGGCACCCCAGCCGATGCGTTCAAGCTGCGAGCCCTCTTCAAAGGTCACAGTTTCAAGCTTATTACACCAGAAGAAGTTGAATTTACCGATATAGGTGATGCCCTTTCCAATGACAATCTGCTTGATCTGATACTTGTATGCTTCCCAAGGAGCCTGGTTTGTGTTGTTATCCGCCATGGGACCGTCCCCGGTGATATTCAGAACACCCTCAGAGTCTAGCGTCCATGCGGCGTTCTCTCCGCAAGTGCCGGAAGCGACAACAGTCAACTTCGCTTTCCGTGTTTCATAAGCAATGCCGTACTTCTTAGCATAGGACTGCGCATAGGAGTTCTCCGCGACGTACAGCGTAACATTTGCGATAGCATCCTGGAAGAGGCCTGCACCGATTTGAACAGTGCAGTCAGGAATGTAGAGGCTGGTCAGGCTTGTGTCGGCCTTGAATACGTATTCGCCCATTCTGGTCAGCTTGCTGTTTTCACTGATCTCCACATTGGACAGCTTAGAGCAGTAGTAGAAAGCATAGCCATCGATCTGTGTAACAGAGTCAGGAATGGTGATAGCGGGCAGGCTGCTGTAACCGAAAGCCCCCCAGCCGATGCGCTCCAGTTTGCTGCCTTCCTCGAAGGTCACGGTTTCCAGTCTGCTACACCGGAAGAAGTTGAACTTGCCGATATAGGTGATGTCCTTACCAATGACAATCTGCTTGATCTGATACTTGTATGCTTCCCAAGGAGCGTGATTTGTATTATTGTCCGACATGGGACCGTCCCCGGTGATATTCAGAACACCCTCAGAGTCTAGCGTCCATGCGGCGTTCTCTCCGCAAGTGCCGGAAGCGACAACAGTCAACTTCGCTTTCCGTGTTTCATAAGCAATGCCGTACTTTTCCGCATAGGCCTGTGCATAGGAATTCTCTGCCACGGAGAGCGTTACGCCGGTGACATCCTTGAAAATCGCGGAGCCGATCTTTGTAACGCCGTCAGGAATGTACAGAGAGGTCATTTTGGTGTCGGCTTTAAATGCATATTCGCCAAGGCTTTCCAGCTTGCTGTTCTCACTGATCGCAACACCGGTCAGCTTGGAGCAATAGTAGAATGCATAGCCGTCGATCCGGTTAACAGAGTCAGGAATGGTGATAGCAGGCAGGCTGCTGTAACCAAAGGCACCCCAACCGATACGCTCGAGCTTTGTGCCCTCCTCGAAGGTCACGGTTTCCAGTCTGCTACACCGGAAGAAGTTGAACTTGCCAATATAGGTGATGTCCTTACCAATTACGACTTGCTTGATTTGATACTTGTATGCTTCCCAAGGAGCGTGATTTGTATTATTGTCCGACATGGGGCCGTTTCCTGTGACGCTCAGAACACCTTCGGAGTTCAAAGTCCACGCTGCGTTATCACCGCAACTGCCGGAGGCCACAACTGTGGGCTTGGGTGTTCTTGTTTCATAGGAGATACCATATTTCTCAGCATAGGCCTGCGCATAGGAATTTGCAGCAACGGACACAGTTACATTATTGCCAGCTCCCTCGAAGATACCCCAGCCAATATTATTCGTGCCGTCAGGAATATACAGGTATTTCAGTTTTGCGTCGGCCTTGAATACGCTTTCGCCCATTCTGGCTAGCTTGCTGTTTTCACTGATCTCCACACTGGACAGCTTGGAGCAATAGTAGAACGCATAGCCGTCGATCTGCGTAACAGAATCGGGAATGGTGATGGAGGGCAGGCTGCTGTAGCCAAAGGCACCCCAGCCGATGCGCTCCAGCTTGGTTTCCTCTTCGAAGGTCACGCTATGCAACTTGCTGCACCAATTGAAATTGAACTTACCGATATAGGTGATATCCTTGCCAATGATGATCTGCTTGATCTGACCGTTATGCTTGCGGATCGGGGTCACACCGCGGAACTCATAGTCATTCATGGCACCGGAACCACCAACTGCAAACCTACCGTCGCGGTAGAAGACATAGTAGACTGTCTGACCGCACAGACCAGCGTCGACAACATCTGCCGTTGTGCAGCGGACAAAGCGGCCGCTGTCAAATTCGCACTGCTCACCATTGAGCTCATAAGTGCCCTGATAGGCAAGAGCGTCCTGATCGAACGAGTAGGTGCCATCCGGGAGGACCAAAGCACCCGTGACCGGGCTGCCGCCGATGAAATAGCGCATTCTTCCCGTCTTCGTATCCTTCGCCCAGCCGGGGTAGGCGCTTTGCTTCGCGCCGGTCTCGTAGCCGCAGACCTCACAGGAAAGGATATCCGTGTCGCTGTCGTAATCGTATGTGTGTTCATCATTCTCGCACAGCGGGGTCTTCCTTTTACTGTACTGATCCAGCACGGTCTTACTTCCGTCCTCTGCCACATTATACGCTGTAACGGTAGCCTGGAAGCGGTCGGCGGTGACGTCGACATAGATGCTCTCGAAGTCGAGCGTGGCCTTTTCGAAGTGGAAGTCCTTATTATCCACGATGGAGTAGGACTTACCGCCGGTGGAGCCGCAGATGTAGTACACGGTGCCCTTCTCATCCACCTGACCGGCCGTCAAGGGAGCGGTGCGGGCGTAGCTGTGGTCATTGCCGGAGAAGTAGAAGTCGATCCCGGCTGCGTCGCAGGCTGCAGGCAGATACTGCTGATAGATCTCGCCGCCGCCGGTGGGGTTGGTATAGTAGGCGGGGACGTGCGTGACTAGCACCTTCCAGGTGCAGCTCGTCTTCGCAGCGTCCTCGATGAGCCACTGTGCGAACTGCTGCAGGGTGTCCTTGTCGGAGGTGTGGTTCAGCACGGCGATGTACACGTCGCCCCGCTCCACGGAGTACCAGGCGGCGGGAACGCCGAACACGCTCCTGGCAGCGATGGCGCCGTTGCCGCTGTCGTCTGCCTCGTGGTTGCCGATGACGTGGAGTACATCGGTGTCGCGGATGCCGTCGAGCGTGAAGAGCTTCAGGGCGTCGTCCCACTGGTTGTAGTAGCGGACATTGTCCACAGCGTCGCCGAGCTGAACGCCGAAGGGATACTGCCCGGCCAGATGATCGGCGATGCGGACCATGCCCTCAAGGGCGGCCTCCTCCTGAATGTCCGCCAGCAGGAAGAAGCGGGTCTGCTTCCCAGCTGCCGGGACGGTGAAGCTGCGGATGGCGGACCAGACCGTGCCGTCGCCGACGCGGTAGTAATACGTCGCGCCTGCGGTGAGGCCGCTCAGCGTCACGCCATTCACGCGGTTGATCTGCTTGCTGCCGGAGTAGGAGATCAGGCGGCTCGTGCCCTCGATCTGCGTGGCTTCGCTCAGATCTGCGCTGGTGGAAAGCTCTGCTACGGCGGCAGCGGCGCTGTGGCGCGGGTCGCTCATCCAGGTGATGGTCTTGCCGTCTGCGGCAGGGGAGAGGGCGTAGATGATATTGTAGGGTGCGCCGGTCTCGTCGCCCACGGCGTTGTAGCTGAACAGGGTGATCTGATAGGAGCAGTTGCCCTCGGCGTCCTCGGCGCGCAGGTTCACGCTGCCCTCGCTTGCCGTCAGGCCGGAGATGTCGATCCGGCCGTTCTCGTCGGTCTGACCCTGCAGGACGTCATTGGCATAGACGTTGACGCCGACTGCCGCAGCGCCGTCGCGCACGACGGTCACGGTCGCGGTGGCCTTGCTGCCTGCCACGGCGGTCTCCGCCGTGATGCGGTACATGGCCTCGATCGGATAATTCGCGACGGGCGTGGTGAAGCCGGTCGCATATTGGTTCAGGTCGCTGATATCGAGGTTCTCCGTCTGCTTGCAGCCGTAGGAGCCCTTCGTGACCTGCACGTTGATGCTGCTGCCCTCTGTGACGGAGGTGGGGATGGGAATGTCGACCGTGGCCAGCGCACCGGCCGTATACTTCGCGTGGTCAATGGTGGTGATCTCCACGGAGACGACGCCCTTGGAGGGATCGTAGCTCCAGCTGCCCGTCACGCCCTCGGGGAAGGTGACGTTCGCAACGGGATAGCTGCGCGTGACGGAGATGGCTGCTGTCAGGGATGTGACGGAAGCGGGATCATCGCTCTCCAGCGCCAGCTGCCACGTCTTGCCGACGGTGGGAACACCCAGCGTGTTCAGCGCAATGTTCGGCACGTCCGGCTTTTCGGCTTCGACGGTGAAGTAGCGGGTCTCGCGGGTTACGTTGCCGTAGCCGTCCTTCAGGTAGAACGTGATGGAGTGCAGGCCGTTGCCGAAGTGCATCAGGCCGGAGGTGCTGCCGAGAATGTCACAATCGTACTTGCCGCGATAGGTGCCGTCGAAGTAGAAGTAGGCGGATTCCACGCCGGTGGCGTAGGGATCGGTCTCCTCACTATCGTTATAGGTGACGAAAAAGCGGAGCTTGTCGGAGTGGAGGGTCATGCCGTTCTCGAGCTCTGTCTTGGTGCCGTCGTCGTTGACGAGCTGGATGGAGGTCACGACCGGAGCCGTGACGTCCTGATTGTTTGCGCCGTAGACGACGCAGAAATTATCGAGAAGAATGTAGCCCTTCAGGTCGCCTTTGTCGAGCTTGACGCCGTCGGTGGTGTACCAGCCGATGCCGCTGGTTGTGACCATCGCACGGAACAGCATGCCGCTGTTGGCGCGGATCAGGGCACCTGCATACTGGGTCAGATCAGCCTCAAGATACTGCCAGCCGGTCTTCAGCCCCTCGCCGCTCCCCGCGCTGCCATTGCTGAAATTGACATAGGCGTTCGTCCAGCTTTGGCCATTATTTGTACTGGTGGCGATCTGGGCACGCAGCCACGGGACAGGGACTCCCTCGGGAATATAGACCCAGACACCAAGCGCTGTCGGCGTGCCGTCAATGGCGAGATTGTCGCCAAGGCCGAGACAGGCACCATCGGTACCGGTGAGACCGGTCCAGTCATATTCCAGCTTGATGGCCTTATGACCGAAGCGGACGATGTCGGCATATTCCTCGGCGGTATCGGAGACGATGGAGCCCTTGACGACGCCGCCGCGGCCGGCATAGTGATAGGTCGCGACTGCATTGGAGGCCATGCCGCCAAAGCTTTCGACGGTCGTGCCGATGGTGGAATAATCCCACGGGTCCTCATCGCCGCCGTCGAGGATCATGGTCGGCTCCATGCCGATATTCACGGTAACTGTGGCGCTCAGGTCGCCGCGCGTGGCGGTGACGGTCGGGCTGCCGGAGTATTTCACGTTGCTCGTGACGGCGAACCGGTTGTTCGCAAACGAACCTGCATCCGGGTCGGAGATGGCCCAGTTGATGTCGCCGTCCTTGAGATGGACCTGCTCGGATTGATAGGTCGCCCGGAAGCCAAGGTCGCTGACGTCGTTATAGTTGAGGTTGACTTCACTCGACGCGAACGAAAGGGCGTCCGGCTCCTGCACATGCAGGATGGTCGAACCGACCGTCTTGCCGCCGCTGATTAGGTCGATCGTCACGTCGCCGGTCTTGCCGGACGAAGTGAACACGGCGGAAGCGCCGCTGCCATTGACAGTGGTCTCGCTCACAGTGCCCATGGCCGCATCGCTGACCGTGAAGACGGCGTCCGCGGGGAGCGCCTTTGCCGGAGCGCCGGAGAAGTCCATGGCGCTGGCCGTCAGCTCGACCGTGGAATTGGGTGTGTAGTATTCGCCGTCAGGCGTGACGGCGGCGTGGTCGAACTCGCCGGAGGCAGCCACGGTGGAGACGACAAGGATCGTGCCGGAGACCACGCGCTCGCTGCCGCCTGCGGGTGTGTTGCGCATGGTCAGGTCGCTTTCGCCCTCGCGTTGGGAGAGGTAGGTGGAGGAGCCGCCCTCGTCGAGCTGGATGGCCGCCACGCAGCCGAGCGCGACCATCATGCGGGCCTCTTCCTCGGCGGTGTAGCCGACGGAGCGGGGGGCCATGGTGCCGTCCGCCTGGAACAGGACGACCGTGCCGTCGGCCTTGACGCCGACGCTGGTGCGCGGGTAATAGCCGCCGTTGCCGGACTGGGAGGCAACGACCTTGCCGTCCCAGACCATGGCGACGAGCGCGTCGACCGCCTCGACGATCTGAACGGCCTTGCCCTGCTTTTCACTCTGGCTGGCCTCGGCCTGCGCAAGGGTCGTGCCCTCGCGGAAGACGTTGACGGAGCCGTCGTCAAACGCGGCGAGGAAGGCGCGGCTGGAGTTATCGTGATGCACGACACCGTTCATCACGAGATAGCCGGAGGGCTCGCCGGTGTTGATGTTGAACCACGAGGCGTTGACGCCGCCGACGACGTTCAGGCCCGTCTCCCTTTCATAGACGTGCGCCTGCTCGGTCGTGGTCTTCAGCGTCCAGCCAAGCTCCTTCGGGTTGCGGTTGCCGTAACCGGCCACAATCTTCGCCCGTCCCTCATTCGGGTTGACCTGCATGACGTTGGCAACGGTCTGGGAGTTGCCCGCGTCGTTGTTCGTGATAATCACGGACTCGGAAATATCCGGCGCGATGGAGTAGCTTTTCTTGGAAATAACGTGGTAAGCGGTACCGGGAATTTCGCTGCCCTTATTCAATTCGGTACTTAAGGGCTGCTCGGTTCTACTGCTATCTTTTGCGATGGCATTCGCCGGGAGAAGCGATAGACACATCACGAATACGAGCAGTATAGAAATGGCTTTCCTCATGTTGTTTTACCCCTCTCTGAAATAATTTGAATACATGCACCTTCGAAACTTAGCGAAATGTTACATCGATCACCCTCCTGCTTCTTTATCGAATACATTTTGTATGTATTTGGATTGACATAGTAGCTTGCTTGTCCAGATATTCAGTATAGGAATGCTCTAGGTCCAGAATTGCGGCATGTTCTTTACATTTACGCTCCTCTGGAGAGGGGATCCGATGGTAATCTCCATATAAATTTCGCAAAAGAGCGTCATAATGCCGTGAGATCGGGAACGTGAAATCCTCAAATTGGATTTCCATTGTGTTGTTGAACCATTCCCGGAACAAAAGGTTCTTTTTATAGCTTTTGGAAGCTGCCAGAAAGGAGTGTACCATTTTTGTGCCTGTGTCCTTCCTGCGTATGCAGAATTCCTCAAGAGGACGGCGCGGCAAAACGCGGCAAAACTGCATAAACAGCTTCTTTGCAATGCTGTTTGTTTCATAGCCGCGGGCATACAGCGCTTTAGCGATGACAACTTTAGATGCAGCAAACTGAAGTCTGCGAATCAGACCGCCGTTTGCCAGATTATCACACGGGAAAATGTCGATATAAACGCCTTGGTGTACCAATTTGTCCTTCGGATGATATTTTTCCATACAGGCAGTTCCGTTTCGCCGGAGCTTCGAGAATTGCATCGGCCAATGTGGGCTGTTATCTTTTTGAACATAATAGACCGATGGGTCAAAGTCGCCTGCGGCTTCTCGGAAGAAGCGTTCATACTCGTCGCGCATGAGAATAACATCAATGTCATCATCCCACGGAATGAATCCCCCGTGTCTTACAGCGCCAAGTGCAGTTCCGGCAAATAACTGATAATGTATGTTATGATTTCGACAGACTTGGTCAAAATCATGCAGCATCTCCAACAGGAGTGTTTGGTGTTCTGTCAGATGTGTTTTCTGCTTTTCCACAGTTTGACCTCTTTGCTTTCCAATTTATCTGCCATTAACGAAAGCGCCGTATACTCAGCCTTATAGGCACGATACATATTCTCCATACTGAACCGTGCTGCGGCATCTGCGGCAATCGCCGCCCGGTCCGGTGTGGCTTCCAACCGGCTGCGCAGGGCATGTTCCAGCGCGTCCAGATCGCCATATTCCACAAATTTGCAGCAGGATGGCGGCGCGATGCTCTCAGGTCCGCCTGCGCGGAAGCCGACGACCGGTGTGCCGCAGCAGAGACTTTCGGCAGTTACCAGCGAGAAGGTCTCACGGTGGCTCGTCAGCAGTGCGGCGTCTGCGGCGCTGTACCACGCCGCAAGCATTGCCGGATCCTCCAATCGGCCGATATCCAGCACGTTGTCCGGAACACTCTGCAGCGGATCGCGGTTTCCCACGACGGCGAATGTGACGTCCGGCATGCGCTTTGCAAGCGCAAGAACGTACCAGCCGCCCTTCAGACTGCCCTGCTCGGGGGAGAAGGACACCGTCACATGGAGCACGAGCCTACGTCTGGCGGATGTGTATCTTCGCCGCAGGTCAGCCGCATCCATCGGGTGGAATACTGCAGTTTCTACGCCGTTTCCAATGGTCACATGGTGCAGACCGGCCAGAACTGGCGACTGCTCTGCGCGGGACCGAAGCCACGGCGAGACGGAAACGACGGTGCAGTTGGAAAACCCGGCGAATGCATCCCGCATCCGCTTCCATGCGGCGGCCGTTCGGTCAAACAGCAGGGAGCCGGTCTGCGCCCGCAGCTGCGGGCAATGGCCGCACCCCGTGCGCCACTTTTCGCAGTCTGCCGCAATACCGCAGTTGGCGGTATAGGGGAACTCTGCGTGGAGCGTCAGCAGCGTTGGAATGCGGTGCCGTTTCAGCCAGCGGACAAGACGGAAAATATTGACGAAATAGCCGTTGATGCACTGAAGGTGGACGATATCCGGCGCCTCCCGCCGAAGAATATGCAGCAAGCGTGCGGTCGAGAGCACGCAGCCGCCGTAAACCAGTCCGGTCAGATCGGCCTCGGCATGCTGCGCCTTGGCGTACAGCTCCCCGCAGACCTTATGGACGTGCGGGTCTGTACTGCGCGGGCCGCGGCCGCAGCAGACAACGGATTTGACCCCCTCTGCCAGCAGACGGGTGTGGATCGCCTGCGTCAGGCGGCCGGTGCTCCCGGTTCCATAGACACAGTTGATCTGCAGAATTTTCATTTTGCTCCCTCCGCAGCCACGCGCTCCAGCAGCGCATGCAGGCGCGCGCTGTTATCGGCCTCGCGTCTGGCAACTGCCGCGGCGCGCTCAACGAGCTGCCAGCGATATGGCTCCTGCGTCAGAACGGCCTTTGTGACGGCGGGAAGCTCTTGCATGGAACTGGCCAGCGCGGCGCAGCCGTTCCGGCGCAGATAGGCCATGGAGGCGACATCCTCCGGCCCGTAGGCCAGCAGGGGCGTGCCGCTGGCAAGGCTCTCGATGATCTTGGTGGAGACGGAATATCGGACGCGGTCCCGGTTCTCTTTGTCAAAGGCCTCCACATGGACAAAGGCATCGGCGCCGTCAAAGGCTGCCTGATATGCTTTCCCGGTGACAAAGCCGTGCATGCGGATCGCCGGGCAGGCCGCCAGACGCTCCAGCAGCTCCGGGTATTTGTGATCAGTATAGATCTCCAGCGTAAAATCGGTCCCTTCCTGCCGGTTCAGCGCGTCCAGCGTCTGCCCAAGCTCCAGCAGGGGCTGGCCGCGGCCGCAGCCGAGGTTCCCCATGTAGGTCAGGCAGCGGTGCAAAGCGTCGCGGCCCGGCTCCGTATAGGGATGAACGGCAAACGGCGGGCAGGTCATCACGTCCGTCACCTCTGCGCCGAAGCTCTCGTGGTATCGCGCCGCAAGCTCGGGACAGATCGTCACGGTCAGGGCGGTCTCCTGCAGCAGGGCCGCGATTTTGCGGCGCAGGCGCTTCAGCCGGAGCTTTGCCCAAAAGGCATTTTGCCCCTGCAGGAAATAGAAATCGTCGCAGATATAGCTCACGATCGGGATATGCCGCTCGCGCGCAAGGGTCAGCGCGATGTCGTACAGCAGCTCCTGCTTGCCGGGCGCGACGAAAAGAACGTCGGGCCTTTCGCGGTCGAGCCATGCCTTCAGGCCGGGATGATCCCAGCGGCTGAGCCGCCAGATGAGATCGCGGGCCAGACGCATGGGCTCGGAGCGGCTGCGGGGCGAACGATAGGTTCGCTCCTCTTTTTCGCTGGTGAATTTGTCATGGCACGCCGAATCTGGGCTGATCTCCCCGCCGACGGCATGCCGGTCCCAGATGGAATGCAGCGCTTCGCGATCCGTGAAGCGATAATAGCTGCCGCAGCAGGCCGTATCCGGTACGGCGGGGTAGAGGTAGAGCTGACAAAGCTCCTCCGGGCGGAATGCGGAAAAAAGGGACAGAAACGTCTTGCCCATGTTGTTATAGGTCGTGACCGGGTTGTGGGAGAGCAGAAGTACCTTCATCGTGCCCTCCTGCGCTTCCGCAGCGCATGGCAGGCATAGACTGAAAAAACGGCTGCGGATTTCCAAATTGACAGCTTTTCCACCCTGCGATAGATCAGCCAGCGGTTTTTTGCCGCATTTCGCTTGTCGCTGGAGCGGGAGCCCTTTACAAGACGGTAATCCGCCAGCACCTCCGTGCAGGCGATCGCCCGGTATCCGGCCTTCAGAAGCCCGAGCCAGAATACATAGTCTTCATGATAGTATTCCGTCGGAAAGCGCTGCCCGGCGAGGATCGAACGGCGCAGCAGCACCGTGGAGCAGCTTAAAACACTTTCCCGCAGCATGGCCTCGTAGTCCGTCGACTCCGGAACGAGAAAATCGGACAGGTGTTTGCCGCTCTCGTCTATCAGTGCATAGGAGCAGTAGAGAATATCACCGCGCGATGCAAGAGCAAGCTGCTTTTCCAGCTTGTCTGTATGCCATATATCGTCGCAGTCCAGCAGCGCGATCCATTCGCCCTGCGCCAGAGCAAAGCCGCGGTTGCGCGTCTGCGCCGCGCCCAGGTTCTTTGGATTGCGGAATAGGCGAATCCGGGGATCGGATTTTTCAAAGGCCTCTGCGATCTCCGCCGTTCGGTCGGCAGAGCCGTCGTCAAGGATCAGCAGCTCCCAGCGCGCATAGCTCTGCGCGAGAACGGAGCGAATGGCAGCGCCGATATAGGGTTCTCCGTTAAAGGCAGGCATGATGATTGAAACGAGCGGCAGCGATGTTTCTGTGGCGTGCAATGGGCGTTCCTTCTCTCAGCGTAGCTTTTTTTCCAAAAGCGTTTTGCATTTCTTCCAATCCCGGTAGCCGTCTCCAAGCATATGGATATCGCTCCCGAGGTATTTGACATAGCCGTTTTGGATCCATTCCAGATATCGTCTGCGTTTGATCGGCTTCGTCAGGCAGACGGCATTGAGCTGAAGCGGGATGCCCTCCCGGATCAGCCTTTCGATATTTTCCCTCGGGTATCGGTCCGCATGGGCCAGAACGATGCGGACGTCCTGCCGCTCACACAGGGCGAACAGCGTATCCCACAGGGAGGACGGCCACGCGTAAAACGGCATTTCCAGCAGCAGCTCGTTCGTCCCCTCCAGACACAGGCGGGGAAGGTCGTCAAGCCGCTCCATGCCGTCGCAGATCAGGACCTCGGCCCCCAGCAGGATGCGCGGAAGCTCCGGCCTGCGCGGCAGCGCCGCAGCGCAGCGCGCTCTGCGCTCCAGAAAGGCGGCGGCGTTCTCGCGGTGCGGGTAGAAGTGCGGCGTGGCGCAGACGGTCCGGATCCCTGCCTCGGTGGCCATGGCGAGCTGCCGCAGGGACGTCTCCACGCCGTCGCTGCCATGGTCGCAGCGAGGCAGAATGTGCGCGTGGTAGTCGAGCGTCAGGTCGATCATGGGGTCACTTTGCGCCATAGGACTCACTGTAGGAATAGCGGTAGCCGTACTTATCGCCGTATTTGTACTTGCTGGCGTATTTCACGGATTTCATGTTCAGACCGTTCAGCACGACGCCGCAGAGATTCCCGCCCGCGCGGCGTACAGCGGCAGTCGCGGCATTCAGCTCGTCTGCAGTCGTATTGCCGGAGCGTGCCACAAGTACGACGCCGTCGACAAAGGTCGAGATGATCTGTGCGTCGGCAACTGTGTTGATCGGGGGCGTGTCGATGATAACGTAGTCGTAGTAGTCCGCGCAGCTCTCTACAAAGCTCTTCATGCGGTCGGAGGACAGCAGCTCGGACGGGTTCGGCGGGATCGTACCGGTGCAGACGATCCAGAGGGGCAGCTCCGTGACCTTTGCCAGCTCGAGCTGCCAGATCTTGGCGAGGTAGTCGCACAGACCCGTGGAAAGCTCGACCTTCCAGAGGCGGCGCTGCGTCGGCTTGCGCATGTCGGCATCGACCAGCAGGACGCGCTTGCCGAGCATGGCATAGCTGATGGCGATATTCGCGGCGGTCAGGCTCTTGCCCTCGGAGGGCTTTGCGCTCGTGACGGCGAAGGTCTTGCAGGGCCGCGCCTTGTCCGCCGTCATGCAGAACATCAGGCTGGTGCGAAGCTTGACATAGGCCTCCTTCATGGCGAAGGGGGCGTCGTTATTCAGAAGCCTGCGGCGATTGACCGTGATAGCCTCAGCTGCTGCTTTATTATTACTCTTTTTCATTTTTAGCGGCACCTTCTTCCGTTACGGTCCAGTAAGCGTAGTTGTCATCGGCGGAATTGATGTCCGGGATCTGCCCGAGCACCGTGATGCCGACCATGTTCTCAATATCCTCCGGCAGATAGATCGTCGTGTCGGCGAGCGTCCGCAGGATCACGATGACGGCGGCCACCATCACACCGATGATCACGCCGATCGCGGTGTCGAAGACGGTGCGCGGGGAGGCCTTGTCCGTCGGTATCTCCGGCTGGTCAACGATCTCGACGCCGCCGGCCTTTGTGATGCGGACGATCTCGGTCGGCGCGACCTTGGCGAAGGCTCCTGCGACCCGGCAGGCAAAGGCTGGATCCGTCGAGGTGATGACGACCTCGAGCAGCTGGGTATCTGTGATAACAGATACCGAAACCATGCCGCTGAGGCTCTTGCGCGACAGCGATACATCCGGGCCAAGCTCCTGCAGCACGGCGTCGAGGATCGAATTGCTGGCCAGGATCTTGGAATAGGTCGTGGCCAGACTCTCGGCGGCCTGCAGGTCGCCGTTATTGATCGTGCCGGACTGCACACTGTTGTTCGAGCTGTTATACACATAGAAGCTGACGCGGGATTCATAGCTCGGCGTGATCAGAAAGGTCGTGACCAGAAAGACGCAGGCGCCTGCGAGAACGCCGGCAAGCAGCAGCCAGTAGCTCTTGGAGAGCAGCAGCTTCAGAATATCCAGAAGCGTGACCTCGACCTTCCCGCTGCCTGCCTGCGGGGACTGTGTATCGTTCATGTATGTTCCTCCGATCCTCATCGTGTTTTCTCAGCGTGCACCATCGTGGGTAAAAATGAGAAGCGCCGTTTTTACGATACATTGCAGATCGAGCCGGATCGACCGGCGGGCAATGTATTCCATGTCATATACGATCTTTTCCTCGGGTGCGAGCTCGTAGCCGCCGTTGACCTGCGCGTAGCCGGTCAGGCCCGGCGTGACGACCAGCCGGTTGGAAAAGCCGACGATGTACTTTTCAAACTGCTCGTAAAAGTATTTCCGCTCCGGGCGCGGGCCGACAAAGCTCATCTCGCCCTTCAGAATGTTCCAGAGCTGCGGCAGCTCGTCCAGCCGCGTCTTGCGCAGGAGCGCGCCGAAGCGTGTGCAGCGGTCGTCGCTGCGCTCGGCCCATTTTGGCCCGTCCTTTTCCGCATCCATGCGCATGGAGCGGAACTTGCAGATCAAAAAAGGCTTGCCGTCTTTCCCGAGGCGCTCCTGCCGGTAGATTGGCCCGCCTGGGGAATCCAGCGCGATGATCGCGGCGATGATCCCCATGGGGATGGCCAGCACGATCAGCGCGAGCAGTGCAAAGGTAAAATCAAAGCAGCGCTTGAAGACCAGATAGCCCCGGCGCGTCTGTACCTGCGGAAGCGCGATGTATATCGTGCGCGGTTCATCGGCTGCTTCCGCGACCGGCGGGGAAAGTGTTGCCGCCATGCTGCGTCATCTCCATCGTTCTCTTTCTCTCGTTTTCAGCCCCTGTGCGCATTCCGAATAACGGATCGTGCGATCCGTTCCTTGCGAAAGACCCTGCCGCGGCGCTTCCGCAGTTTCGCAGAGTATGCCACTCTACGAGAATGCTGCCAAGCTTATTAACGCAAATATTATAAAACGATGACGCAGATAAATCAATACAAAGCGTGCTATTTTGGTAATTTTCACCAAAAAGCAGCCGCCATAGTATAATGTAGAGTGACTCGTTCCGCATTTCTTGCAAGGATGGCGCTGAAACGATATTTGAATCGCATCAGGATATGAATACCAAATCCGTTAAAATAGAGATACCCATTTGGGAAATACGCATAATTGATCGGAGGAACTGGCATGATGACCGGCGATTTGATCCGGAGGCAAAAGAAGGATTGTCAGAGACGCAGACATACCGGAAGGAAAAGAACATACCGGGCAATCTCTGCAAATGCGCAGCAGCGCTGCCTTTCGGCGCTCTGTGATGCATGGCTCCTGCAAAAGAAGAACGAAATTCGGGAGTCGAGCTATGCGAAATACAGAACGATCCTGGAGCGCCATATCAAGCCGAAGCTGGGCAGCTGCTGTCCGGGAGAGCTATATACAGCATCGATTGATGCATTTACGCGCGAGCTCCTCGATACGGACAGGCTGTCTGTCAAGACCGTGCATGACATCCTGTCGGTCCTGCACAGTGTTCTGAAGGATACGGAGGCACGGCGGCCGGCTGGCGCTCTGGCGGTCCAGATCCGTTATCCGAAGGGCAAGCGCCGGGAGATGCGCGTGCTGACCATTGAGGAGCAGAAAAGGCTCGTTGCATATCTGCTGCACCCCACGGACAGCTGCAAATTCGGCCTGCTCCTGGCGCTGTATACCGGTCTGCGCATCGGCGAGCTCTGCGCGCTGCGCTGGAGCTGCATCGACCTTCGTGAGCAGACTATCCGCATTGCGGCTACGATGCAGCGGCTCGGCGGGACCGGAGAAGGCACGCGGATCGTGATTGGCGCGCCCAAGAGCGATTCTTCGCTCCGGACGATCCCGCTTCCGGCGCAGATCGCGGTGCTGTGCAGGCATATGCAGCCTGCGGACCCGGAGGCCTATGTCCTGACCGGAGGCCCGGCCTATATGGAGCCGCGGACGCTGCAATACCGGCTCAAGCGCTATACTGCCGCCTGCGGACTGGAGGGCGTTCATGCCCACACGCTTCGGCATACCTTCGCCACAAGGGCCATCGAGTCGGGCTTTGAGTTAAAATCTCTCTCCGAGGTTCTCGGACACGCCACAACGGCTATCACGATGGAGCGCTATGTGCATTCCACCTTAGAGATGAAACGCACGAATATGAATAAGCTCGCCATGCCGGGTCTGTGCAATGCATTGGAATAAAGTGACATGCATTCGGCTAGCTTTGCAGAAGTTTGCCGAAAATCCTGCAATTTTCTTTCACTGAGTGGCATACTCTGCGAAATTTTCCTCGGAATTTCAACAAGACATGACACGAAATGCAGAATTTCTTCCGCGGCAGTGCCGGATTTCGACGAAAAAACCGCAATGCAGGACCGACAAAAAATCCCGCTCCGGGGCAGTGCACATGCACCGCTCCGGAGCGGGAAATTTATTTGCTTTTTACAGCGCCTCAAAATGATAGCGCGGCTTGCCGCGGCTCTTCCTGCCGTACTCGATGGCCTCCGCGGGGCAGCGGCAGATGCAGGCCATGCAGTGGGTGCAGCTGCCGCCCCAGACGGGCCTGCCGTTCTGCAGGGAAATATTGTTGGCCGGGCAGCGCTTCGCGCAGAGGCCGCAGCCTGTGCAGGCCGGGCCTGCAGTGAAGGCACGATCCTTGACGAAGCAGGCGTAGAAGATCGGGTTCACCGGGCCGCTCATCAGGCGGTCGTAGAGGTTGTTCCGGGTCGGCGGGAAGTGGAGGCCCTCCCGGAGGGCGGCGATGGCGCGGTCGATGTCCGGCTCGGCCTTCGCGACGATCCTGCGCGCTTCATCTGCCTGCGGGACGCCGAACATGGCAATATAGTTTTCAGGCATGACGATCTGTGCCGTGCCCATGCAGGAAAGCCCCTTCACGCGGCAGAGCTCACGGTTATAACGATCGGCGCTGCCGATCTCGCTGCCGCAGGTCATGACGAACCACGCCTGCCTCGCGCCCCGAAGCTCCGTCTGCAGCAGCCAGTCGCGGACGAGGCGGGGAATGCGCCAGGCATAGGTCGGCGTGACGATGACAAGGCGCTCGCCGGTCTCTATGGCTGTGGTATCGTGCGCCTGGATGCGGTCGTTCATGCAGAGCATGGGCTCGTTCAGCGCTTCCGCCATGCGCTGCGCAGCATATTTGCTGTTGCCGGTGCCGGAAAACCAGAAAATCATATCAGGATCCCCTCGCAGTGGTCGATCTCGTGCTGGATGATCTCCGCCGTCCAGCCGGTGAAGGTCTTCAGCCGCGTCTGCAGCTTTTCGTTCTGCCACTGTACCTTGATGGAGCGGAAGCGCTTCGTCTTCCGCGTGCCGTTCAACGACAGGCAGCCCTCCTCCGCCTCATAGGGCTCGGACTGCCGGATGATGACGGGATTGAGCATGACCAGATAGGCCCCGTCGTTGTCAAAGGCAATGATGCGCTTGTTCACGCCGATCATATTTGCCGCCATGCCGACGCAGCCCTCCTTGTGCGCGAGCAGGGTGTCCAGCAGGTCCTGCGCCGTGCCGAGGTCGTCCTTCGTTGCAGGCTCGGCCTTCTGCGCCAGAAAGGCCTCGTCCCTGCAGATCTCTCGAACCATGATATCTCCTCCTTGTACTTTCTTTTATTGTAACAGTCTTGCGGCCAATGCGCAAGAGCGTGCGGTTCGGAAAAGCAGGGAAGGCACGGGTGGTTCCTTGCCTTTTCGAACGGAATATGGTAAGATACAAATAATTCGAAGACCGTGATAGAGGTGATACCATGCCCCTGCATTTCATCCGCAACGACATCACGAAAATGCCCGTGGATGCCATCGTCAACGCGGCAAACGAGAGCCTGCTCGGTGGAGGCGGCGTGGACGGCTGCATCCATCGCGCGGCGGGGCCGGAGCTGCTGGCGGAGTGCCGCAGGCTCGGCGGCTGCCGGACCGGGGAGGCAAAGCTCACGGGGGCCTATCGGCTGCCCTGCAGGTACGTCATCCACACCGTCGGCCCGGTCTGGCGCGGCGGCGGGCATGGCGAGCGGGAGCAGCTCGTCTCCTGCTACCGGGCGAGCCTCCTGCTGGCGCAGGAGCACGGCTGCGAGACCGTGGCGTTCCCGCTCATTTCGTCCGGCAACTTCGGCTATCCGAAGGATCAGGCTCTCCGCGTGGCAGTGGATACCATCGGGTCCTTCCTGCTGGAGCATGACATGACGGTCTATCTCGTCATTTTTGACCGCAGGGCTTATCAGATCAGCGGCAAACTGTTCGCGGACATCGCGGAATACATCGATGACCACTATGTCGAGGCACACACGGACCTTGGCGCGGAGCGCCTGCGCAGGGGAGCGCTGCATCGCGAAATGGTCGCGCCGATGTGCGCGCCCATGGCTGCCCCGGCGCTGGACGATCTGCTGGAGCATCTCGATGCGGGCTTTTCGGAGACGCTGCTGCGGCTCATCGACCGCAGCGGGAAAAAGGACTCTGAGGTCTATAAAAAGGCCAACGTGGACCGCAAGCTGTTCTCGAAGATCCGGAATAACTCGAACTACAAGCCCTCGAAGCCGACGGCGCTCGCCTTTGCCATTGCGCTGGAGCTGGATCTGGCGGAGACGAAGGACCTGCTTGCCCGCGCGGGCTATGCCCTCAGTGCCAGCAGCAAATTCGACGTCATTGTTGAGTATTTTATCAGACAGAGAAACTACGATATTTTTGCGATCAACGAAGCGCTGTTCGCCTTTGACCAGAGCCTGTTGGGGGCGTGACAGCTGGGAGGATCGCTGATGAATTGGGATTTCTTTTTCCGGCAGCTGTCTGCCGGGAAAAACATAGATGAGACCTGCTTCTCTTTTTGTGATGATCCGGATGAAAAGGAGCATTATCTGGGTTTTATTCCGCATTGCGATGAGCCATATTGGATCGGCTATTGCGATGTGGAGGGCGGATGCGCCTTTAAGACCGCAGAAGAGCTGGTAAGCGCGCCGGTATTTGACGGAAAAAGTCTCCGGGAGCGCTGGAGCAGCATTATGATTAACGGCATTGGCGGCCTCAGCTTCGAAGAATGGCTGAAATACGCGGAGCATGTGCCGCCGGAATCCACATTGTGATAGGGCGTCCTGTGCTGCAATGAAAAATGTCGCCCCACAGGCGACCAAACCCTCCTTCGAATGCGCTATGATAACAGCGTGATCAAACGAAGGAGGGTTTTCCCATGACAGAACTGGTTTTTATTCTGGACCGCAGCGGGTCCATGGCGGGGCTGGAGGCAGACACCATCGGCGGCTTCAACGCCATGATCGAAAAGCAGAAGCGCGAGCCGGGCGCAGCGCTTGTCTCCACGGTGCTCTTTTCCAATGAGAGCGAGGTCATCCACGACCGGCTGCCACTCGACCGCGTGCCGTCCATGACGGAGCGGGAGTATTTCCCCCGCGGCTGCACGGCGCTGCTCGACGCCGTCGGCGGGGCCATCCACTACATCGGAAACGTCCACAAATACGCCCGCCGCGAGGACGTGCCGGAGCGGACGCTGTTCGTCATCACAACGGACGGACTGGAGAACGCCAGCCGGCGCTATGATTATGCGGCGGTGCGTCGGATGATCGAGCGGCAGAAGGAACGGTACGGCTGGGAGTTTCTGTTCCTCGGCGCGAACATCGACGCGGCACGGGAGGCGGCGCGCTTCGGTATCCGGCCCGACCGGGCGGTAAACTATCGGTGCGACCGGGCAGGTACGGCGCTGAACTATGAGGTCATCGGCGATGCCGTGTGCAGCGTCCGCGCCTGCGAGCCGCTGACGGCGGACTGGAAGAGAAGGATCGAGGCGGATCGCCGGGAGCGGGGATAAGCTCCGCGTATCCGCACATGAATCGACGACTTTCCGATGTACGACGACTCAGCCCCGGACTCCCGCCAGTGCCAGAAATTTTTTGTCTGACTGAATGCTCTGCGTCAAAAACTTGCCGTCCCGGAACAGCGCATAGGTCGTGACCGGCGCGGGAACGTTCTGCGCAGATTCTTTGTCCGTGATGTGGATGACCTTGAACGGGATATCGTGTTCTTTTGCCGCCTCCTGCACCCTTGGAACCCAGTAATAGGTGTAAGGGCACTGATCGGTGTAATACAGGACGAAACCGGCTTCTGCAATTGCCGGATGCTTTGCGCATTCCCGGAACCTCGGCGGTTCCGCATTGGGCACAAGCGGCAAAACCATCAGATCGATCCCGCAGTCGGAGATGTCTGCAACCCGGAATCCCTTGTGGGCAAGGAATTTCGGGTCAGCGAGGAATTCCCGTTTCCGGCCCTCGGCGCACAGAATACAGATCCCGTTTTTTCCCTGCGCCCTGGCATCGCGGATGCACTCCTCCAGAAGATCGTTGGAGTATCCGTGGCCCTTCATGGAGCCGGATACCCACAGACAGTTGATATAGAGCCAGCCGTCAGCCATAATTGGCACCCATGCGTTTTCTGCCGGGATGTATTCGATAAAGCATTTGCCCCGTTCCTCACTGCGGTAAAAAACAAGCCCCTCCTCAAAGCGCTGCCTGAGCCATTCCTTTTTCGCAATGCTCTGCTTGCCGGACATGGCGCAGCAGATGTGTTCCCTGTCAATATTTTCCTTTGTGATCCGAATATAGTTCATCTGTGATTCCTCCTTTGATCCGGGAAAAGCACGGCCGGTGCTTATATCGGGATTTTGATGGCCTCATAGCCAGAACGGCGCGGCTCTGCCCTGTATTTCAGAGAATTTTGACAAAAAAGACGCAGAGCAAATCCGATTCCTCATCAGATCCTGCTCCGCGTCTAAGCGTCTGGCATGATGTTTTCTTCCGCTTTTTCTTACCGCCTCAGATCGTAAAGCGGTTGCAGTTCATTCTGCCCCCAAATACAACATGTTTTGGCGGCTTTTTTCGAAAAATGGTCCGGGCGACAGGATTCGAACCTGCGGCATCTAGCTCCCAAAGCTAGCGCTCTACCAAACTGAGCTACGCCCGGGGATATCGCCCTAATATTATACACGGGACGGGGGAGAAATGCAAGCTTTTCTACGGCTGAGATCACAATTCCCTTTACGGGCGTGCGAAAATCTGGTATAATGCAGGAAAACGAGAATGGATCCGGGAGAGAATCACCATGAGAATGAGAAAAAGACAGAATCTTGCGCCGCGGATGGAGGCCTGCCGGTCGGTATGGCTGGAGGACGCGGCTTATCTGCGCGGCAACTGGCGCTCGCTGATGCCTCAGGCGCGCGAGCTGCGGCTGGAGATCGGCTGCGGCAAGGGAAAGTTCACGGTCGAGACGGCTGCGCTGGAGCCGGACGTTCTGTTCGTCGCCGTGGAGCGCGTGCAGGAGGCACTGGTGCTGGCGATGGAGAAGGCCCTTTCCATGGGACTGAAAAACGTCTATTTCCTGAGCATCGATGCCGCCAAACTGGAGGAGTACTTCGCGCCGGGCGAGGTGGACCTGATCTACCTGAACTTCTGCGACCCGTGGCCGCGCAAGAAGAACGCCAAGCGCCGCCTGACGTTCCACACCTTCCTGAAGAGCTACCAGCGTGTGCTGCGCCTGAACGGGGAAATCCACTTCAAGACGGACAACGCACCGCTGTTCGAGTGGTCGCTCGGCGAATTTGAGGCCTGTGGGCTGGAGATCCGCAACCTGACTCGCAATCTGCACGAGAACGGCCCCGTCGGCATCATGACGGGCTACGAGGAAAAATTCTACGCGCTCGGCACGCCCATCAACCGCTGCGAGCTCATTAACCATGGCGTCCTGCCCGATCCGGAGCCCGCAGAAAAAGACGAGCGGACGGGTATATTGTGGGATCGAACCGGGAATCCTGTGAAATAGCCGGACGGAAATGGCCAAGCGCTGCGGGCTGCGGCAGAACGGGAATATTTCTGCGTTTTTTCGATAAAAATTCTGAAAAACTCTTGCTTTGACGCAGAAAACGCGGTATAATGAGTTCCGATGCGCCCGAAAGAGCGCATCTTATCAAGCTGCAAGGAAGTGCGCTATGGCTACCTCGAAGAAAAACGGAAAATCGACAGAGGAACTGATGGCTCCTCTGAACGCGCTCATCAGCAAGGGCCGCCGCGACGGTATGCTCAGCTCCTCGGAGCTGATGGCCGCGCTGGAAAAAATGGATCTTTCCGTGGATAAGATCGAACAGGTCTACGACACGTTTGAATCCATCGGCATTCAGATCGTGAGCGGGGACACCGAGAACGATTCCGACCCGATGCAGGGCCTGCTGGACGACCTCGACATGACCGGCGCGGACCTGGATGAGGAAGAATCGCTGGTCGATCCGGTCGAGCTGGCAGCAGAATATAATCTGGACGATCCCGTCCGCATGTATCTGAAGGAGATCGGTCAGGTACCGCTGCTCTCCGCAGAGGAGGAGCAGGATCTTGCCCGCCGCGTCGCCGAGGGCGATCAGGAGGCCAAGAACAAGCTGACCGAGGCGAACCTGCGCCTTGTCGTCTCCATTGCGAAGAAGTATTCCGGCCGCGGCCTGCATATCCTCGACCTCATTCAGGAGGGCAACACGGGCCTGATCCGCGCGGTGGACAAGTTCGACTATACAAAGGGAAATAAATTCTCTACATATGCGACCTGGTGGATCCGGCAGGCAATCACACGCGCCATTGCCGATCAGGCAAGAACGATCCGCGTTCCGGTGCATATGGTGGAGGTCATCAACAAGGCCACGCGCTGCAACCGCAAACTCGTGCAGGAGCTTGGCCGCGAGCCGACGCTCGAAGAGATCGCCGAGGAGTTGAACCTCCCTATCGAGAAGATCATCGAGGCGAATCGCACGGCGGCGGACACGCTGTCGCTCGATACGCCGGTCGGCGACGAGGAGGATACGACCATCGGCTCCTTCGTTGAGGATGACAACACGCCGGGCCCGGCGGATGCCACGAGCAACACGCTGCTGGCCGAGGCGCTCAGCGAGATCCTCAACACGCTGACAGAGCGTGAGGCAGACGTCCTGCGCCTGCGCTTCGGCATGTACGACGGCAAGACACACACGCTCGAGGAGGTCGGCCAGATCTTCGGCGTCACGCGCGAGCGCATCCGCCAGATCGAGAACAAGGCGATCCGAAAGCTGCGACACCCGAGCCGCGCCAAGAAGATCCGCGATTTTTACTGCTGAATAACAAAACGCCGCTGCAGGCCTTCTGCAGCGGCGTTTTTGACGAAAAGCAGCCGCAGGTCCGGTAACGGGCCTGCGGCTGCTTTATTGAGATCACGATCAAAGATCGCAGTTATTGACCGTGCGCGGGAAGGGGATGACGTCGCGGATGTTGCCCATGCCGGTCAGGTACATGACGCAGCGCTCGAAGCCGAGGCCGAAGCCGGCGTGGCGGGCAGAGCCGTACTTGCGCAGGTCAAGATAGAAGCCGTAGTCCTCTTCCTTCAGGCCAAGCTCATGCATGCGGTTGCGCAGCGTCTCGAGGTCGTCCTCACGCTGGCTGCCGCCGATGATCTCGCCGATGCCGGGGACGAGGCAGTCCATGGCAGCGACGGTCTTGCCGTCCGGGTTCAGCTTCATGTAGAAGGCCTTGATCTCCTTCGGGTAGTCCGTGACGAAGACAGGCCGCTGGAACACGACTTCGGTCAGGTAGCGCTCGTGCTCGGTCTGCAGGTCGCTGCCCCAATGGACCGGATACTCGAACTGGTCGTTGTGCGGCTCGAGCAGGGCAATGGCCTCGGTGTAGGTCACATGGCCGAAGTCGGACGTCATGACGTGGTGCAGGCGCTCCAGCAGGCCCTTATCCACGAACTGGTTGAAGAAGCTCATCTCCTCCGGAGCGTTTTCCAGCACATAGGAGATGATATACTTGATCATATCCTCGGCAAGGCGCATATCGTCGCTCAGGTCGGCAAATGCGATCTCCGGCTCGATCATCCAGAACTCGGCGGCGTGGCGCGTCGTGTTGGAATTCTCGGCGCGGAACGTCGGACCGAACGTGTAGATGTTGCGGAAGGCCATGGCATAGGTCTCGCCGTTGAGCTGGCCGGAAACGGTCAGGTTCGTCGGCTTGTTGAAGAAGTCCTTCGTGTAGTCGACCTTGCCGTCCTCCGTGCGGGGTACGTTGTTGAGGTCCAGCGTCGTGACCTGGAACATTTCGCCTGCACCCTCACAGTCGGAGCCGGTGATGAGCGGCGTATGGACATAGACGAATCCGCGCTCCTGGAAGAACTGGTGAATGGCATAGGCAGCGAGGCTGCGGACGCGGAACACGGCCTGGAAGGTGTTCGTGCGCGGGCGCAGGTGCGTCATCGTGCGCAGATATTCCAGCGTGTGGCGCTTTTTCTGCAGGGGATAGTCCGGCGTGGAAGCGCCCTCGACCGTGACCTCCTCGGCCTGCAGCTCAAAGGGCTGACGGGCGTCCGGCGTTTCGACGAGCGTGCCGCGGACGATGAGAGCAGCACCGACATTCGTCTTGGAAATGGCGGCAAAATTATCCATCGTATCATGATAGACGACCTGCAGCGGCTGGAAGAACGTGCCGTCACTCAGGACGATAAAGCCGAACGTCTTGGACGCGCGGACGGAGCGCACCCAGCCGCCGACGGAGACCGTCTTCCCGGCGTAGTCTGCGGTGTGCTTGAACAGGTCTCGAACAGTTACGAGCTCCATAATGACTTCAACCTCTCTTGTGTTTCAGGGTTCGCCGAAGCGTTGCGCTGAATTCGATTTGCAATCTATTATACTCGAATCGTGCCCATATTACAAGCTTTTTCCCACAAAAAACGCCCCGACAGCGAAGTCGGAGCGCTTTTGAGGATCATCCTGCCATGGTCAGATAGCCCTCGGCGGCCAGCAGCGCGGCGAAGCGGCGCAGTGCCAGTGCGGCCTTCTCGATGGGAATGAGATAATCCGCTGCTGTGCGGCGGAGAATGTCGTTCTCCGGCAGCTTCTGCTGCAGAAGGTTCCAGAAATAGGCTCCCGGCCGGTTGATGCCCTTCACGGCAGGGACCTTGCCGCGGGCCTGCCCGGCGGCAACCAGAAAATGCTCGTCGCAAACGGTCACGAGCGCCACATCTTTCTGTAAGGTGTATGTCATGTTTGCGCCTCCATCAGGGTATCGCGGCACAGAGCGGCCGAGGCCGCGTCGCCGCGGTTTTGCAGCAGCCAGACGGGCACCTGCGCCAGCAGGCGCTCCTCCAGCGCACAGGCTGCGCGGACATCGTCCGTGTTTTTGCGTGTGAACAGAAGCTGCGTCAGCAGCGGCCCAGCTGCCTCAGCCGGGAGCAGACGGCGCATGCGGTTCTCTTCGCTCTGCTCCAGCAGAATGATGCCGCCGAGCGGGGCGGTGTCCAGAGAGCCGAGGCCCTCCTTTCCGCGCCAGGGCGAGGGATGGACGAGAATGCCGTCCTTGCGGAATTCCAGCAGGGGCTTATCTCCGTTCAGAATTCTTATTTCGCTGCCGAAACACAGCTTCCAGAGCATGTACTGCGTCGTTTTCCCGGTTCCGCTGTTTGCGGTAAAGATCCACGCCCGTCCGCGCCAGACAATCGCCGCGCCGTGAAACAGAATGCGGCCGTAGGGGAGCAGGGCATCGCAGACACGAGGACCGAGCTCCAGATATTCGACCTGCTCCGGCGTGGTACCGGCCTCGTAGTGCGGTGCGGCCTCTTTGAGCGCATCCTCCGGGACCCGGACGGCTGCGACCGGGTCAGCCTCCGTCCGGAACGGCTGAAAGCATGCCGCATAGGCCGGGCTGCGCAGGGAAAGGCGGACCGGGATCCCTGCCAGCACGACGGTCAGCTCCATAGATATCTCCTTACCAAATTGAGCGAATACAGTTACGGGGAGACTGTGCCTCTCCATAAGGTGGTTTATTGAATATTCGTGATCTCGCCTGCGTCATTGAACGTGATCTGCCTGCCGTCCGGCATGGTGAAGAGATACATGCCGGGACCGATGCTCTGCAGACCGCCGCCGCCCGAAACGGGAATTTCAATATTATTGGCTTTCAGGATGTCTGTCAGCTCTGCATTCATAATATCATCCATTGTGATTGCCTCCTGTTCTTACCCACGGAGGGTGAAGTACTCGTAGATCAGCGTGCGCGCCTCGCCGTAGACGGTCGTTCCGTCCGGCGTGACCCAGTACGGCGTGATCTCGATCGCAGCGCCGCGCTGCAGGCCCTGCAGGGAGTAGGGCATCGTCATCAGCAGAGCGTCACGGCTGACGCTGCGGCCAAAGACCATCTGCGCCGTAAAGACGCGGAAGCGCTCAGTCAGCTGCGGTACGGCGACGCGCTTTCCGTTGATGACAAAGCCCGTCTCTGCAAAGCCGCGCCCGTCGACGGCGGAGAGCAGCGTGATGCTGTTGCCCTGCAGGAAGCTGTTGCGCTGATATTCCACGCGCAGGTAATTATAACTGACGTACTTGCCGTAGAGCGTGCGGTCCTCCTGCACATTGGAAAGATCGGCAGGCGTGCGGTAGGCGTCGTCTGTATACCAGCCTGCGAAGACCTTGCCGCCAAGCTCGGCCGGGGCGACCTTGCCGCGCTGATCGCCCGTCGGGACGGTGATGCTGCGGGTGCTCGTGCCCTCGTGCAGGGTCAGCGTGACAGTTTTGGGCTCCGGCTCGGGCGGAGCGACAGGGGCGTCCGTCGCAGCGTCAAGGGAATAGGTCTCGGCGAAGCGGATGGTGGTTTCGGCAGCAGAGACTACCGTGCAGGCCGAGCCGGTCGTTTTAGCTGAGATGCCAAGACTCTGATGATCATCCGTCGTGCCGGTGCCGCGATAGGTGCAGGTGCGCACGCTCGTGCCGGTGACACGGATGCCGTCAAGCGTGATCCAATAGGGCTGGAAGGAGAATGCGGCGTCCTTCTGATAGAACGCGCCGTCCGTCCAGCGATACAGGCCAATGTAGCCGTCGTCGCGGCTCGTGGCCTCGATTCCCTCAGTCGCGTTTAAGCTGCCGTCGCGGACAAAGAGCTGCTGGTAAAGCTCGCGGCCCTTGTTTGCATTCACGACGCCGTAGGCGATGGACGCGCCGTCCTTTTCGGACACATAGCTGCTGCCGCCGGACAGGAAGCCGACCTCCTGATAGAGCGTGCGGTCAATGGTCGTCAGCAGATACGTTGCGATGACGCCGCGCTCGCCGTTCGAGCCGCCGTAGACATGCTGCCAGACGTTATAGTTACGCGGCGCGAGATAAACATCACTCGGTTCCCAGATATAGTAGGTGGCTCCGGCCACCGGGGTGAAGTCCATGGCGTTCTGCCCGGCGGCAAAGCTCTGGACACTGTCTGCTCCACAGGCTTCAGCAGTGAATGCGCCGCCGTAGAGACGGCCGCCGGGGACCTGTGCCGTGAGATCAAAATGCTCCGTCACGGCGTGGGTGTCGGTCTGAACGACGGTGCCGTTCTGCACATGCGCGACCTTGAAATCACGCCCATAGGCGAACCAGAGGTCCTGGTTGGAGCTCACGGCCGTCAGCGTGACGGTGGCGCTGTCGCCTTCGGTCAGGCTGCCGTCATTCAGAATATAACTGCCGTAGTAGGTGTAGCCGTCGAAGATCTTGTGGTCCACGGTATAGGGCGTGTTATAGAGCAGACCGGTCGAACCGTTCACGCTGTGGTATTCCGCAGGCTGGATCTGATGGGCGAGGGCGGGGGACTCGACCACGGTGCCCTGCGAGTTGACAGGCTGGCCCTTGTCGTTTACCTGATACCAGTGCACGAGCAGCTTGCCGCCGCCCACGGTGACCTCGGGCTTCGGGAATTCGGCTTCGGCATTGCGGCCGAGGTAGTCGATGTAGGAGAAGATGGCCTGCTCATTCGTGAGAAGCGTTTCGCCCGTGGACGGGTTATAACCGGACTTGATGGTGACCCGGTACTTCATGACGGGCTTATCCTGCTCGCTGACGTTGCCGACCGTCCAGTGAATGGCGCGGGTCGCGGAGTCATAGGAGGCCGTGCCCTGACTGATGTAGACGTCGGCGTTGCCTGCAGCATAGACGGCCATATCGGTCGTGATGATGGGCGCGGCGTCCTTGAAGACAAGCTGAACTTTGTCACCCATCGTGTCGGCGACGGAGCCGGCGCGGGCCGCAATGGAAATGCTGCCCGCAATTGAGGTGAAGGCGTCCTTCAGCGCAGTCTCAATGTTCGTCGAGGAGCCAATGGCAAAGTAGCCTTTGGTCGGATTCGTGGCGCAGGCTTTCAGGACCTGCTCGCCGTTCGTGCCGACCTGTAGAGCAACGGAATAGATCGTTGTGCCGTCGGCCTTCGCCTGATTCGATTCCCATATGGTGGCAATTCCGTGGGTGATGTAATCGTCACCGCCGTCACTTGCATGTTTACATCCTGTTATTTCCAGCCCGGAAGCAGCATCGGTAACAAATTCCTCGCCGTTTCCGTCAACCTTGTTATAGTTACAATTGATTTGAGCAGTTGCCCAATTGATATTCGAAGTGGCGTATTTGGTAACTCCAAAGAAAAGCGTATAGTCTGTAAATTCAATATCTTCCGTGCATGTAATACTGCCGCCAATACGGTAACTGGCGGTTGGCTCGCCATCACTCAGCAGCACGATGCTCTTATTCTGCCCGGTGGATTCCGCGGAGTTCAGCAGGGTACGGGCTGTATGAAGGCCAAGCTGCGTAAAGGTGCCGCCTTCGTCTTCGTTTTGCTCGATGGCATTGATCTGCTGCTTCAGCGCTGCCCTGTTCGCGTAGGCATAAAAGCCTGTGTGCGTCTCCTTGAGATTGTAGACGACCAGCGCGATGCGCGTGGTGCTTTCCTCGGTGAGCAGCGTGTCTACAAAGGCGTTTGCGGCGGCTTTTGTCTTTGCCATGCGGCTGTTGTCGTACATGCTGTTCGAATTATCGATGACCAGCACGACGTCGGAGGTCGTCTTATAATTTTTGCCCTGAATACCGAGCGTGACCTCCCATGTGTTTTCCTTTCCCTCGACAGCGGCAGCGCTTTTGCTGAGCTGGATCGCGCCCTCTTCGGGCCAGACGGGCTGCTCACTGTTGTCTGCGAAGACGGCTTCGCCGAGCAGGGCCAGCGTCAGGACGACGGTGAGCAGAGCAGCAAGCGTTCGTTTGATGCGTTTCATGGTGTTTCCTCCTCTAACGACTCTTCGGCAGGTGAGTGCCGCAAATTTTCTGCGTTCTGTAACGCAATGGGCGTTTTTCGTTTTTGAGAATAGCATATAACGAGATGAATGATGCTGCAGTTTTGCGTTCAAAAAGAATCGGATAAAATGTTAAAGAATTTATCCGATGTAAATATCTATATCTGAAATAGAGGAAAAACGCGAATAACTTTTGACCATAGTTTACTACATATGAAAGCCTTTTGCAAGCCCTTTCTGGCAAAATTATGTGAAAAAATATCGCGTTCCATTTTAAACGATATTTCGATAGATTTCGAGGTTTCGCCCCAGACTGTGCAGTTTCAGAACGAAATACGGCAGATAACAGCAGACTCTTTTTGATATCCTTCAAAACTCCGCATTCTTGAGGAAAAGTGTTACAGACACTAACATGCTTGTAACGTTTATTCACGGAAGTATTTGTGCAATACTGCCAAAATTCTCGACAAAAATTTGGTCGGATTTGCCTCCGAAAAAGCCTTGCGGGAACTGGGAGCGTTGTGTATAATAGAATTACAATTTCAGATTGATAGCTGTAACGAAGTGCTGCGCGCACGGGCTTCCGACTATCACTCAGGGATTCTTGAGTGGAGATGTTGAACGAATGGTTCTGCATCCCCATTTTTGTTTTATTCACGCCATGGAAATCACAAACAGGAGGTACACGAGCATGTATATTCTTGGAAACGGCAGACTGATCACCCGCAGTCAGGCCCTTCCGTATCTGGAGAACGGCGCCGTCTGCATTGACGGGACAAAGATCAAAGCGGTCGGCGAGACCGCTGCGCTCCGCGCCAGATATCCCGAGGCGGAGTTCCTTGATGCACGCGGCGGCGTCATCATGCCGGCGTTCATCAACGCCCACACGCATATTTATTCCGCACTGGCCCGCGGTCTTTCCATCAAGGGCAACAACCCCACGAATTTCTATGAGGTGCTCGACGGTACCTGGTGGGCTATTGACCGCAAGCTGACGCTCAAGGGCACAAAGGCCTCGGCCGACGCTCTGTACATCGACTGCATCAAGCAGGGCGTGACGACGATCTTCGATCACCACGCCTCCTACTGTGAGATCCCCGGCAGTCTGTTCCAGATCGCGGAGTCGGCAAAGCAGTTCGGCATCCGCTCCTGCCTGTGCTACGAGGTCTCCGACCGCGACGGCGAGGAGAAGTGCCTGCAGGCCATCCAGGAGAATGCCGACTTCATCACTTGGTGCGAGAAGGAGAAGGACCCCATGCTCGCCGCCATGTTCGGCGGACATGCCCTGTTCACCATCTCCGACAAGACGTTCGACCGTATGGTCGCAGCGAACAACGGCCGCACCGGCTATCACATCCACGTTTCCGAGGGCATGAACGATGTCTACGACAGCCTGCAGAACTATGGCCGCCGTCCCGTGCAGCGCCTGCAGGACCACGGCATCCTCGGCCCGAAGACGATCCTCGGCCACTGCATCCATGTCAATACGGCGGAGATCGAGCTTATTAAGAATACCGACACCATGGTCGTGAATAACCCGGAGTCCAATATGGGCAATGCCGTTGGCATCTGCCCGGTGCTGCCGCTGTCCAAGGCGGGCATCCTCCTCGGCATGGGCACGGATGCCTACACGAATGATATGCTCGAGTCTCTGAAGGTAGCCCTCTGCTCGCAGCGGAGCAATGCCTGTGCGCCAAATGTCGCGTGGTGCGAGGTCACGGACATGCTCTTCAAGAACAACGCGAAGATCGGCGCGCGCTACTTTGACGCGCCTCTCGGCGTGCTGGAACCGGGCGCGGCGGCGGACGTCATCGTCATGGACTACAAGCCGTTCACCCCGTTCTCCGATGCGAACATCGACGGCCATATGATCTTCGGCATGACCGGCCGCCAGTGCCAGACGACGATCGCCAACGGCAAGCTCCTTATGAAGGACCGCGAGCTTATCGGCGTCGACGAAGAGGCGATCAATGCGCACATCCTCGAGGAGTCCAAGAAGCTCTGGGGCGCGCTGAACGACTGCACCTACTAATTTATAATTCATTTCCGTCAAATATGATCCTGCGCCGCGCCTGCCTTACCCGGGGTGCGCGCGGCGCCGCAACAAGCATCACAGGAGGATGATCCCATGTCTGAGAAAATGTATCCCATTCCGTTCCGCAGCCTGATGAACTGGATCCTCGCAGAGCGGGAGGAGACTGGCGAGGTCTTCGGCGTGCATAAGCGCTGGATCGCCGACCCGGCCAAGACGCTTCCGATCTTCGGCGAGAAGATCGAAAGCCCGTTTGGCCCCGCTGCAGGCCCGAACAGCCAGCTGGCGCAGAATATCATCGCCGCCTACGTCGCAGGCGCGCGCTTCTTCGAGGTCAAGACCGTTCAGAAGATGGACGGCGCGGAGCTTGCCGCCTGTGTGCCGCGTCCCTGCATCCTTGCAGACGACGAGGGCTACAACCAGGAGTGGTCCACGGAGCTGGAGGTCGGTCAGGCGCTCGATGAGTATGTCAAGGCGTGGTTCGCCCTGAAGATCATGGCGAAGGTCTGGCATTACGGCGACCCGGACGGCTTTGTGTTCAACATGTCCGTCGGCTATGACCTCGAGGGAATCCGTGGCCCGAAGATCGACCACTATATCGAATCCATGAAGGATGCCTCGCAGCTGCCGGTGTTTGCCGAGTGCCGCAAGGTCCTGACGGAGCTGTTCCCGGAGGAAGCGGAGTTTATCGCTTCCATCTCGCCGCAGGTCTCGCACAGTGTCACGCTCTCGACGCTGCACGGTTGCCCGCCCGATGAGATCGAGCGCATTGCGTCCTATCTGCTGACGGAGAAGCATGTGCACACGTTCGTCAAGTGCAATCCGACGATCCTCGGCTATCACGACGCCCGCACGATCCTCGATTCAATGGGCTATGATTACATCGTCTTCGACGATCACCATTTCAATGAGGATCTGCAGTGGAAGGACGCCGTCCCGATGTTTGAGCGCCTGCAGGCGCTGGCGGACCGCGAGAAGCTGCAGTTCGGCCTGAAGCTGTCGAACACGTTCCCGGTCGACACGACGCGCGGCGAGCTGCCGAACGACGAGATGTACATGTCCGGCCGCTCCCTGTTCCCACTGACCATCGAAATGTGCCGCCGCATCTCCGCGCAGTTCGGCGGCAAGATGAAGATCTCGTTCGCGGGCGGCGCAGACTTCTTCAACTGCGACAAGCTGCTGACAGCGGGGATCTGGCCCGTCACCGTCGCCACGACCATTCTGAAGCCGGGCGGCTACAACCGCCTGACCCAGATGGCCGAAAAGACGGCCGGTATGCCGTTCCGCCCGTTCGACGGCACGGACACCGAGGCCATTGCGGCTCTGTCCGCCGCCTGCCGCACGGATCCGCACCACTGCAAGCCCGTCAAGCCGCTGCCCACGCGCAAGTCCGAGGAAAAGGTACCCTGGTTCGATTGCTACTCCGCCCCCTGCCGCGGCGGCTGCCCCATCGCACAGGACATCCCCGAGTATCTCGAGCTGTGCCGCAAGGGCCTGTATAACGAGGCTCTGGCCCTTATCACGGAGCGCAACGCTCTGCCGTTCATCACCGGCACGATCTGCGCGCACCGCTGCATGGGCAAGTGCACCCGCAATTTCTATGAGGATCCCGTCCAGATCCGTGCAGCCAAGCTGCTGGCGGCCGAGAAGGGCATCGATGCCAGAATGGCATCCGTCGTCCGCCCGGCTCCCGTTCCCGGCAAGCGCGCTGCCATCATCGGCGGCGGCCCGACCGGCATTGCTGCGGCCTACTTCCTCGGCCGTGCAGGCGTGGCCTGCACCATCTTTGAGCGCACCGGCAAGCTCGGCGGCATCGTCCGCCATGTCATCCCGGCGTTCCGCATCTCTGACGAGGCCATTGACCGCGATATCGCCCTTATGCAGGCCTACGGCGCGGAGGTCCGCCTGAATACCGAGGCTCCCTCCGTCGAAGAGCTGCACAAGATGGGCTATACCCACATTCTCTATGCCACCGGCGCATGGAAGCCCGGCAAGCTGAGCATCCCCGGCAACGTCCGCGGTGTCATCGGCTGGATGCAGGAGCGCAAGACCGGTGCGAACGAGCCGCTCGGCCATGTCGCCGTCGTCGGCGGCGGCAACACCGCCATGGATGCTGCCCGCGTGGCAAAGCGCGGCGGCGCGGCGTCCGTGACGCTCGTCTACCGCAGAACGCGCCGCTTCATGCCTGCCGATGCGCAGGAGCTGGAGCTGGCCATGCAGGATGGCGTGGACTTCCTCGAGCTGGCTGCGCCCATCAAGCAGGAAAACGGCGTCCTGACGTGTGAGAAGATGCGCCTCGGCGAGCCGGATGCCTCCGGACGCCGCAGCCCGGTTCCGACCGGCGAGACGGTCGAGCTGCCGTGCGACCTCGTGATCTCCGCCGTCGGCGAGCAGGTCGAGGAGCAGGTGTTTACGGACAACGGCATCACGCTCAGTGCGAAGGGCCGTCCTGCCTTCTGCACGAACGTTCCCGGCGTCTATGCTGCCGGTGATGCGCTGCGCGGCCCGGCTACGGTCGTGGAAGGCATCGCAGACGCAGCCCGCTTTGCGGAGGCCGTCATCGGCGCGCCGCACACCTATGACATCCCGGCGGAGGCCCATCCCACAGAGGCCGAGGTTATCGCCCGCAAGGGCATCCTGCGCGCACCGGGCAAGGTCTGCTGCGAGGGCGAGCGCTGCCTGAGCTGCGACACCGTCTGCCAGAACTGCGTGGACGTCTGCCCGAACCGCGCCAACGTCGCCGTTCGCCTGCCGGACGGCCGCACGGAGATCGTGCACGTCGACAAAATGTGCAACGAGTGCGGCAACTGCACGGCCTTCTGTCCGTACTCCTCCGAGCCGTGCAAGGATAAGCTGACGCTGTTCCAGACGACGGAGGACATGGACGATTCCAGAAACTTCGGCTTCTGCTTCCTGCCGGACGGCAAGGTCCGCGCCCGTCTCACGACGGAGACCGTCGGCGATCCGGACGAGCTGCCTGCCGATGCCGCCCTGCTCGTGCGCACGATCCGCGACAGCTATTCTTATCTCTATCGTTAACATTACAAATGACCCCCCGGAGCTTCGGCTCCGGGGGAACTTGCGGTCAGGAGACAGCATGGAATTATACGAAATCGTCAATCGCTATCATATCGGAACGAACTACAGCTGCGCAGAATCCATCCTGCTGGGCTGCGAGGAATACTACCATCTGCATTTGCCGGAGCAGGCGCGGAAGCTGTTCACGCTGCTGGGCAGCGGCATGCAGACAGGCCTTTCCTGCTGCGGCGCACTGACGGCGGGGACCGCGATCCTCGGCCTGATGACAACGGGAAACGGCGAATGGAACAGCGACAATCCGAATGGCGCCGCGCTCGTGGAGGAGCTGACGAACGTGTTCGGGCAGTTTGAAACGCTCTGGTGCGATGAGCTGCGCGGGCTGGAGATCGACGGCTATGAGGACCCGTGCTACTGCGTGGTTGAGACCGTTGCCAAAAAGCTGCAGGAGCTGCTCGCGCGCTGTGAGGAGGAGATCCCCCATGCAGAATGAGGAATGGAACGTCTCTGCCGTATCGCTCTCGCCGGAGCTGGTGCGCCTCGCGCAGCAGAAGCAGGCGCGGTTCGAAGCCTGCCTTCAGGCGGCGGAGAACGGCAATGAAGCTGCCATCACGGAGCTTGGCATCAACTATTTTTATGGCACAAACGGCGTCCCGGAAGACCCGGATGCCGCATTCTACTGGCTCAGCCGGACCTCGCCGGAGAATGCGGCGGGCCGCTGCTTTCTCGGTGCGTGCTATGTGATCGGCAAGGGAACAAAGCAGGATGAGCGGACTGCGGCTGAGCTGTTTCGGGACAGTGCCGCCCTCGGCTTTCCGCCTGCACAGTATGAGCTGGGACTCTGCTATGAGCACGGCATCGGACTGGAACGGAACATGGCCCGGGCGGTCGAGCTGTATGCGCTGGCGGCGGAGCAGGAGGATGCACAGGCCCAGTGCGCCCTCGGAAACCTGTACTTTACCGGGAACGGTGTGGAGCAGGACCGGGCGCGTGCCGCGGAGCTTTATACGCGCGCAGCGGAGCAGGGCGACGTGCAGGCACTGAGCTGCCTTGCGGAATGCTATGAGGCGGGCTGCGGCGTCCCGTGCGATCTGGACCGGGCCATTGCGCTGTACGATCAGGCTGCTGCCCTCGGCGACGGCTATGCGCACGAGGAGGCGAGCCGCCTGCGGCTGCTGCGTAATAACCGGCGGCGGAAGTGGGATTTTGAGAGCCTGCAATGATTCTGCAAAGAATTGGAGCACTCGCATGACGCGGGTGCTCCATTTTTTTGAGCTGATCAGCCCAGAAGAGCGGCAAGGTCCGCCTCCGGGGTGGTGATGGGCGCAATGGCATAGTGCTCCACGAGGTACTGCAGCACATTGGGCGACAGGAAGGCCGGGAGCGTCGGGCCGAGGCGGATATTCCGGATGCCGAGGTGCAGGAGCGTCAGCAGGATGCAGACGGCCTTCTGCTCATACCACGACAGGACCATGGAAAGCGGCAGATCGTTCACGCCGCAGTGGAAGGCCTCCGCCAGCGCCAATGCGATCTGAATGGCGCTGTAGGCGTCGTTGCACTGACCGATGTCCAGCAGGCGCGGCAGGCCTGCGACGGTGCCGAGGTCCATGTCGTGGAAGCGGTATTTCCCGCAGGCGAGCGTCAGCACGACGGTGTCCGGCGGGGTCTGGCGGACGAATTCCGTGTAGTAATTCCGTCCTGCGCGCGCGCCGTCACAGCCGCCGACCAGGAAGAAGTGGCGGATCGCGCCGGAGCGCACAGCCTCGACGATCTGCGCGGCGTTTGCTAGCACGGCGTCGTGCGCAAAGCCCGTGGTCGTGCCCGTGCCGCCGTTCAGGCCGGTGCGGTGCTGCGTCTCGGCATAGCCGCCCAGCTCCAGTGCGCGCTCGATGACAGGCGTGAAGTCCTTTTCCGCGCCGATGTGCGGGAGATCGGGGTAGGCGACGACAGCCGTGGTGAACACGCGGTCGGCGTAGGACGGGCGCGGCGGCATGAGGCAGTTCGTCGTGAACAGGATCGGCGCGGGCAGGTCTGCAAATTCCTTCTGCTGGTTCTGCCATGCCGTGCCGAAATTCCCCTTGAGATGGGGATATTTTTTCAGCTCCGGATAGGCGTGTGCCGGGAGCATCTCGCCGTGCGTATAGACTGCGATGCCGCGGCCAGCCGTCTGCTCCAGCAGGAGCTTCAGGTCGTGCAGATCATGGCCGGACACAATGATGAACGGGCCGGGCTCCACGGTGAACGGGACATGGACCGGCGTCGGCTTGCCGAAGCATTCGGTGTTGGCTTTGTCCAGCAGCGCCATGCAGCGCAGGTTGACCTCGCCCAGCTCCAGCACGAGCGGCAGCAGCTCCTCCATGCTCCAGTCCTCGCCGACGGCGAACAGCGCTTTAGACAGAAAGCGTTCGACGGACTCGTCCCGGTAGCCGAGCACCATGGCGTGATAGGCATAGGCTGCCATGCCGCGGCTGCCGAACAGCAGCAGGGACTTCAGGCTGCGGATGTCCTCCTGTGCGCCCCAGAGCTGCGCCAGATCATAGTCGCCCGTGCGGCCGCAGGGCGCGGTGCAGACGGCACAGTCCGGCACAAGGCGCTGCTTCTCGGCCCGGACGCGCCCGGCTAGGGCGTTCAGGCTGTCCGGATCGAAATTGACGTTCGTCAGCGTGGCGAACAGGCCCTCGATCATCAGCTGCCAGGTCTCCGGACCGGCGTCGGGACTGGTGTCCGCCGCGCGCGCCAGACCGATCAGTGCGCCGGTCAGGCGGTCCTGCGCCTGCGCAGTCTGCGCGTCCTTGCCGCAGACGCCGCGGCTCGTGCAGCCGGTGCAGCCTGCGGTCTGCTCACATTGAAAGCAAAACATGTTGTGGTCCATGGGAAAACTCCTTCTTGTGGTTTGGGGTTCACTTCATGGACACATCATAGCAAATGACAGCACGCAAATATGTTGGTATGCCAACATGACGGACGCGATTTTCGTTCCAAATTCAGGGAAGCATAAATTCGGCGGGGATCGATACGCCGTTCATGAAAACGGCAAGGCAGATATAGTTTCCATCCGTCGTGATGCTGGCATTGTCCTTCCATGCCGCGGTGATCGCCTCGTCTGTGCCCTCGCTCTCGACGGCGCCCTCGTCCACGGCCTTCTGCAGGATGTCCACGACCTTCTGCACGTCGGCGCTGTTCTCAACCTCAAGCAGAACGACCTCGTCCGGCGCGCCGGTCACGGGGGAGAGGCCGCCGCTGACCTGCCGGAACGAAATTTCCTCCAGTCCGGGGAACAGGGGACTCAGCTCCGAAATGTCCGAGACCGGGAACAGGACCGGCGCGTCCGCGCCCATGGCGGTGATGCCGCTCTGATAGAGCATCTGCAGATCGCGGGACGCGGCGGGCTTTGTCGAAGCAGGTTCCGTCGAAGCCGCTTCTGTCGGTGTCGATTCCGTCGGCGTCTGTTCTGTCGGTGCCTGTTCCGTCGGAGCTGCATCCGTCGGCGCCGGTTCCGTCGGGGTGGGCTTGCTGCTGCAGGCTGCAAGCAGGCTGAGGATGCAGGCCACTGCGAGAAGCAGAAACGTCTTTTCCATGTTTTTCATGGGAATGGTCTCCTTTTTGTTTTGATGCGGTCAGGCTCTTGCACTGACCCTTCGTTTCTCATGACGGCTGCCGCAGCAATTTGTTTCGCGAATTGCAATCCATAAAAAAGTATGGTATCATAAACTCAACGCAGGCTATCCCTTTATTAATGGAAAAGGGTCAAAAAACGAAGTGACCACAGGCCCTCTGGGGTCCAATATAAAACAATATGATACGAAAGGAGAAGCGGACATGGAACGGATCAAAAAGAACTTCGGCTTTGGCTTTATGCGCCTTCCAATTCGGGACGGCGAGGTCGATATCGCGGAGACGAACCGAATGGTAGACGCATTTTTGGACGCAGGCTTCAACTATTTTGACACGGCGCACGGCTATCTGCAGGGCAAAAGCGAAAAGACGCTCAAGACCTGCCTGACGAGCCGTTATCTGCGCGACCGCTACATCCTGACGGACAAGCTGACGGAGAACTTTTTCAAGACCGAGGCGGACATCCGCCCGGTGTTCGAGAGCCAGCTCGAGGCCTGCGGCGTCGATTATTTTGATTTCTACCTCATGCATTCGCAGTGCTCGGAGAATTATGGCCATTTCAAGGCCTGCCGCGCTTATGAGACGGCGTTTGCTCTGAAGGAAGAGGGCAAGGTCCGCCACGTCGGCATTTCGTTTCATGGCCGCCCCGAGCTGCTCGAGCAGATCCTGACGGAGTATCCTGCGATCGAGGTCGTGCAGATCCAGTTCAATTATGTTGACTATGACGATCCATCTGTCCAGAGCCGCAAGTGCTATGAGGTCTGCCGGAAGTTCAACAAGCCGGTCATCGTCATGGAGCCGGTCAAGGGTGGAAACCTTGTCAAGCTGCCGGACGATGCACGCGCTGTTCTGGATGCCCTGCATGGCGGCAGCCCGGCCAGCTATGCCATCCGCTTCGCTGCGGGCTTCCCCGGCATGCTGATGGTGCTCTCCGGTATGAGCACGCCAGAGCAGGTGCAGGACAATATCTCGTTCATGAAGGACTTCAAGCCGCTGGGCGAAACGGAGCTTGCTGCCATCGCGAAGGTGCAGGAAATTTTCCGCAGCAAGAACCTCATCCCGTGCACCGGCTGCCGCTACTGCACGGACGGCTGCCCGAAGCAGATCGCCATCCCGGAACTGTTCGCCACGATGAACGCGAAGCAGATCCACCACGACTGGCATACGGATTATTACTACAATGCCGTCTACGCACTGCCCGGTCATAAGGCCTCGGACTGCGTGAAGTGCGGCAAGTGCGAGTCCGTCTGCCCGCAGCACCTGCCCATCCGCCAGCTGCTGGAGAATGTGGCGAACGAGTTCGAAAAGAAGGAAGCGTAAGGGAAATACGAGCCGGAATATGGAGTAAAGAGACGCCCTGCAAAATTGCGGGGCGTCTTTTTATATGGCTGAATCGGCGTGGAACCTGTGAAATACAGATAAAATTAAGCAATAAATTTTGCTAAAATAGTTGAAATTTGACAGTGTACTGTGATATACTTTCCACACACAAGCTTTCACACAACAAAATATCGGATTTTTCTGTCAGGCCTGAAAAGGAAAACTTGTTCCATCTGCATGGTAATCGAAAAAGAACATAAAATGGGAGGATGAACTATGCAAAAGCGAATGATCAGCGTCATTCTCTGCCTGACCCTGCTGATTGGCATGCTGCCAGCTGCAGTTGCAGTCGTGCCGGGAATGAAGGGCGGGACATCGACCAATGTGGGCAATTCTGAAGGATTACAGGATTTGACAATTGAAGACGGCATTGCTGCCGTTCGATTTGCAGTATCTGAGGATGCCGAGCTTGTGGTTGCTGTGTATGAGGAAGAATCCGGACGTCAGATCGCATCTGCTAAGACAACAGTGCGACCGAGCGACTCGACGGCGATCCTTCCTCTGGATACCGCACTGCCGCAGAATTTCCATGCGGAGGCTTTTTTACTTTCGCCCAATGATTATACTCCGCTTTGTGAGAGCCTGCGTGTTGAGGTAAATGAGCCAACCCTGCCGACAGAGCCGAGTGAGCCGACAGAGACCACCGCACCGACGGAACCGAGTGAGCCGACAGAGACCGCTGCACCGACGGAACCAACCGAGCCAACTGAGCCCCCGGAAAGCAACTCCGGCACTTGCGGAGAAAATCTGACGTGGACACTGGATGAAAACGGTGTTCTGACGATCTCCGGCACAGGAGATATGTATAATTACAACTCAAATAACAAAGCTCCGTGGTTCGGTCGGACGATAAATGCTGCCGTGATCGAAGATGGCGTTACCAGCATAGGAAGCGAGGCGTTCAATAGCTGCTCCCATATGACGAATGTTACGATTGCATCGAGCGTTACAAGAATTGGAACATCTGCGTTCACCCTATGCTCCGGTCTGACAGACGTTGTAGTTCCGTTCGGTGTAACGAACCTTGAAGGCGGCGTATTTGGACAGTGTGGTAATTTGCGCAGTGTCACGCTTCCTGAGGGAATAACATCCATTGGATACGCTACATTTTTTGACTGCAACAAGCTGGCAAGCATTGTGATCCCGTCGAGCGTGACCAGCATTGGGGGAGTGGCGTTCTTCAATTGCAATAAAATGACGAGCATTTCGCTCCCGGATGGCATTACAGAGATTGGAAAAGAAGCATTTTGGAACTGTTGCAAGCTGGAAAGTGTAAAAATTCCATCGAGCTTAACCAAAATCAATGAGAAGGCTTTCTATGGCTGCTCCAGCTTGACGGATATTACAATTCCGGAAGGTGTAACAAGTATCGAAGCGTCGGCGTTTGCTTATTGCTCCAAAGCGGAAAGTATCACGATCCCGTCAAGCGTGACAAGGATCGGCGCGGCTGCATTCAAGGAATGCAGCAAAGTCACGAGCGTTACGATCCCGTCCAGCGTGACGGACCTCGAAGGCGGCATTTTCAGTGGTTGTGAACTTCTGGCCAATGTTACGCTCCCAGAGAGAATGGATAAAATACCGGGGAGTATGTTCTACAACTGCAGTGAATTGCAGAGCTTCACGATTCCCGCAAGCGTAACAAGCATTGGTGACTATGCATTTTCGAGATGTTTTGGCCTCAGGACGATTACGATCCCTGCAGGAGTAACGAGCATTGGAAAAAATGCATTTGATCAATGTGAGATTCTGAATCATGTCACGATTCCGTCAAGCGTAAAAACCATTGGAATGGAAGCTTTCAGATGGTGCTTTGGCCTGAGTGATATAACGATCGAGTCAGGGGTGAGCAGCATTGGATATGGTGCATTCGATCGCTGCAGAAGCCTGTCGAGCATTACGTTACCGGCAAGTGTTACAGAGTTGGGAGAGGGAATATTCAGTAATTGCTTCAGTCTGACTGCAATTTGGGTCGATGAAGGCAATGAAACATATGCAAGTGATGAAAGCGGAGTGCTTTTAAATAAGAATAAAACAGAATTGATCTGCTATCCGGTCGGACGAACCGGTGCATATGAAATCCCGGCGGGTGTAACAACGATCAAATCAAAGGCGTTTTATAGCTGTACCGAGCTGACAAGTCTGATGTTCCCCTCGAGTATTACAAGTATTGAGGGAAACGCATTTTCTTACAGTTCCAAACTGACAAGTTTATATTTCTTCGGTGACGGGCCGGACATTAATTGGGCCGCATTCGATAATGCTGATGTCACGGCATATTATCCTGCCGAAAACAGTACCTGGGAGAAAACAATTGGGACAATTTACGTCCTCGGTAGAGTGAAATGGGTCCCTTGGACGCCTGAAAAAGACGCTCAGGCTGCTCCTGAGGTTCGCGGCCTGCACACGGGCAAGGCGGACGGCAGTACGGTCAGCTTCTCTGGCCTTACGGGTGGAGAACAGTATGTCCTGATCATAGCGAAGGACAAAAACGACGACCTTCTGGCTCCTGCCAACCTGCTTTATATTTCGCAGGGTGCTGCGGATGCCGACGGTGCGCTGACGTTCGCCACAGCGCCGCGTGAGTCGGCAGAAAATGCATTTGTCGCTCTGTATGGGCCGGGTGAATCTGTGCAGCCGGGTTATCAGCCCTGCGACGGCTCCAATTGCCCCGGCCGGGTCTTCTCGGACATGCCGGTGCTCGGAAGCTGGGCGCACGATCCGATCGACTGGGCAATCACCGGCGGCGTTACGAACGGCACCTCTGCCACGACGTTCAGTCCCGAGGAGGGCTGCACGCGCGCGCAGGTCGTGACATTCCTGTGGCGCGCGGCTGGTCAGCCGGAGCCGACGAGCAATGCCAACCCGTTTGCTGATGTCAAGGCCGGACAGTATTATTACAAGGCCGTTCTGTGGGCTGTCGAGCACGGCATCACGAATGGTATGAGCGCGACAGAGTTTGGCCCGGACAATACCTGTACCCGTGCGCAGATCGTCACGTTCCTCTGGCGCTACGAGGGCAAGCCCGCGCCGTCCAGCACGCGCAATCCGTTTGCCGACGTGAGCACTGGCTCGTATTACGGCAGCGCCGTTCTGTGGGCCGTGGAGCACGGCATTACGAACGGTATGAGCGCGGCGGAATTCTGCCCGGAGAATACCTGCACGCGCGCACAGGTCGTGACATTCCTGTATCGCGACGTCGTCAACCAGTAAAAACTCACAGCCGCTGCGGTCGTCTGGCCGCGGCGGCTGCCTTTTGTCTCCGCTCCGGGGCGGGGCTTGCTTTTTCCTTCCCGGTGCGCTATACTTTGGCGCATGAAGACGAATACGGGAGGTTTGCATATGAATGCGGTGATCTTTGACATGGATGGCGTGCTCGTGGACAGCGAGCGCGTGGTCTGGGAGAGTTTTCGTTATGCGGGCGAGAAGACCGGCGTTCCCGATGTGGAGCGGATGGCGATCATCGGCCTCGGACTCAACGACGAGGCGTGGATCAAACGGTTCCGGCAGGAATTCGGCGCGGATTCGGACCGAATCCTGGAGCACGAGGAGGCCTATCTGCAGAATTTTTACGCCAATGGAGCAGCTCCGGCAAAAAAAGGCGCGCAGCGGCTGCTGGAGCAGCTGTGCGCGTGGAATATCCCGGTTGCAGTCGCGTCGTCGTCTCCGGCGGCCGTCGTGCGCGGCCGGCTTGAACGGGTCGGACTGCTGCAATATTTTACTGCGGTCATTTCCGGCGACATGGTCGGCCGCTCGAAGCCGGAGCCGGACATTTTCCTCGAGGCGGCGCGGCAGCTGGGCAGACCGGCGGCGGAGTGCACCGTGATCGAGGATTCGCCGAACGGCCTGCGCGCGAGTAGGCGCGCCGGATGCCGGACGCTGTTCGTGCCGGACCTCTGGCGGCCGGAGGAGGAGCACCCGGAGCTCTATGACGCGCGCTTTGCCGATCTGGACGCCGTGCGCGAATTTTTTGCTGCGGAGCATTAAGCTCTGCGGGTTGCGGCGGACGGAATCTGCAGCAGCTGGCGGTATTTTGCCACGGTGCGGCGCGAGATGTCGATGCCCTGCGCTTGCAGCCGCTCGGCAAGCACCTGATCGGACAGGGGAGCGTGCTTATCCTCCTGCTGCACAAGCACGGCGATGGCCTGCTGTGCCATGACGCCGGAGACCTCACCGCCTGCCAGCTTTGCGGAAAACAGGCTGCGCAGCAGGCGGACGCCCTGCGGCGTCTGGATATACTTCCCGCTGAGCGCGCGGCTGACGGTGGAGGTGTGCAGGCCGACGGCCTGCGCGATGTCCTGCATCGTCATCGGAGCGAGCGCCTGCCCGGAACGGAAATACGGCAGCTGCCGCTTCAGAATTTCCTGACAGCAGCGCAGGAGCGTCTCCTCCCGCTGCCGGATGCAGCTGATGAGCCATTCCGCCTGCGAGACCTTTTTGACGATATACTGCCGCGCCTCCGGATCGTCCGTCTCGCGGACGAGGGAGCGGTAGAAGCTGCTGACGGACAGCTCCGGCGTGTAGGCCCTGTTGACGGCGACGCTGAGCACGCCGTCTTTTTCCTGCAGGAGCACGTCGGGGACGACATAGCCGTCGTCCTGCGCGCGGCTGAATTCCGCGCACGGGAAGGGCGAAAGGCTCTGGATCTGCCGGTAGGCCTCCTGCACGGCGGCAAGGGGAACATGCTCGCTCGCGGCGATGGCCGCAAAAGCGTGATGCCCAGCCTGCTCGAGATAGTGCTCCGCGATCGTGCAGGCCAGCCCGGACTCGCCGAGCGCCTGCAGCTGCAGACAGAGGCATTCCGAAAGCGTCCTTGCGCCGACGCCGGGCGGGTCGAGGCGCTGAACGATCTGAACAGCCGCATCAACAAGCGCGGCCGGGCCGAGCGCGGAGACATCGGTGCGCAGATAGCCGTCGGCATCGAGCGCATGGATGACGGCGAGCACGGCGCGCTGCAGCTCCGGCTCCAGCGACAGGCGCTCCGCCTGAAACTGCAGATGGGTCGTCAGGTCCTCGCCGTAGGCGACGGCGTCCCGGTCGGCAAAATCCGGCTGCATGTGCTCCGCATCCTCGCCCGCGGCGGCATGCCCGCCGGCGGAGAGATCGTCAAGCAGACTCACGCCCGGCGCGGCTCCGCATTCCAGTGTGGGATTTTCCAGCAGAGCGGTATTGATATAGGACTGCAGCTGGCATACGTCCAGCTGTAAAATTTCAACAGCGGCGTACATCTGCGGACGCTGCTGCTGAACGGGCTTCTGTTCCTGAAAGATCTGCATAAAAAAATCCTCTTCCGACGGTAAACGATGCGCTTTTTGTGATATTCCATTATATCGGCTCGCCGGGTGGATGTCAAGGCATCCGCCCCGTATCAAAATTTTTCCGGTTGATACTACTCGTAGTGGCATGAAATTTGCTATAATAGAAAGGCACAGGGAGGTGCAAACCGATGAAACAAGAAAACTTTGTAGAGAACATCCCGGGCATCCTGCTGCTGTCGCACGGCCCGTTCTGCCAGGCTCTGCTCGAGTCTGCCCAGATGATCGGCGGCGAGGCAGTGAACGTGGTGGCGCTGCCGCTGCTGGAGAACGCGAGCATTGACGAATACGGCGAGAAGGCCATGCAGACGTTCAAGCAGATGCCCGAGGGCTCGATCGTTCTGTTCGACCTGGCAAGCGGCACACCGTTCAATCAGATGATGATGAAGAGCGGCGGCGAGGAATTCCCCGGCCTGTGCGGCATGAACCTGCCGGTCCTGCTGGAGGCGATGACCATGCGCGAGGCAATGAAGGGCAGCGAGCTAGTCGCCCTGCTGGAGGAATCCGCCAAGGCGGCAGTCGTCAATATCAAGAGCTTTTTCGAACCGTAAGCTGGGTACATAATTTCTGCGGAAGGGAGGTCAGTACATGCGCAGAGATCATGTGTTACAATTTGTCCTGGAAGCGGCGCAGACACCGGATTTTCAGGGCGTGACGGCACAGGCCGTTGCGGATGCCCTGAGCATCTGGCGCAACGATGCCGCAGTCGAGCTCAACAAGCTTGTCGCAGAGGGAAAGCTGCGGCGGGTCGGCAAGAAAAACGTGCGTTTCTTCCCCGCATCGGAGGAGACGGCGGACATCCGGCCGGAGCCGGCCGTGCAGGAGGAGCCGCCGCAGGCAGAGGAGGAGACCGGACAGTACCGGGCGTTCTCCGGCCTCGTCGGCGCGGACGGCAGCCTGAAATATCAGCTGCGGGTCGCCATGGCGGCCGTTGCCTATCCCCCGAACGGCCTGAATATGCTCATCACCGGCTCGACCGGCAGCGGCAAGAGCCATTTTGCCAGAACGATCTGGGAATACGCAAAGGAGACGAAGGCACTTTGCGGCGCGCATGCACCGATTCCCTTCGTGGAGTTCAACTGCGCGGAATATGCGGACAATCCGCAGCTGCTGCTGTCCCACCTATTCGGCTATAAAAAGGGCGCGTTCACGGGCGCGCTCGAGGATAAGCCGGGTCTTGTGGAGCAGGCGAACGGCGGCATTCTGTTCCTCGACGAGATCCACGGCCTGTCGTCGACCGGGCAGGAGATGTTTTTCTCCCTGCTCGACACGGGCGTGTTCCGCCGCGTCGGCGACAATACGCCTCGCACCTCGCGCTTTATGCTCATCGGCGCGACAACAAAGCCGCTGACCGATCTGCTCGAGACGTTCCTGCGCCGTATGCCGGTGCTCATCTCCATGCCGACGCTCTCGGACCGCCCGATGAAGGAGCGGCTGGAGCTGGTGGAGCATTTTTACGCAGAGGAGGCCGCCCACATCGGCCGCACGCTGCGCATCCAGAAGGGCGCGCTCAACAGCATTCTGGACTATTCGCTGCATTCCAATTTGGGCGTTCTGAAGAATCTGGTGCAGCTGTCCTGTGCCAAGGCGTTCCTGCGCGAGAACGTTGCGGGGAACCGGACGGGGGAGATCGCGGTCACGTTTTCTGACCTCTCGTTCCAGACCTATAACGTCTCGGCCGAGACGGAAAAATACGCGCACGGCGACCTGCATTTTGCAGAGGATCTTGTCGTGCCGAACCAGCGCATCCAGAGCAGCGCGGCGGACGTTGCCTCGTTCGTCGATGTCTATGACTTTGTGGAATCGCGCCTGTCCGGCGAGCAGGAGCAGCACCATGACGCCGGAAATCTGCAGCAGATCATTGCTGCGGAGATCGATAATTATTATGTGGACATGGAGCGGGCCCTGCAGGCCCCGGATGTCGACCGCAGCCTGCTCGACAGCGTGCTGTTCCCCGGCAGCATCGGCATCTGCAGCGAGTTTCTCAGCCGGGCCTCTTATGCGCTCAACCATGTCTATCCGTCCATTGCGGCGACGCTGCTTGCCATGCATCTCAGCCAGTATGTCAGCCGCATGCGCTCAGAGCAGCCGGCCTTCCCGCTGAGCGTGCGGGGCGGCCTGCAGGGCTACGGTGCGGAGCTGGACTTCCTGCGGGAGAACCGGCAGTGGCTGGCGCAGGCTATCAAGGTGCACATCTCGACAGACGAGATGAACTGCCTTGCCGTCCTGCTGCGTCAGGCGGGCAAAAAGCGGGAGAAGCCGCCGGTCTGGCTGACGCTGGCCTCCGGCAGCGACGGCGTGGCGGCCGGTATGGCGCGCCATCTCAACGCCGTCTATGACACAAATCACGTCCACTGGGTGGATTCCGCACGGGGCGGCAGCCTGTTCCAGTCCCTGTGCGACCATATCGCAACATTCCACGGCGAGGCGGGCAACCTGATCTTCACGGATATGAAGGTGCTCACCACGCTAGAGCCGGAGCTGACGAAGGCGACGGGCGTGCCGTGCCGGGTCATCCCCATTCTGGAGCAGCGTCTGCTGCTTGAGGCGAGCCGCCTGACGCTGCATCCGGCGCAGCAGGACCTCAATGCGCTGCGCGACCAGATCATAGAGGCCTATTTCCGGCAGATGAGCCATCTGTTCCAGACCTCCGGGCTGGATGTTTCGGCCCTGCGCGAAAAATATGCAGAGCAGACGCCGGAAAAGGTCATTCTGTCGACCTGCATCACCGGCATCGGCAGCGCCCGCACCATTCAGGAGATCCTGCAGAAGCGGCTTGCCTATATCCCGCGCCTGCACGTCGTCGCGGTCAGCGCGCTCGACAGCGTGGAAAAGCTGGCCGAACAGTACGGAAGCTCCCTGCGGCTCGTGGTCGGCACGGTGGAGCCGAACATCCCCGGCGTGCCGTTCATCACGGCGGACCGCGTGTTCAGCCGGGAGGGCATCATGGCCATCGCCTCCATCGTGGACGATTGGGGCATGGACACCAAGCAGATGCTCTCCGGGCAGGAGGAGACCTCCGGCGGCGAGACGATCAGCCTGCTGGCGCAGAGCCTGCGCTATATCGCGCCCCATGTTGAGCAGCAGCTGGCCATCGACTGCATCGAGACCATGACGCGCCAGCTCGAGACCGGCTATTACCGGCGGGCCCTGCCGCAGGATGTGCGCGTGCGGCTGTTCATGCACGCGGCGTCTATGCTGGAGCGCATCGTCAACGGCAATCCGCTCGCGATGGAGCCGGAGCACGAGGAGCTCATCCGCCAGAACGCGGCATGGTTTGAGCGCCTCCAGGCCCTGATCGCGGCATCGTTTGCGTCGTTCGGTCAGGAGATCCCGCGGGCCGAGGCATTCTATTTTATGCTGTCGCTGCCGCAGACGCTCGAATGAGCTGCGGCACGTCAAAATACGAAAATTGAAACAGGAGATATGAAACATGGTCAGTCAGAAAGTTACAGTCATGAATGCGTCGGGCCTGCATGCGCGCCCGGCAAACGCCTTTGTGAAGGAAGCGGTCCGTCACGCGGGCTGCAACATCCTCATCAAGAAGGACGGCAAGACCTACATGGGCAAGTCCATCGTTTCCGTGCTCTCCGCCTGCGTGAAGTGCGGTACGGAGATCGAGCTGGTCGCCGATGGCAACGATGAGGCACAGGCGCTGCAGGATATGGTGAGCGCCGTGAACTCCGGCCTGGGCGAATAAGACCGATTTTGTACGAATGAAACAGTGAGGTGGCAGGAACATCATGAAATGGCAAGGCAAGGGCGTGTCGGAGGGACTCGCCATGGCGCAGATCCATCTGTTTACGCCGAAGCTCCCGGAGATTTCGCGCCAGCCTGCGGCTGACGCTGAGGCGGAGGTCGCAAAGCTCGAAAAGACGCTGGCGGCTGCGGAGGAGGAGCTGCGCGGGCTCTATGAGACCGCAAAGGAGAAGATGGGCGAGCAGGAGGCGGAGATCTTCGACGCCCACCTGACGATCCTCGGCGACGAATACTCCGTCCGGGAGCCGATCATCCAGCGCATCCGCGAGCAGAAGCAGAATGCCGCCGCAGCGATCACGGACCAGTTCGACGAGCTGGCGCAGATGTTCCGCTCCCTCGGCGACGAGCTGATGGCAGAGCGCGCCGCGGACGCCGAGGACCTCAAGCAGCAGCTGCTGCGCATCTGCCTCGGCTGCGGGCGGCAGGACCTGTCCGTGCTGCCGGGCGATGTGATCGTGCTGGCGGAGGAGCTGACGCCGTCCGACACCGTGCGCATGGATACGGCCCACGTCAAGGGCATCGCCACGAGGCTCGGCGGCGCGACGGCGCACAGCGCCATCATTGCGCGCACGCTCGGCATCCCGGCCGCTGCCGGGATCGACGGCTGGCAGACAGAGGCACTGAACGGACATATGGCCATCCTCGACGGCGCGGACGGTACCCTGACCGTCGACCCGACGGATGAGGAGACGGCGTGCTATCAGAGCCGCAAGGCGCAGGCCGACTGCGAAGCACAGGCGCTCGAGGCCTTCCGCACCTGCCCCTCGCAGACGAAGGACGGCGCGGCGCTTGAGATCTGCGCGAACATCGGCACGCCGCAGGAGGCGCAGCAGGCCATGAAATACGGTGCGGACGGCGTCGGCCTGTTCCGCAGCGAGTTCCTGTTTATGGACCGCGACGCTCTTCCTACGGAGGACGAGCAGTTTGAGGCCTATCGCACGGCGGCGCAGACAATGGCGGGCAAGCCGCTCATCATCCGCACGCTGGATGTCGGCGGCGACAAGAAGCTGCCGACGCTCGAGCTGCCGCATGAGGACAATCCCTTCCTCGGCTTCCGCGCCATCCGCATGACGCTCAGCCATCCGGAGATCTTCCGGCCGCAGCTGCGCGCCATTCTCCGTGCGGCTGCCTATGGCGACGTGCGCGTCATGTTCCCGATGATCGGCTCCATGGATCAGCTCCGCGAGGCAAAGGCCCTGCTGCGTGAGCAGGAGCAGACGCTGCAGGCGGAGGGCGTTCCGACTGGCCCTGTGAAGGTCGGCATGATGGTGGAGATCCCGGCAGCCGCCGTTCTGGCAGAGGAGTTCGCAAAGGAAGTTGACTTCTTCTCCATCGGCACGAACGACCTGACGCAGTATACGCTTGCGGTCGAGCGCGGCAACGCCGCTGTGGCACACCTCTATGCGCCGGAGCATCCGGCCGTGCTGCGGCTCATCGCCATGACGGCGCAGGCCGCTGCAGAGCGGCACATTCCCTGCGGCATGTGCGGCGAGGCGGCTGGCGACCCGAAGCTGGCCCCGGCCTTTGTCGGTATGGGCGTGAATGAGCTTTCCATGAGCCCGCGCCGCGTTCCGGCCGTCCGCAAGCTCCTGAGCGAGCTGACGATGGACGAGTGCCGTCAGGCCGCAGAAAAACTTCTGCATCCGTAAGAAAAATGTTTTTCCGGTTATCTGACGGAAAAATGCTGAAAAATCAGCTGATTTTTGAACATTCCGACAGAAAAAATGAACCGGACCGAAAAAAGCCCGCGAATTACTACCTGTAGTGGCACGGAAATTGCATATAAAATAGGGCGTAGGGGAAAGTCAGAATCGGGCGGCACAGGCCGCCTCTGAAAGTCCCAAGACTTCAGTGTGAAAGGGAAGTGCCACAATGAACTATCAGGATCAGGTGGTCGTGCTGACCGGCGCAAGCGGCGGCATCGGCTCTGCGATGGCAAAGAAATTTACAGACCTCGGCGCGAAGGTCGCGCTGCTGGATATTACGGTTGACCGCGTACAGGCTCTGGCCGACAAGCTCGGCCTCGGCAGGGACCGCGCCTTCTGCGCGGCGGTCGATGTTTCCAATGAAGAATCCGTCAAGGCGACGGTCGACGCGATCGTAAAGCACTTCGGCCGGATCGACGTTCTGGTCAATGCCGCCGGGATCCCCGGCCCGAGCGCCCGCGTGGAGGATTACTCCTTCTCCGATGCAAAGAAGGTGCTCAGCGTCAATCTGTTCGGTACCTTCCTGATGATGCATACCGTTCTGCCCGTCATGCAGGCGCAGAAGCACGGCGCGATCCTGAACTTCGGTTCCGTGTCCGGTGTCGTCGGCTATCCGTTTGAAAGCGCCTACGGCGCGAGCAAGGCGGCCATCATCCATCTGACGAAGAACGCCGCCAGCGAGAACGGCGGCAACGGTGTGCGCATCAATGCGATCTCGCCGGGCTGGGTCAAGACGAACATGATGGCGACCATTCTGGACAGCTATAAGAACGTCGGCTTCGACAACGCCGACGAGAATGTTACGCTTGGGCCGATGGGCCGTCCGGGCACGCCGGAGGAGATCGCAAATGTCGCGGCCTTTATCTGCTCCGAGGAAGCTTCCTATGCCAACGGCTCGAACTTCCTTGTCGACGGCGGCATGACGCTGGGCTGATCGGAGGGAGATCCAATGGCAGCACAGAATGAAAAACTCCGGGTCGTTGTCGTCGGCGGTGTGGCCGGCGGCGCATCGGCTGCGGCGCGCGTCAAGCGCCTGAACGAAAATGCGGACGTCGTGGTGTTTGAAAAGGGCAGCGACGTATCGTTTTCCAACTGCGGCCTTCCGTATTATCTGAGCGGCACGGTGGAGGACAGCGAGGACCTCATCATGATGACCCCGGCGGCCTTCCGGAAGAAGCATGACATCGATGTGCGTGTGCATTCCGAGGTCGTGTCCATCGACCGCGAGAAGAAGACCGTCACCGTGCGCAGCACGGAGACCGGCGAGACGTATGAGCAGCCCTATGACAAGCTCGTCCTGTCGCCAGGCGCAAACCCCATCGTTCCGCCTGCCCTGAAGGGCGCGGACCGTGAGAATGTGTTCACCATCCGCAATGTCCGCGACATCGTCGCGCTCAAGACATTTCTGGATAAGCCCGAGACGAAGCATGTCTTCGTGGTCGGCGGCGGCTTTATCGGTATCGAGGCTGCGGAAAATCTGCAGCTGGCCGGGAAGGACGTCACGCTGGCGGAGCTGTCCGGTCAGATCCTGCAGCCGTTTGACGAGGATATGGTCCAGATCCTGCACAAGGAGCTGGATGACCACGGCGTTAAGCTCCTGCTGCACACGAACGTGCAGGCGATCACGGAGCAGGGCGTGACGGTCGAGCGGAACGGCGCGCAGGAGACCTATTCTGCCGACGCGGTCGTTCTGGCCATCGGCGTCTTCCCCGAGACGAAGCTCGCGGCTGCGGCCGGGCTCGAGATCGGTAAGACCGGTGCGATCCATGTGAACGAAAATTATCAGACGAACGACCCGGATATCTACGCGGTCGGCGATGCGATCGAGGTCTATGACCCGCAGACCCATGTCTGGCGCAAGCTTGCGCTGGCCGGCCCTGCGCAGTTCGAGGCGCGCGCCGCTGCGGACCACATCTGCGGCATCACGAGTCCGAACCACGGCTTTGCGGGCGCGCTGTGTCTGCGGGTGTTCGGTCAGAACGCCGCGGCCGTCGGCATCAGCGAGGCACTTGCCGCCCGCTCCGGCCTCCACGCGGACAGCGTGCTGATCTTCCCGGGCGATAAGGTCGGCATTATGCCGGATTGGCACTATATGTCCCTGAAGCTCATCTTTGAGCGCCCGACGGGCCTGATCCTCGGCGCGCAGGCGATCGGGGAGGGCGACGTCGTCGGCCGCATGAACGTCATCGCGGCGATGATCCGCATGCATGCGACGGTCTATGACCTCAAGGACATGACGCTGTGCTATTCTCCGGTCTACAGCACGGCAAAGGATCCCGTCAATCAGGCGGCGCTCGTTGCCATCAATGTGCTCGAGGGCCAGCTCCGTCAGGTCCATGTGTCCGAGGTACGCTCCCTTGTGGAGTCCGGCGCGTATATCGTCGATGTCCGCGAGGAGGGCGAGTACGCCGAGGGCCATCTCGTCGGCTCCCATAACATCCCGCTGACGCAGCTGCGCGCGCGGATGGAGGAAATTCCGAAGGATGTTCCCGTGTACCTGCACTGCCGCTCGAGCCAGCGGAGCTATTACGCGCTCTGCTGCCTGCGCGGTCATGGCTACCACAACCTGACGAACATCAGCGGCTCGTTCCTCGGCATCAGCCTCTATGAGTATTTCCATGATAAGTCCGAGGGCCGCAAGCCCATCGTGACCGCATACAACTTTGACTGAGCGGGAGGAGCTATGGAAAATACGATGACAGAGGCGCGTGCAGACGCGCTGATGGAGGACGGCTTCCACTGCTCGCAGTGTGTGTTCCCGTATGCGGCATTCCGCCTCGGCATGGACCGCGATGAGGCGCTCCGCCTGAGCGCAGGCCTCGGCGGCGGCTGCTTCCACGGCGACTCGTGCGGTGCAGTGACCGGCGCTGCCATGGCACTGAGCATCGTGTTCGGCTTTGATCGGCCGAATGCGGAGGAAGCGGATAAGCTGCTGATCGAGAAGGTCCACGAATTCCAAAAGCGTTTTCTGGAGGAGAACGGCTCGTTGCTCTGCCGCCAGCTGCTCGGCGGCTACGACAAGGCTGATCCCGATGCCGTCGCTCCGGATGATGCCTATGATAACTGCGCACGCTATTGTGCGTCGGCCTGCCGGATCCTGGATTCCCTGATCGGCGACCGTTACATCCGATAAGAGTTAAGAAACGAGGTTTTTCCAATGGCAAAACTGGATTTATTGGAAAAGAAAAGCATCATCGGCATGATCCACACGCTGGCGCTGCCCGGCACGATGGATTACTGCGGGGATATGACGAAGGTCATCGACCGCGCCCTTGCCGATCTGCATGCCATGCAGAATGCAGGCGTTGACGCCGTGATTGTCGAGAATTTCTGCGACCATCCCGCCGGAACGAAGCTCGAGCCGGAGCAGATGGCTGCCCTGACCGCCGTGGCCACGGTCGTGGCGCGCGAGGCGACCATCCCGGTCGGCATTGATGCGGCGTTCTGTGATCCGATGGCAAGCCTGGCCATCGCCGTGGCTGTCGGCGCGACGTTTATCCGCGTGCCGGTGTTCGTCGACACGGTTGTGACGTCCGACGGCATCGTCAAGCCCTGCGCCAGAGAGCTGCAGCGCTACCGCAAGCTGCTCGGCGCGGAGAACATCGCTCTCCTGTGCGATATCCAGACGAAGCACACGTTCATGCTCAGCAGCGCCATCTCCATTGAGGAGAGCGCCCTGATGGCGACGGAGTGCGGCGCGGATGCCCTGATCATCACGGGCGCGCACACCGGCTCCGCCTCTCCGCTCGAGACCATCCGCCGCGTGCGCGAAGTCACGAAGCTCCCGCTCATCGCGGGCAGCGGCGTCAATGCGCAGAATGCAGCCGACCAGCTGTCTCTCGTCGAGGCCGCCATCGTCGGCTCGGCCATGAAGCCGCACGGCAAGGCGGAGGAGCCCATCGACGAGGCTCTGGCAGCCAAGCTCATGCAGAGCGTCAAGGCCTGCCGCTGATCCCTTTGCGTCTTTATGGGCAGCTCCGCTGCTCTGAAGCATATCCCAGCATTCATCATGTAAGGAAGGAGGTATAAAGCATGCGCAATGTCGTTTTGACTCGTGTTGACGAGCGCCTGATCCACGGTCAGGTCATGACCTCGTGGCTGAAGCTCTGCAACGCGAATGTCATTCTCATCATCGATGCCGGTTCCGCCTCAAACGCGTTCCTGAAGCGGATCCTGTTTGCGGCTGCACCCAAGGATGTGGAGCTGCAGGTCATGAATGAGGCAGATGCCGCCGCCTATCTGAAGGAAGATTCTCCCGCCGGAGAAAAGGTCCTTGTTCTTTCGAAGACTCCGCAGCCTCTGCTGGCCATGGTCCGAAGCGGCATCGAGATCAAGGAGATCATCCTCGGCAATATGGGCGGCGCGCCCGGCAGAAAGCACTTCAACAAGAGCATTTCCGCCAGCGCGGACGAGATCCAGGCATTCCGTGATCTTGTGGACGCCGGCGTATACGTCTACTGCCAGATGGTCCCGTCCGATGCGAAGGAAGACGTCAAGAAGCTGTTGAAGTAAACGGCAGGTCCCACGCCTGAACTCCGCTCCCGGAGCTCAGAAACCAAAGGCGGCACCGCTTTTGCGGTGAAGCCCAAAATAGAAATAAGGAGAGAGAACTTGTGAATATCAGTATCCTGCAAATTTGCCTGATCTCGTTGTTCTATTGCTTCTCGAACATCAGCTGGCCGTTTGGTTCCATGGGCCAGTGGGCAACGATCAACCGTCCGCTCGTTGGCGGTCTTGTCGTCGGCCTGATCCTCGGCAACCCGGTTCAGGGCACGATCATCGGCGCGACCATCAACGTCATCTACCTCGGCCTCGTCTCCGCCGGCGGCTCTCTGCCTGCTGACTCCGGCATGGCCGGTATCATGGGTACTACATTCGCTCTGATCGGCGGCCTCGATACGAACACCGCTCTGGCACTGGCCGTTCCTATGGGCCTTGTCGGCGCTGTGATCGAAGTTCTGACCATGACCGGCCAGTGCATGCTCATTCCTCTGGCTGACAAGTGGATCGAGCAGGGCAAGTCCAAGCTCGTTATCTGGGCAAACACCTGGATTCCGTACATTGTCAAGTCCATTATCCGTTTCATCATCGTCTTTGTCATCCTGTACTTCGGCTCCAATGCCCTCGACAGCGTGACGAATGCACTGAGCGGCCGTGTCCTCGATGCACTGAGCGTCATGGGCGGCATGCTTCCGGCAGTCGGCGTCGGCATGATGCTGCTGTCCATCTTTAAGGGGAATGCCCGCTGGTTCCTGTTCCTCGGCTTCCTTGCCACGAGCTTCCTCGGCCTGAACACCATCGCTGTGGCATTCATCTTCCTCATCGTGGCTGTCCTGATGGTCGGCTTCACGGAGAGCGATTTTGCCGGCTTCAAGAGCATCCAGCAGAACAACGATCTTTCCTATCAGTATTTCACCAAGAAGGACCTGCGTCATTCCTGGTTCATGTGGCACTGGTTCTGCGAGTCCTGCTACAACTACGAGAGAATGCAGGGCCTCGGCTTCTGCACCGCTATGATCCCGCTGCTGCGCAAGATCTACAAGGGCGATGATGAGGCCATGATCGCTGCCATGAAGCGTCAGTCCATGTTCTTCAACACCGACCATGACTTCGGCGGCATGATCCTCGGCATCTGCGCCTCCATGGAGGAGCAGAAGCGCTCCGGCGCCGACATCCCCGACGAGGCGTTCGTCGCCCTCAAGTCCGGCCTGATGGGCCCGTGCGCCGGTATCGGCGACACTCTGTCTCAGGTCGTTCTGCTTCCCGTTCTGTCCGTTATTTTCATCAACCTCGCAACGCAGGGCGCTGTCTGGGCTCCGATCGCCTACACCGTTCTGTTTATGGCCATCTTCTATGGTGTCGGCTACTGGATGCTGAACATCGGCTATAAGAGCGGCGGCGAAGCTGTTCTGAAGCTCATGGAGAGCGGCATTTTTGACAAGGTCGTCAAGGTTGCGAATATCCTCGGCTGCGCGGTCTGCGGCGCGCTGATCTGCAGCTATGTTTCCTTCAACTGGAATGTCGTCATGATGCGTGAGGGCGTCGAGGTCTTCAACCTCCAGACCGGCGTGTTTGACGCGATCCTTCCCAACATGATGCCGCTGCTTCTCACGATGGGCGTTTATGGCCTGTCCAAGAAGGGCGTCAAGAGCTCCTACATCACCTTCGGCACGATGCTGCTCGGCTTCGTGCTTGGCCTGCTCGGCGTGATCGCCTAAATCAGGCAAACCTCTGGCCGCTGTGCCCACACTGCTGTCGGCAGGAAAATGCCGACAGCGTCGGCGGCCCCCGAATTCATCAACCCTGCGGCGTATCGCCGCTAAAAATAAGGAGGATTTCTTATGAGAATCAGCAATGTCGGTCTGTTTGTCAAGGATCTGGAAGGCGCCAGAAAGTTCTTTGAGGACTTCTTCGGTGCGCAGGTCCATGCCACCTACGAAGAGGATGACGGCTACAAGTCTTACATCATGAAGTTCGACGAGAACCCGAAGCTGGAGCTGATGTCCAAGCCGACCGTCGTCGACGAGAAGAAGGACCCGAACCGTACCGGCTTTGTGCACATCTGCATCAAGGTCGACTCCCGCGAGAAGCTCGACGAGATCATCGCGAAGTTCAAGGCTGCCAACTACACCATCCTCTATGAGCCGGCAACAAACGGCGGCAATGAGGTCCGCGCCATCACGTTTGAGGACAACATCCTCGAGGTCTGCTGCTAAATGGCAACACCGCACAATTACATCTTCGGCCTTCGCCGGATATTTTTCGCCGATCCTTCGGTTCGAAAAGATTGAAATACACAAAGTATTCCTGCACTTTTCAAACCATGCCTCGACAAAAAATCTCTCGCCGAATGCGCTCGCTGAATTGTGCGGTTCTGCCCAAAATCATCGAAGGAGAAATTACAATGAGCGAAAAGAGCAAGCTGTTTTTTAATGGCAAGAAGAAAGTTATCGGCATGGTCCACCTGCTGCCGCTTCCCGGCAACGCTGCCTACCAGAACAACAAGGAAGAGATCGTGAAGAACGCCATCGAGGATGCCCACACCCTCATCGACTGCGGCGTTGACGCCATCATGCTCGAGAACTTCAGCGATTGGCCCCAGTACAGCACCGAGATCCCTCTCGAGGCCTATTCCCTGATGGTCAGCATCGCCACCCGCATCCGCGAGTTCTGCAAGATCCCGTTCGGCGTCAACATCGAGATGAACGCCTTCGTGCAGGAGTGGGCCATGGCCTACGCCGTCGACGCCGACTTCATCCGCTTTGAGGCCTATGTCGACAACCGTGCCGGTTCCTTCGGCTACATCGAAGCCTGCTCCACGCCGCTTGCTAAGATCCGTCAGGACTATCCGTCCGACACCATGATCTTTGCTGACGTCCACACCGCCGAGACCTATGGCGTTCCGAATGTCGCCATCAACGAGCTGGCTGGCAATGCCAAGGGCCACGATGCCGATGCTGTCATCGTCACCGAGAACGACCTCAACAAGAAGATCACCCCGGCGGACGTCAAGTCCATGCGCGAAGAGATGGGCGATTTCCCCATCATCGTCGGCGCAGGCGTGAAGCCGAACAACGTTCTGGACTACATGGAGTACTGCGATGCCGTTATCGTCGGCCGCGGCTTCAAGACCGGCGACCGCGTTGACGCGAAGCTCGTCAAGGAGTTCATGGAGATCGTCCACAGCAAGTTCAACTGATTTTTGCCCCCTCATTCACCTTTCAGATCGATAGAAAAGCGCCGCCCCGGGAGACCCACCGGGGCGGCGCGCAGTTTATGGGAAGCTCTCAGGCACTTTTTGACAAGCTGAATTCCAACTGGATTTAGCAGAACGGAATGTACTCTGCGCTGCTGAACGGCTTAGGCGGGCTGCCTTTCCTTGCCGGCATGATCGGCATTTATCGGGCTCTATGTCAATCGTTGGGGTAGAGGCAAAGAACACAATCATCCAAGACCGTGTCGGGGTGCTTAGCCCCGGCGCGGTTTTTTCGGTACACCGCTGCAGAAAAGGATCCGATTTCTGAAGTTCCGGAAGTTCCGCATCCCGAAGCAGACGCGCTTGAGGGCCTTCGTTTTGTTGTTGCAGCCCTCGATGAAGCCGTTGGACCAGGGGACGTCCATGGAGTTCAGGATCTCCTGAAACCAGTTGCGGTACGCCGTGACGCAGGCCTGAAATTCCGGAAGATCCATACTCATGGTAAAGGATTTTGCCTCTATGCTCAACCTCAAAGCAGTTTGCTCCCTGCACACTTTCTATCCCACGGACTGCGTCAGTACACATGCCAGTGTGCTTTGCGACATGAACGGCAGGCAAATGCCGCTCTCGCCCGTGCCGATCAGCAGCTCCGTGCCGCTCGGGCTGATCAGAAGGGGATACGTCTCACACAGATACATCGGGCCGTCCGTGGCACTGTAGTTTTTACCGCCAACAAGCGATATGTTGATCGTTACATAACTCGGACCGTCCGGAATGGTCCGAATCGTCCAGGAACCGCTCCACATCTCCTCAAAGTCCTTGCTGTCTTTGTATGCCCAATCCAGATCGACCGAGCCGCCCGTCTCATCCCCGGGATAAAAGCGCAGCGAGAAACAGGCATAGCGGTTGGTTTCCCCTGCCATGGTTTCTGTGATCCAGCCCATGCCTGAAGGCTGCGAACCGGCAAGGCCAAGCGCGGTCATGCCTGTCCAGCCATCAGAAAGCCAGTCGGCAAATTCGGGCGGGGCGTTATACCAGGCATATTCCGTAAAGTCAAACGAAAGATAGTCGCCAGCTTCCGATATACACGGCGCAAGATGGCTCATCGCATCGAGCGATGGGTACCATTCGCAGGTGTTCCCGTTGTTGTCGGTGATGAAGACCTGGGTGTCGGCTTCATATGCAATGCCATCGAGATTTGCAAAGAGCAGCACCGGTTCGCCGCTCTCTGACCGGTAGAGTACATCCGTGACCTCATCGGTCTTCGTTTTTTCATTCCACTGCACACGGTTGATCACAACTGTTGCGTTTTCGTCGACCGGCACGATGCAGTACAGATGCCCTGCACCGCCGATGATGTGCTCCGCATCGATCTCCGCGATGAAGGGGTATTCCAGCAGCAGGGCCGCATTGGTTTCCCAAAGCCACGCGGGAAAACCTGCCTCGAATCCCTCCTCAAAAAGCCCGCCGACATAGCCGAGATATGCCATTGCGAACATGGTCTGCGAGAAATCAATCTTATCCCGTAGCCATAGCAGCGAGTTTTTGCCTTCCTCTGAGCCAACGTACTGCGCCTGCTGCGGTTCTGTGGCCTCGCTATGCTGCGCCCGCTGTGATTCCGTAATCTCGCTGTGCTGCGTGGGATCCTCCGATTGGGTTTCCGAGGCTTGCCCGGCAAGCGTTTCAGGCAATGTAGCACTGTCGGTGCCCTTGAGCTGCTGAATTTGCGCGCAGGCACAAAGCAACAGCAGCAGAGCCACCGCCAGCAACAGCGCGAGTACCTGCTTGTGTGTTGTTTTCATAGCCGCTCCTTTCAGATCAGAATTTTCCGCTTCGGCCCGAACCGCCGCCGCCGGATTCGCTGCGACTGCTTCCTCCGCTGGAGGAGCTGCGCTCGATCTTCCGGCTGGAGGTCGTCTTATGGGTAAAACGATCTGTTTGCTCCGTAAGCCGGAGCCCCGCGGCGACGTAGGCGTTTGCGGTTGTTTTTTCTGATACATTGTCCATTTTCTGCCATATCACAGCAACGATCGCGATTGCCGCCAGCAGAGAAAGACCGATTACGACAAGCATCGGAAAAAACAAGCTCGCCCGGACGGGCTTCCCGTTTGCTGCCTTTTCCAGATAGACTCTGCATTCCTTGACGTAATCCTCAAAGCCGCCGTACCAGTCGTCCTCGCCGAAATTGTCGAGGAAGACCTTTTCCAGCTTCTCCTGACCATAGCTGTTGAAGGCATATTCGCAGTGTGAGCCATAGCAGAACATTGCCCAGTCGCGGTCAGCCATGCTGAGCAGGAGCATGATCCCATCGCGGTTCGGCCCTTCGCCCATGGTGTATTGATGGTAGATGGTGTAGGTCGCCTTATAGACGCCTTCAGAATGGAAGTCCCGATAGTCCTCCACGGTTACGATGTATACACCGACCCCATACTTTTGGGAGACGCTTTCCGCCATCTTTTCCAGCAGCATTTTTTCGCTTTCGCTGAGAAGTCCGGCAGTGTCCGTCACACAAGAAAGCTGTGCACCTGTCTGCTCAGCCGCAGCCATGCTCACGCAGAATACAAGCACCAACAGAAACGCCAACAGGAGGCGGCATATTCTTTTTTTCATATCTCAGCCCTCCCTAGCGTACCAAAAGCAGCAGCGCAGTCACGCTGATTGCGATAAGAAGTGCCGCGATCGCTGCAAACAGGCCGACGACCCGTTTCGTGCTGACGGGAAGCTTGCCTACCAGCTTGCCTGTCTGACCGTTCATGGCAAAGAGGAAATCTTTTCCCTCCCACCTTGTATTCAGGATCCAGACGGGCAGCAGCGCGTAATGCACCTTTCCGCGCTTCAAGTGGATATCCCGGCTCGTTTCATTGCATGAGGTGTAGCCAGAAACCGTGCGTTCCAGCGCAGACACCAGCGAGCCTGCGCAGCGCTTGTCCGCCCGCTCCCGGCTGTCTTCAACGCTGACATCGTATTTATCCGCCAGAAATCCGGGCAGATACGCTGTGGAAAACGGCTTTAAGTCCGCATAGTTGAACGGTTCGATGGAGTCCATGTAATCATCCGGCATTTTGCTCGACGCATCCACCGGAATTTTTTCAAAGCTGACAGAACCGGCGCGGCGCACATCGTAGTGACTTATCTCCGTGACCTCATAATCTCCCGAGGTGTACTTATGTATCGTGGTGGCATGGAACTCCACGCTTCCGCTGGCCTCGCCGTCGTACATCCAGAAGGGTACATACACGCCCTTGATCTCCTGCAAATGGTTGGCTTTGGAGAAGGTCGACGGCAGCAGAGGCTTTTTGAGATAGTGCTTCTTCAGTGCCTGAATGGCATCCTCCTTGCTCAACTTGAAGGGCAGCACAAAATCGGGCTTTAAGATGCCGCTGAACTGCCCAGGAATCACAGACGGATTTCCGCAGTATGGGCAGGACGTGGCTGCGGTCGTTGCGTCACAAATCAGCTCTGCCCCGCACGATGGGCAGCAGTAGGCTTTCATACTGTCTGCGTCCGCACCCCAGTTCTCGTTCAGGCCGGAGGTATCCCAGTTAGAGCCGTCTGCGGCAGTCTGTTGCTCTTCCGCTTCGGCAGATTTTTGAGCCGCTTCCGTTTCTTCCTGCTTTCGCGCCGCCTCTGCTGCTTTCGCTTCTTTTTTCGCGTAGAGCGCTTCAATTTCTGCGATATTGAAGCTTGAGCCGCAGTA
>ERZ827181.253-NODE-253-length-78309-cov-9.184106_pt1 | contig 78309 bp, 74 predicted proteins | sample MGYA00519778_ERZ827181 | MGnify/ENA primary metagenome ERZ827181 (study PRJEB31778, sample SAMEA3449273) | human gut metagenome | biome: human gut; feature: human-associated habitat; material: faeces | place: United Kingdom | collected 2010/2012 ...
CTGGCGGTCAATATTCTTGGCTGCCTCAACGTATTTCTTTCCTCTTTTCATTATAAACCTCCTAGTGGTAATATCGGAAGGATTCTATCTTTCCTCCCACAATAATCATGAATCAAATGTAGATTAGTCTTCTACAACGATACCCATACTCTTAGCTGTTCCTTCGATCATAGAAGTAGCTGCTTCGATAGATGCAGCATTAAGATCTGGCATCTTAAGCTCAGCGATCTTCTGAACTTCTGCTCTCTTAATAGTAGCAACCTTAGTCTTGTTAGGTACGCCTGATCCTGACTTAATGTTGCAAGCCTTCTTAAGAAGTACTGCTGCAGGTGGAGTCTTTGTAATAAAGCTGAAGCTTCTATCAGCATAAACTGTAATAACTACAGGTATGATAAGATCTCCCTGATCTGCTGTCTTAGCATTGAACTGCTTTGTGAATTCTACGATGTTAACACCGTGCTGACCAAGTGCTGGACCAACTGGTGGAGCTGGTGTAGCCTTGCCGGCAGGAATCTGTAATTTAATATATCCTGTTACTTTCTTTGCCATTTTGGCACCTCCTAAAAATAAATGTGGTAATTGGCGACCATCATAATATTACCTCGCTATCCATCCTTCAAGAATTGACCATCGGGCAATTCTTGTGAATGAATTTACGCAGTAAATTCATTCTGGTCTCCCACGTCCCAGGATCGGGACTGCTTCTTACAATAACTTCACATCTGTGAAATCAATCTCGACCGGTGTTTCACGACCGAACATCTCAACATTAATTGTAAGGCACTGCTTGCCCTCATTAATATTGGTAATCTCACCAACTGTATCTTCCCATGCACCAGAGAGGATCATAACCTTATCGCCGACCTTGCCAGCGAACTGGATAACAGGCTTAACTTCCTGTTCTTCCTCAAGGCTTATGCCGAGATTCTTAATTTCTGTTGGTGTAAGTGGTACTGGCTTTGATCCAGGACCAACAAAACCTGTAACACCTCTTGTGTTTCTGACAACATACCAACTATCGTCGTTCATTACCATCTTCACAAGAACGTATCCAGGAAACATTTTCTTCTGAGCAGCTTTCTTAGAGCCATCCTTAATCTCCACTACTGTTTCAAGTGGAACGATAACTTCAAGAATCTGATCGTGAAGATTTCTGTTTTCAACTGTCTTCTCAATGTTAGCCTTCACCTTGTTCTCATAACCTGAGTAAGTGTGAACTACATACCATTTTGCGTCATCCATACAATCACCTATTCCTTATTTTACAATGAACTCAATTCCAAAGCGGACAATTAAATCCACAACTGCAATGATTACACCTAATAATACGGACACAGCCAATACAGCTACGGTTTCCTTAGTAAGCGACTGACGGTCTGGCCAAATAATTTTTGAAAATTCAGCTTTCAAACCTTTGAACCAGTTCTTTTTCTGCTTCTTAGCTTTTACAGTATCACCCATGAAATACTCCTCACTGTACTAATTACTTTGTTTCCTTGTGTAATGTGTGTGATTTACAGAACTTACAATACTTCTTTGTTTCCATTCTGTCTGGATGAGCTTTCTTTTCCTTAGTCATGTTGTAATTGCGCTGTTTACACTCAGTACATGCCAATGTTATCTTTACTCGCACAACTTCCACCTCCAATTATTATTTTTGTAGGTGTTAAAACACCAATTGGTTTCTTTGCCCGCCTAATCAATGTTGGGTTGTTGAAATTCAGGCACGCAAAAAAGACCGCTTCCATAGCCGTTCTAATATAGCACAGTACATTCCAACTCGTCAACAACTTTTTTAAAGAAAATATAGTGACAAAAAATGAACTTCATATTATAATATTTGTACAAAAACATACGATATATATAAGGAAATGGATTTCCTTACATTTTCTACCGATTATTACAGACAAGGAGGTGACTGTTATGATCAGCAGCGTGTACAGCTATTATCTTGCCCAGTATGGACATAAGACTAACTCAAAGTACGATACACACACTAAAGCACAATTAAAGAATACATATGGCAGAGTTCTGAAATCTAACAGTCAGACTCCTACATATAAGACAGATATGTCAGAGGCTGCGCAGAAATATGCAATCGACCTTAAAGAGAATGCCAGAGAATTAAGTAACATTGCCAATGAGCTTTCAGGAAGCGACGGTCACGGCATGGTATTTAAGAAATCAGCAGTGTCAGACAATCCTGATGCGGTAACAGCCACATTTATAGGCGACAGCTCATCTGCCGATGATACAAGCCTTGATATAGAAGTCCGCCAGCTTGCAACAAGCCAGATTAATACCGGACATTACCTGCAGCCTAACAGCCGCACAGTTAAACCAGGAGATTATTCATTTGATTTGAACATCAATAATCTGACCTATGAATTCCAGTTTAATGTAGATGAGGAAGAAAGCAATTCTGACATACAGAACAAGCTTGCCAGACTTATTAACCGTTCCAATATCGGACTTAATGCTTCTGTAAGTGAAGACAGCCTCGGCAATACTGCGCTGAACATTGAATCAGACATGACAGGTGTAAGTGTAATCAAGCCTACAATATTTAACATCAGGTCTAATAACGATATTCAGACAGACAATCCTGATTTCGTGGAAGGTTTTGATGAGCCTACTATGGAGAAGAACACTAACTTCATTGAAACATATGGTCTTGACCGTGTAACACAGTATCCTAGCAATGCAATCTTTTCTGTCAATGGAGAAGAACGCTCATCTGCTTCGAATGACATAACAATTAACAAAACATTTGCAATATCATTTCATAATACAACTGACAAGCCGGCAACCATCAGTCTTAAAGATGATGCTGATTCAATCACAGAAAGCATTACAGAACTTGTTTTCGGCTACAACAGACTTGTTTCCATCGCCGCAGATAAAGAGAACGATAAGTTTGAGGGCAATGCCAAGTTAAAGAAAGAATTTTCAAGAATAATGAAGGCTTACCAGCCACAGCTTGTACGCAATGGACTTACAGTAAGTGATGAGGGTTCGCTTGAAGTTAATAAGGCGGTTATTCAGAAAGCTGCTTCTGACGGCACACTTTCCGATGTATTTAACACTTTGGATTCATTCAAGAAATCAATCCAAAGAAAGGCTGATGATATCTCCATCAACCCTATGAACTATGTAAACAATAAGATTGTCGCTTATAAGAATCCGCATAAGCCTGTGAATGACCCTTATAATCTTTCTGCCTACTCAGGCATGATGTTCAATGGCTATATCTAACTACCATAATATAAAATAAGGCATCCGTCTGGTTCATGTAATACATAAACCGGCGGATGCCTTTATGTTTCTTATTATTCATTAATCAGTCTGCTTCCTGCATCATGTAACTGCTTAACAAATGTACTAAGCCTTACAAGTGCTTTAGAAACATCCACATCATCATCAGCCTTTACAGCCTCTGAAAGCTCCTTAACGCCAGAATTAGCTTCTGCCTCGTCAACTGCCCCAGCCTCAATAATATCCTTAGTTCCATTATATACTTCAAAAAGCCAGTTAAGCCCTTCAATAATAACATTCACCGCATCATGAGTCTCTGGAAAAGGAACTCCTGCAAGTTCATCTGAGACTTTCTCTATTGCTCCAATAAGCTTCTCACTGTAAGGAACAGCTTCCTTAAGTACATCTATCTGCTGCTGTCTGTAATCATCCATGATTCTAATCACCTTTCTTTATGAACTTATAGAATATATATCGGATGGATTGGTGGAAAGTTAATATCAATCACCAATAAACTCACACACCGCTTCCTCATCAACCGTGCCATCAGACTTCCTTGGCAAAGGTTCTTTTCTTAACACAATCTTCTGAATCTCCCAGCGGTAACCTTTTTTCTCGTTATACTTGTCAATACGTCTCTTGAATATATCCTCAGTTGCACTCTTATCAATAGGCACAATAACCGCCGTAAGCCTGTTATTATAAAATATTATAAAACCTTCTGCAACTCCATTAATAGCTGTAATCTGTTCATTAGTTCTTACACGGCTTATCTTCTCACCTGTAGGCAACAGAATAATATCCGGATTGCGCTGCAACAGAACAAGTCTGCCGGCATTGTTAATCCTTCCGTAATCACCTGTATGATACATACCGTCTTTTAATACATTTTCAGTAGACTCCATGTCATTATAATAGCCTTTCATGACACATGGTCCACTTACAATAATCTCTCCATCATCAGCAATAGATACTGCATTATTATCAAAAAGAGTATACGAACCATCGTAAAGCTCATTAACCCCTACACAACCCGAAGTCTCTGTCATTCCATATATATTATAAACCTTCAAATCACTGTCACACAGATTCTCAAAAAGTCTGAACGGGCAGCTTGCACCACCTATGATAATAGTATTGAGTTCTTTATTAAATCCACTTATAGCTCGCTGATAGTCAATCATAGAAGGAGTACCTATAAGAATAGTTGGATTATAATAATAAGTATCTGCATCAACATGTCTTAAGCCTCTGCCTATACATACCATAGCACCATTATACAGAGGCCATATGAGGCTGTATATAAATCCAAATTCATTATGAAGCGGAATCTGTGCAAGCACAATATCATCACTTGTACATTCAACCCTGCTGTTTATCGCCATAACCGCATTAAGAATATTATCAACAGACAGAACAACCGGCTTGTCACATTCATTAGCTGTAGCCGTAAACATGATAATATCGCCCTCCTGCGTATTCTCATCATATATAAGTCCGTCAACATTATCCTTCTCAGCACTTGATATGATAATAGAATTCTCATCAGAGAGAATATACTGGTTAGTAGATGTCAGTGTATAATTAACTTCCGTCTTCTTAAGAAGGTCAACTCTAGAATCATGCGGCAGGAAGAAATCAACAAGTGCAAGCTCCTTTCCCGCAACAATCGTTCCAAACATATTAACAATCCACCTGTATGAAGCCGGCCCGAATATTGCAATCCTCTTTCCTTCAAATTTCTGAAAATGTAATGCCTTCTTAGTCACATCATCAAAAAGCTTCGCATAAGTAACCTTCATCGTATCATAAACAATAGCCACAGCGTCCGGCTGGCTCTCGGCATTACTTTTTAACATATTATAAAATGTATTCTTATCTGTCATGATTTTCTCCGTTCTTTAAAAAATAACAACTTTGCCATATACATATTACACTTTTCTAAAATTGTCTGCCACCTGATTTAATATATCAGGTGTAACGTCACAATCCAGAAGTTCAACTAATAGCTGATAAAACTCTTTCATGCTTGTCTTAATATATGGATTATTAACACATCCTGGCATTGCCTCAAGTACATCCTTCTTTAACTGAATATACATATCATATGGAGGTTTTTCATACCTTAAACAAATCACCTTCATAGTTCCAAGATACCATGTAAACAACAAATCCAGTTCAAGTTCATCATGAAAACAATCCCATACTCCCCTTTCCTTAAGTTGTTTATACAAAAGCATATTAGAAGTCATAATATCCTTATGATATTCAGCATTCTTAGATAGTACAGTTGACTTAGGATTGACATAATAATGATAAAAAATTCTGTCTACAAAGACAATTCATCTGGCATATACATGAAGCAGCGTTCCATAATATATATCCTCATAAGCAATCCCCTCAGGAAATACAATATTATTGTTTGATAACAAATCCCGCTTAATTATCTTATCCCATACAGCATAACTCATTTCGTTAGCTACAAGCAACTCTCTTCTCTTACTATCCGTATCTATATATATTTTCTTCACTGAACCAGTTCCAGGATTATCAATTATGCCATTACCTGCATCACGCATTGAACGGCATACAACAATATCCTGATCACCTGCATATGCCTCATCAAGCAGTGTTTTATACATATCAGGTTCAACCCAGTCATCACTGTCGGTATAACCTATATATTCTCCCGACGCATATGAAACTCCAATATTTCTTGCCTTACCCATCTTTCCATTCTCATCACAATGAATAGCCATTATAAGTTCAGGAAATCTCTGCTCCCAATCAGTAATATGCTTCCATGTTCCATCAGCAGATGCATCATCAACAAGAATAATTTCATACTCTAAATGAGGCAGTGTCTGATTAATCAAAGAATCAACACATCTGTCAATATATTTTTCAACATTATAACATGGTACAACAATACTTAGTTTTTTCACTCCAATTCCCCCATATTATCTGAACACATTATAAACTAATTAAAATTATAACATTTGCCATAGCAATTGCCAACCTAGTTAATATATAATAGTTTACATAAATATTTTGTAAAAGGGGATACTTATGAAAATATACATATACAGATATAGCAGTCTTTGTGAGCCTGATATAATAGACGCCTTTAAACGCATCGGATTAGAGATTATTGAAGAAAGTGCTGAGATATATAATAAATCAATCGTGCCATCCGAAAGTGCGGCACTTGCCTCTTCTGTGCTTACTAAAGGCGGATTCGCATTTGCATTCACAATCAACTTTTTTCCATGGCTTTCAGATATATGCCAGCTTCTTAACATAACATATATAAGCCTTATCGTTGACAGTCCTGTTCTTGAATTATATTCTAATGCTATTTCCAATCCTGTAAACAGGATATTTCTTTTTGACAAAATGCTTTATGAAGAATTCGAACAGTACAACAAAGGACACATTTTTCATATGCCGCTCGCAGCTAACACTTCAAGAACCGACGAAATAATCAGTCTCGCTTCTTATTCTGATAAGAAAAAATATGCCAGCGACATATCATTCATCGGCTCAACCTATCAGGAAAAATGTCCATTTAATAACGCTGTACTTTCCGATTATGAAAGAGGTTTTGTTGACGGAATTATTAATGCACAGATTGGTGTGTATGGTTTTAATTTTATAGAAAGCATGCTGACAGAAGATATGGCAGAAAAACTTCTGAAAAGCATACCTGACCATTATGAATTTCCTGCCAGTTCGCGAAAAAACATCAAAGCACTTGTTGCTCAATACTATTTAAGTGTAAAAGTTGCCGAACAGGAACGATTAAAAATGTTGCGCATGCTGTCTGATAATTTCAACGTCGATATATACACCGGAAGCGATACTTCAGGCATGCCTGATATACATAATAGGGGTTTTGCAAAATCCCTGACAGAGATGCCACTTATATTTAATAACAGCAAAATCAATATCAACATAACTGCAAAATCAATCCGCTCAGGATTATCTCTTAGAATATTTGATGTTCTTGGCTGTGGCGGTTTCCTTATAACCAATTATCAGGCTGAACTTCCTGAATTCTTTGAAATCGGCAAAGACCTTGTAGCTTATGAAAGCGAAACACATTTGAAAGAATTATGTTCATACTACCTTGAACATGATGACGAAAGAAAAGAAATAGCAAGACATGGTTACGAAACAATTAAAAAATATCACACATATGATATCCGTGTCCTGCAGATGATAGATAAAGCGTTTCCTGCCCATTAATGGGTAGAAAACGCTTTCATGCTAATTAAACACAACATCAAACATTTCTTTAAATCTTACATCATAAGTATGAAACTCTGATATCTTTCCATATCCATTCGCTGCTATCTGTTTTCTCTCATTGTCATGTGAAAGATAATATCTGCATTTATCGCTAAGGTCATCTACAGATTCATACATAACCATATCCTCTCCCGGAACAAACCAGTCATAATAATCAGCCTGATAATTAGACATAAGAAATCCACCTGCTCCCATTACATCCATTCCTCTGAGTGGAATTCCTGATTTAATGCTTCTCAATGTAATATTAAGATTAATTTTTGTATTATTAAATATATATGGCATATCATTATAATAATCAACAGGTCCCCTGTTATTCACATTCAGCAGCATTGGTGTTTCATTAAATGTAAACAGATTAACCCTGTATTCTTTTCCAAAATCCCGTCCAAGCCTTGACATAATCTCTGTCCTGTCATCATTAGCCATCTTTCTTGCAAGAAAATAATCAGCATACAGATATTGTATTGTTTCAACTCCATCGTTATTTGGTTCCAGTGGCAAACTATTAAGCATATCTTTAAGAATCTCTCCATTAAGCACCTCCTCAAGAAAGAAATGCCCATACACTTTTCTCTGTGCATTCATAACAGAATCCAGATATCCTCGTGTAAAATCAGATATACCATCTAATTTATCATACAGATTATGCTTTTCATTATACATTGCTCCAACAAATGCTATATCCCCACCATATACCTCTGTGAATCTGCTTCTATTCTGCTCCTGAGCAGCAGACATTCTCTTCATTCTGTCTGTATTAACCGCTAATGGAACATAATACACAGTATTTATACCCTCTTTTTTTAATTCCATATATTGAGTTTTATCAAATATAAACACATAATTACATGGATTAATTATCGTATACGAATACAACAAAACCTGAGGGCTGTCATAAACTAATGCTATATATGGAACATTTCTTGCCTTGCAATTATTAGATATAACAGGGCTATAATTAAATGTGAATACACAATCATATTTCACTCCATTTATTCCCTCGCTAAACTTCTCTTCAAACAACCTGTCAAATTCCGGACTCACCCTGTTTCTATACTCATCTGTCTCTACAACAGTATATTTGTACCCCTTTTTTTCAAGACATTCTTTAACATCTTCTGTTCCAAAATTATTATATTCAAAAATAAGTATATTCATCAGGAAATTTCCTTTCTTAATATTTCCATCATTTTAGAAATCTGATTATCATATGTAAACATTTTTATAATCTTATCCTGTCCGTTTCTTGCTATTTTCTTTCTCTTCTCATCATGCTTAATATAGAACTCCGCTTTGTCACAGCATTCCTCTGAATCAATGAATGTTACATAATCATCTCCATCATTCATATATTCACTTAACTCATAACAATAATTAGTAAGAAGAAATCCTCCTGTCCCCATTATATCTAAAGCTCTTAATGGAATGCCTGTCTTAATATTTCTTAATGTTATGTTAAGATTAACTTTGCTATTAGCAAACATCACCGGCATCTCTTTCATATAATCAATATATCCTCTTTTTCTTACCGCAGGCAGACATTGCTTCTTAGAATCAGAATATAATGTCACTTCACATTTTGAAGATAACATTTCTAATGTTTTAATCCTTTCCATAGATGAAATATTCTTTTTAATCATATTTAATACCAGTTCTATGTCCTTAATAAAAAATTCTTTTTCTTTCGAAAAACTTACATATCTATTCAGTCTTTGATTATAATAATCATCAAAAAGTTCTTCTATCAAATCTGTTCCTGGCATTGTAAGTTGTGCTAATTCCAGACTTTTCATATATCCCTTTTCATAATCTGGTAATCCTGCTATACTTTCAATAAAATCCACTTCATCATTATACAGATTTCCCATAAACGCAACACCATTGTTTACATATTTCCAGCTTACAGTTCTTGATTGTTTAATAACATTGTTCACTCTCTCAATATTCACTGCCAATGGGAGATGATATATATGTGAAACCCCAAGCTTTTTTACCCGTTCAACTTCTGATAAATCGAAATGAAACATATAATTATAAGGATTGAATACCATCTCCGAATACATAGTCATACATGGGCTGTCATATATCCAACAGACATATGGCGTCTTATTTCTCAACGCAATCTTAGAAATCAGAGGTATAAAATTACACGAAAAAATAAAATCATATCCTTTTCCAGACTGATTTGCCCTATTTAATTCAGATTCTAATCTTTCAAGAAACTCAACATCTTTTATATAACTTTTTAACTCATATTCAAAGGAACTGACTTCATATCCCATTTTTATAAATGTCTGGATTACATCTGTTTTTATTATCTCATTCCATGTATAATATAATATTTTCATATATTAATTACCTAGTCTATGCTAACGACAATCCCTTCATATACTCACTTGCACAATACTCTAATTCTTTATCAGTCAGATTCAGTTTATCAATCAATTCAAGGCTTTTCATCTCCTCTTTGACCCCTGGTAAGCCAATATACGGATTATTTCTGTAATCCGGTACATATTCTTTTATCGTTTTTGCCATATAGCGCAACATAACAGCTAACATAGGCATCCCTCTGCCTGCCATAAAGTAAAACGTCTCCGCATAAAAAGAATGTATAAAATACAAGTCAATCTCATCTTTATATTCGTTGAAAAAATCCGATTGGAGCATTGTTAAATAAACATTAAGCTGAACCTGAAGATGTTGAACCATTGTAGAAGGATTATTCATATATGATAACATTGTACCTTTTTCATTATATCTGTAATAATAAAGCTTTGTTTCTGTAACCGCTACCTTGTTCACATAGAATTTCATTGGATATGTAAACATGGGCTCTTCATATGCAACTCCTTCTGCATATCTTACATTAGCACAATCAATTAATGATTTACGGTATAATTTAGTTGTACATGATTCATTAAGTATCTGTGAATTTAACAATTTTTCTTTTCTATTGCATGAATAATCTACTATCTTGTAATCAATATTATCTATTGCACGAGACATTTCTTCAGGCTTGTCTTTTGTTTCCATATATCTGAACTGTACCACATCACATTCATTCTTATTCATAATATCAACAAGTACTTTATACATGTCAGGATGAATCCAGTCATCAGAATCAACAAAACTTATAAAATCTCCTGTTGCATATGATAAGCCAATATTTCTTGCTGTTCCCTGCCTGCCATTCTTTTCACATAAAACAAGCATAATATTGTCCGGATATTTTTCTTCATATTTTTTCAAAACACTTACAGTCTCATCTGCAGATGCATCATCAACCAGAATAATCTCCAGATGTTCAAGCCCTATTGTCTGAGCTACAATACTATCAAGACACTCTGATACCATATCCTTAACATTATAACAGGGTATAATTACTGATATCTTTTCCCCACTCATAAACTTCTCCTATATTTCTAACAACGTCTTTAACCTGTCATCAAAAGAAAACTTTTCGCGAACCTTTCTGTGACCATTCTCTGCTATTCTAATACGTTTCTCATCATGTTTCAGATAATACATAACTTTCATAACCATATCTTTCATATCTTCATAAACAACAAGATCGTTACCCACATCAAAGTATTCAAATAATTCTGGTTGTGCATTAGTTAATACAAAGCCTCCACATGCCATAACATCAAGAATTCTTAACGGAATTCCTGTCTGAATAGTACACAGGGATACATTAAGATTAATACGGCTCTTCCTGAATATATCCGGCATCTGTGTATAATAATCTGCATATCCACAGAAATTAACTTTTTCCAGTCTTTTATCAACATCTTTAGAATATACATTAACATTGCATCTGTCCTGAAGCAATGCCAATGCTGTAAATCTCTGTCTTCCTGTAACTTCCTTAGCAAGAGTATATGAAAGTTCTCTTCTAGATGCATTGAATACACCATCTCCTGCCTTACTAAAATCAAGATTGATATTATTAACCAGTTTCTCATCCAGCATCTCATCTATTATAAACCCACCAGATATCTGACTCTGTGCTGCTATTATTCCTTCAAGGTATCCCCTGTTATACATACTTAATCCGCTACATAAATCAGAATATTCCGACTTGTATAATTGTCCAAGCAGTGATACATCACATACATACTCATCATAATATGAGCGTACTCCACCAAACACTTCCGGGTCAGCTGCCAAAGGTAAATACTCTGCCCCATCTACACCCTGAATTCTGAATTCTTCCGCCTGCATCCTGTCAAAAAAATATATCTTATTGCATGAATTCTTCATAGTATCCAGATTCCTTATATGCAGAGGCGAATCATATACCCACGAAATATACCTGATTCTGATCTCCTCACATATGTCAGATATAATCGGCATATAATTAACCGATAAAACACCCGAATAATTTCCTTTCTCAAGCCTGTCAATAAATCTTCTTTCAAATGCATCATCTTTATCCCAGTTATCAGCTATATCGTAATACACTTCATATTCAATTTTAAGCTTCTTTAATGCTTTTTCCATCCCTTTCTGCATAAATGCATTCCACTGATAGAATAATATCATTACATTCTCCTTATCAAAAAAGGAGCCGAAGCTACGATTATTATCGTTAAGCTCCAGCTCCTAAAGTACTATATTCTATATTACTGTAAGAGTGAAAGAACACCCTGTGTCTGCTGATTAGCCTGAGAAAGCATTGACTGTCCAGCCTGTGCGAGAATGTTATTCTTGCTGTACTCAACCATCTCTGTAGCCATATCTGTATCACGGATACGAGACTCAGCTGCTGATGTATTCTCAGATGTTGTATCAAGGTTATTAATAGTATGTTCAAGTCTGTTCTGGATAGCACCTAACTTAGAACGCTCCTCTGAAACCCTATTAATAGCCTTCTGGATAAGTGACATAGACTGCCCAGCAACTGCATTAGAGCTAACCTTAATTGCATTATACCCAATTCCAAGAGCTGATGCCTTCATGCTCTTAATGCTTACGCTGATAACCTGTCCTGAAAGAGCACCAACCTGAAGACTCTTTCCTGTAAAATCACCATCAAGAAGATTCATTGTATTAAACTGTGTAGTAGAATAGATTCTGTCAAGCTCTGAAGTAAGCTGTGTAAGCTCCTGCTGTATAGCACTTCTATCTGATGATGTGTTAGTATCATTAGCTGCCTGTGTTGCAAGTTCATTCATTCTCTGTAAGATTGAATGAGATTCATTAAGTGCACCTTCTGCAACCTGAATAAGAGAGATACCGTCCTCTGCATTAGATGAAGCCTTATTAAGACCTCTTATCTGGCTTCTCATCTTCTCTGAAATTGAAAGACCTGCTGCATCATCTGCTGCTCTGTTAATTCTATAACCTGAAGATAACTTCTCTGTAGACTTAGAAAGGGCACTTGTTACTGTTCCCATCTGTCTGTTTGTGTTCATAGCTGAAAGATTGTGCTGTACTACCATAATATAATTCCTCCTTGATAATAAATCTCCTATATAATATCTAATCTTTACTGTACAGATTAAATAGTGATTACTAAATAATGTTTATCACTTATGTATTATTTATCGGAGCCATCATGAAATACTTAACCCCTGTTCATAAAAAAATTTGAAAATTTTACCACATCATCATTAAAATTTGATTTTTCTTGTTTTATCAGATCTATATAATATTCGAAATCCTTCCTTGCTTCATAAAAGTTATCACATATATAATGCATGCAATTCTCTATACCTTCATAGTCTGTTTCATTCTCAAATTTATATCTGTCCGGAATCGGCACATCCTCATAATATCCGGCACTTCCCCTGCGGTTAGTTATTACACAACAACCGCATACTGCAGCTTCTCTTGGAATCCTGTCCTTCCCAGGATGTCCCCCAAAATCTATATATATTCTGGCAATATGCATATATGCAGTCATATCTTCCTCTGTAAGTCCTACAAGTGGAATCCATTTGAGCCATGACGAAGTTCTATCCATAACTGGCTTAATTCTGTCCAGTCCTTTCTTGGGATTATACAGAACAATATTCTGCCTTGGAATCTCGGGTACTTCTGTCATATATATATCACCGATATAATCTGATACATACATTATATTCTTCTCATCAGCACCTACAACATCTCTCACATACTCATATGCATACTTTGACTGTACCAGATGTAGTACAACTTCTTTTCTTATAACATCAATATCTCTGCCGCCTGTATTAATAAGATAATTATCAACACTCATCCACCAGAGTACTTTATGGCAATGTTTTATCAATGGAATAAGTCCCGTTGCCCCTTCATTAAACACAACAACACTGGTGTCCCGTTCTATCTCAGATAACTGCTTTGCATGAAATGTATTATATTTAATATATTTGTCGCTTGCATTCACATCCTGAGGATTAATATCATTAGATTTTATGTAATACATATATGCTTCCAAGCCTGCATCATTAAGCCTGTGGCACATCTGATGTGCAAGCTCCGGTCCGCCGCTTTCAATCTCTGCAGGACATACATTATAAAATGTCATCTCATATCCTCCAATATTCTTTTGATATTGTCAAAATAATTATCTATATTGTACATTTCAACTGATTTTCTGCAATCAATTCTATCACACAGTTTAACTTTTCCTTCATATATCTCATCCAACAAATGTGCAAGACCTATTGCATCCTCATTTTTAAAGAAATATCCATTCTCACCATGCCGTACATAGTCAATAACCCCGTCAACAGGAGTAGATATAACTGTCATTCCCATCGACAAGGCTTCGGCACCTGTCAACATAAACCCTTCATATTCCGAAGCACATACCAGTGCAGAGGCATCTTTACAATACTCCCATGGTGAATCCTTCCAGCCAAGAAACTGCACCTGATCCTGCTGCTTAAGATATGCTGCAATCTCCTTAAGTTCATCTTCTGACTCCCCTGAACCGACAATCTTGAACTTCCACTTGTGTCTTGCTCTGTATAAAGCTTCAAGTATAACATCAACCCGCTTGACATCCTGAAGTCTTCCAACATAACACAGAGTATTATTATCAACAGGCTTTTCTATAAACTCCTGCATATTAACAGGATTTCCGACATAATATGTAACAGCTTCCGGACATAATTCCTTAATTTTTCGCTCATTACTTCTGCTTATACATATATGAGCATCTGCCATAAGCATCTCCCTGACACTGCCAAACCCTGATTGTTCATATTCATCTATGCTGCTGTGAACCCATGAAACAATCCTGAAATCCAGCTTTAAAAGCCTCTTAACCGCATCTGCCACAACACACATTGCTGGCCAGTTAACAGCTACGCATATATCAGGTTTTCCATACAGATTAATAAATCCTGCATAATTTCTCGTAAAATGTGTAAGCCTTGCATTAATATCCACTTCTCCGCATACACCAAATGCATATGCCCTATCATATCCTTCAAGATATTTTATCCCTGGAGACATATGAATAACTCTTATCTCATATAATTCACGCGGCAGATTCTTAGTCCATGCCCTTATTACATTCTCAATACCACCACATCTTCCACCTACAGGAGAAAGAATATCTATTACCATAATAACCTCTCCAGATAATCATTCTATGATATACACATAACCTTCACATAATCTTCCGATTTATCACGCATAATTTCCATCCCTTTCTGAATTGCGTCAAGCGGATACACATGCGTTATAAACTGTTCTGGATTAATCCGTCCATCTGCAAGCATATTAAGCACATAATGCCAGTCATCACCTGATTCTCCTACATATGATGAATTCCACGTTCCACTAAGCTTTAACTGTTTTCTTAATATCTTCCAGTATGTATCCTTTGGTATATTCATCTCAGAATATGGATTACCAACAAGCACAATATTTCCTGCTGGTGCAGCAAGTTCTATTGCCCTGTTTATTGTTTCATTCTTTCCAACACATTCAAATACATAATCTGCCACAACATTATCTACATTATAATGTTCTTCATCAACTCCAAGTTTCTGTGCAAAATGCTTCTGCATGTCTTTATTACCCTCAACATAAACATTTTGTATTCCTTCAGCTTTAAGAAACATCGTAAGCAGTAGTCCTATTGTTCCCAGTCCTATAACGCACACAGATGAATCCTTTTCTATATGAAATCTTCTCATTGCATGCACTGCAACAGCCATTGGTTCCATCATTGCAGCCTGCTTGTAAGATACATTATCCGTAAGTTCAATAAGATTCCATTCTGGTACAGCTGCACATTCAGCAAAACCGCCGTTACACCTTGAACCAAGATAATTATAATTACTGCACATTTCATACATCTTTTTCTTACAGCTTATACACTCTCCGCATGGAATCAGTGGAAATATTCCTACTCTCTTTCCTCTCCATGAAGAATTGTCATCTGCTGTTTCTATAACTTCACCTGAAAATTCATGCCCGGTAACAATTGGATGAACATGTGCACCAGTTTTATATATTCTTGGAATATCTGAGCCACATACTCCTGCTGCCTTTACCTTTACTAATACCCAGCCTTTCTCTATCCGCGGCTTATCAGTCTCTTCATATCGTATGTCTCCTATACCATGTAATATCTGTGCTTTCATAATTATTGTTCTCCTGAAACCTTCCTTTTACTTCATGACTCTTGCTTTAAATATATACTGATATGCATCAAACTGCTCTATATCTGCCGAGCCTGATATGCATTGTAATGCATTAATAAACTGATTTTTTTCTTCATCAGATACATCTATTCCTAAAGCCTTACCAGACACAACTCCTCTATATTCAGCAGAATATCCTGCCTGTGTAAGCATTTCAATACACGACTTCATAGTAAACATCTTAAGATGAGTCTTATCCAGAATCCCCTCATCTGCATATTCCAGATTACCTCTTAACAAAGGCAGCATAACCGTTATATTCATAAAATTAGGAACACTGACAATAAGTGCTGCATCATTTTTCATATATCTTCTGATTTTCTCTAATGCTTTCTGTGGTTCTCTTAAATGCTCCAACACATCTGCAAATATAACATAATCAAAATAATCATCACGATATGGAAGCGCATCCATCTCTTCAATATTTCCCTGTATTATATCGAAATTATTAGCCCCTATATCTGCCACAGCCCCTATAAGCTCTATGCCTTTAACTTCCGCATGTGGCCATAAATATTTAATTTTTGCAAGTGTGGCTCCACAGCCACATCCAATTTCAAGGACATGAATAGGCTTATCTTCATCATCTTTTATAAATTGAATAATCTCATTCCGTGATTTTGAATAATAATCAATATCAAATCCCCATTTTTCTTTAAAAACTTTTCTATTATTTCTGGACAGTCTGTTTTTCTCTTCCACATCATTGTTAAAACTAAAAGACCCACAATGAAATATAAAACTGTTATGACATACAATACATTGATATCCAGCCTTCTGTATTCTGATTCCAATGTCATCATCTTCATAATATCCTTTACCATATCTTAAATCCAGCAAACCAATCTGATCAAGTACATCACGCTTTATAATAACCGCAAAACCAGCCAGCCACACTTTGTTCTCGTATGGATAATATTCTGGAATATTATTTTTCGTGGCATAATATATGTACTCAGATACAGAATCAAATACTTCTGTAATATTCTGAAATCCACCATTATTTGACATACAGCTTGTTGCTCCAACCCTGTCATTCTCATACAGCCCCATCCTCATCCAGAATATAGCATTAGGAGATACAACAGTATCATTATTCAGTAAAAATATATCATAATCAGGACTTGACGCTTTAATCCCCTGATTACACGCAGCACCAAATCCCTTATTATCCTGATTCTTTATTAATGTGATATCATTCTGACTCTCTAACCACTCTGTAACTCCGTCTGTTGATGCATTATCAACAACGACAATTTCATAACTTGAAGAAATATTATTAATACGGATACTCTCTATACAGGCTTTCATTACATCTTTGGAATTATAAGAAACAATCACGATAGATAAAGGTTTTACTTTAATACCACATGAACTTATTTCAGACATAACCCCTGAAATATATGCTCTGTCATCTTTATTATCACAATAAAACAACGCATTTTCATAGCACAGATATGCTTTATCAATATTATCCTTAAGATAATACTCTCCCAAAGCAAAATACAATTCATAATCATTATAATTATCTTTCAGTCCTGCTCTTATCACATCAAAGCTTTCCTGCCATTTTCCCTCTGACTGCAGTCTGGCTATATATTCATATATATTCTCCATCCTCATTACACCTTATCCCTTAAAACTCTGCTGTAAATCTATCCATATCAACCTTTGTCGTTATCTTGTAATTATTCTCATCTCCCGGAATCATCACAATATCCATTCCTGCCATAATTGCAGGTTCCGTGGAACCATTAACTAAAAGAATCTTATCCGGGAGCAAATCCTCATTAGCCTTAATATAAGGCTTTAACCTGAATAATTCCGGAGCCTGCCCAGCATATACCTTATTCCTGTTAATAAGTGATGAAATTGCTTTCCCATCTTCACTATAATATATCGTATCCTTCATAGGCAGAACAGGAAGTACCCCATCATGCCCGGCAACTGCCTCAACGCACTCATGTATAAGCTTATCTGTTAGAAACGGTCTTGCTGCATCATGAATAAGAACATTAACATCTTTCTGCTCATCCAATAATGAAGCTTCAATTGCCATAAGCCCATTATATATGGATAACTGCCTGTTACTACCCGGGCATGCATATCCCTTAAATTTATTAATTTTCTTAATGTGCTGCTGCCACATTTTATCTGCAACAATCCACACTTCATCAATATCCTTTGAATGTTCCATTGTCTCAAGACAATAATCAATAATCATCCTGCCATTAACTTTAATATACTGCTTTGGAATATCTGTCCCAAGTCTTGTACCAGTTCCACCGGCAAGTATTAATGCAATATTCATAACGCTCCTTTACATCTTAAGCAAATTATCAACTATATCCCTATACACATATTCAGATGCCTTAATTCCATTATCTGAATAATAATCCAGTTCTTCAGAGAAAATCTTCTCTCTTTCCTGTCTCATATAATCATTACCTTTAACCACTACTTCATTAACAAAGTTGTCAATTCCCATGTAATCCTGTCCGCTCACTTTATAATGAGCCTTAATGAGAACTTCTCCAAGTTCATTAAACCTCTGCTCAGGACGTTCAAGAAACAGCATCGGTTTATCAACATACATATACTCTCCAACAAAAGATATAGAGTCATTGATAATACCATCAGAAGTATCAAAAAGTGCAAGATAATCCGCTTCCTCGCATACAGATGCATTGGGTAGCCTGTTGAATTCATCCAGATATGCTTCATATTCTTCAATTGATTTCATATATCCATCCAGAACAAGAGTATTTCTAAGATTAGGGTGAGGCTTGAATATAAATGAGACACTATTTATATATTTCTTTGCCAGATATATATAAAAATACATATTCTTATTAAATGTTGAAAAAGATAGTATATTATCATCTCCCACTGAAAAATGTGGTGTAATAAGAATCTTCTTATAGCTGTATATATCTGTCCCCTCCGGAACAGACCATATATTTCTAAGTCTTTCTTCTGAATAGTCATGCTTTTCCAGAAAATAATCCATCTTAATATATCCGCTGTTAACTACATTCTTTGCTTTTAGTGTCTGATACTTCTGAAAACCTATATAATCCTTCTTTGTTTCAGTATATACCTTCCACATAACATTCATAAAATCTTTGTTATACATGAATTTTTCTGCATATACCCCCTCTTGTGAATTACCTACAGTAAGTCCATACGAAATATACACATTAAGTACATATAAAGGCAATCTGGTAATCTGATAGTTCTTTGCAATATCACTATACCATGGTGTAACATTTATCACCACATCAGGAATACCACCTATTTCTTCCCATCCAATTATCTCCTCAGTCTGGAAATCATATATTTTTTTTACATTATAACCACCTGCCATGAAAAAATCATAAGTCTGTGAATATGTCTTTCCTCGTTCTTCCTTAGTTCTTCCTATTAACGGAACAGGAACCACCTGCGGCTCAAATCTGTCATCAGCCTCTAATTTTCTGTAAATATACTCCGCCGGCCATTCTGCTGCTGATATTGGGAGAAATGTGACCTTTATCTTTTCATTTGCTGTCAGCCTGCGTTTTATATTACATTTTGCACATTCAATGGCGGCATCATAACAATAATTATATAACCTCATACCACCAGTCATTGCACGCGTCACATAAAACATAGCTATAAGATGCTCATAAGTCAGTCCAGATGACTGATAATTTTGAAAAAACAGATTTCCGCTATTCTCCAGATATTCAGTAAATTCATTTGCCAGCTCTATAACATTATCTTCTGACACCTGCTCTGGAACATTATCAATTATCATAACTGTCTTATCTCCTTTAATATATCAGCATATGGTCTTCCCTTCCCAAAAAGTAATGTAGTTCCCAGAACAAACCCCCTCACTCCCATAGGAGCAAATGTAGATATCTTATCTGCACCGCATGCACCATCCCAGTACACTTCAAAATTCATCTCTTCTCTAATCTTAAGAAGTCTCTCTATCTTCTTGCCAACATATGGAAGATACATCTGCCCCGCATTTCCTGGATTAACTGACATTACAAGAACCTTATCTACAATCTGCAGCATCTCCATCACAGTCTCAATACTTGTACCAGGGTTAATAGCTATGCCCGGAATAAGCCCTGCATCAATTATCTTCTGTAAAGTAGTAGACGGATGATATTCTGCTTCTGGATGAATATACACAGTATCCCCTTCCTTAAGTGAATTAAGGAACAGACTAATATGCGTATTAGGATGTTCAATCATAAGATGGACATCTAATGGCTTGTCCGTTGCAGAGCGGATATACCGCATATCATTAAGTGACATCGCAAAATTAGGCACATATCGTCCATCCATGATATCAATATGGAACGAATCAATTCCCGCTGCCTCTAGTTCTTTAACTTCTTTCTCTAGATTACCAAAATTGGCACACATCATAGATGCTGTTAATTCTGTGTACATATATATTCCTTCCTATGTTTCTTCCAACTACTCATTATATTTTTACTACTTTTTACTGGTTTTAATTACTTTTACTACTTTTTACTGGTTTTTATAAGTTCTTACCTATTCGTTCCCAAATCAAACACATACACATGCTCATATCCACCTGCATTTTCCCTCAATGCCTCATCGACTCCTCCACATCCGCCAGATGCAATCAAAGAGTTACACTGTGATAAAAGATTAATTGAAGCAGCATATTCAGCCCCCAGCTCAAATCCATTTCTTTTCACTTCTTCACTTCTGTGAAGCTCACTCAGTAATTCATTCTGCCTCGTTACATATCTCTGCTGGTCAGTAAAAAACACCTTATCACCATACCGCTCCTTGAAGAATTCACAATAAACGGCATCTTCTGTGGCTATATACACATAATCAAGATTCCAATCACGCAAAGCTTCATCTATCCTGTCTGCAATCATCTCCTTAGATGCGTGAATTGGATGATTATGCAGATGTGTATTAACAAAATCCGTTCCCCTGGCTAACACACCCAATGTCCGTTGTGGATATGGAAGGTATTTATTCTCTCTCTCCGCAATATATCCAATCAGGTTATTATTAAACACACCATGTTTCCAATCTAACGAAATTCCTTTACTCATCTGGCTCATTATATTGCTCTGAACACTTCCATTATAAAATCCTGGTGAGAAAAATACATGTTTACTATGCATTACATCATCTAAAGAATAATCCCCTGGCTGATTAAAGAACTTCCCCCATATATCATCACCACTATAATCTGAATAAAAACTCTCTCCTGATTTAACAATTCTGACAACAGGTTCCATTCCTTTAGATAATGCATATCTAAGACATACTTCAATCTTTGAACGAATAGTAAAAAGCCCCAGATTTCCATAATAACCATCCATCACAAAAAAATACTTGTCTGGATTACTCTCGCCCAATTCTCTACAATCAGAGAACATAAATGTAAACGACATCACCTCATCATAATACATAACTCCCTGTTCATAACGTTCCATGCTTTCTTGATGTGGTATGCCATATGTCACATGAAGACATTTGAATCCATTCATAAGTTCTGCAAATCTGTTATTTTCAGGTTCAATCTCATAAAAGCACTCAACACCTTGGATATCATCAAGATACTCAATCATCCTCTCCCAATTAGTTCCTACAAGAACAAGTCTTTTTCCCTTCCAAAACCTAAGTGCTGTCCTGCATAGTTCAACAGAAAACTCATTACAGTCATATAAGAATATACAGTCATAATTATCAATAAAAGCCGTATCCACTCCTCCTGAATATGTATATCTATGTGCATATGTTCCACCGTCAAAAACTAATGCTGCAACTAAATTTCCATCTTCATCTACTGCAAATGTAAAATTCTTATCTGCAATTGTATTAACAGACAAATAGAACATATCAGGTCCATATGGGACTTTTCTGTCGTCAATATTATATGTATCTGCATACTGTCTGTAAGTAATATCACCATATTGTTGCTGGTTAATTGGTGAATCTAAGGGTTTTATTGAAATCATGCGTACCTCTCTTTATTTAAATAAAATTATAGCGAATTATAATACCATTTTATCACATTATAGTACGGAAGATATTCGTCCTGATTATTCATGAATACATCATTTATTGTTTCTTTATCCATAGGCTGCAAATATTTACATACATTTCTTCTTGCATTTCTAAGTTCATATTCATTAAGATTAAGTACATCTATAGTATATTTATCACCTTCTATTGAACCATCTAAACAATAGTCAAATTTATCTTCACAATCTGACGAAAGTGGGGATATAAATTTATCTGCCTCATACTTATTTCCTTTAGCATTTCCACAAGTTTTTTTATTATTACATGACGCTACAATATTATAATAATCCAGCGATTTCTTGCTTTGATATTTACCGGGATTTCTAGGTTCAATATGTTCATTATGTGATTTAGACTTATCCTTATCTATTCTCGCACAACAATATGCACATATATTCTTCTGTTCTTTTACCAATATTTCTCTCAACCTATCTCTGTATGGAGCAAATTCTTCGCTATCATATGTTTTTTTAGGATTTTTCTTTTTGAAATCAATCATAAATTCTGGTTCTTCACCCTTTTGAATATGAATCATTAGCCATTTCTCCTCTTTAATTCCATACGTGCCATAATAACATCTGGATGATTCTCACTTGTCATTGAAGCTAATTCATCAACCTTTTCTTTGGCTTCAGCATAATTTCCATTCTGAATATCTTTATACATCAAATGAATGTACCGTTCCGTTTTCTCATTTATAGATTTAGTTCCCATAAATTGCTCCAAAACAGCACTTGTATCATATCCATCCATTCTCCCTACTGGCTCAACATCTACACCATTATCCGTCATATGAGTATAAAATAGTTTATAATCGTCATCGGCTTCACTCAACACTATTGGAGAATGGGTCGTAATTATAAATTGAATATTAGGAAATGTATCCTTTAATTTCCTCAATACTTTTCTCTGCCATGACGGGTGCATATGAAGTTCAATCTCATCGATTAAAACAACGCCTTTTCCCATCAGTGGATTAACTTTATTAGGATTAGCTAATGTGAGTCTTCTTGCAAGATCGCCAAATAATGCCATAGTACACTTCTCCCCATCTGACATCTGAGAAACATTTACGCTTATATCTCCCTTATCAATCTTCATCTCTAATCTTGGTTTCCTTACAACTCTGAGATTAGTACATTCATCCAGCATAGAGGCTATAGCAACTCTAACAGCTTCCAATGATTTATCCTTATAATTAAGATTTTCCAATTCAATCTTCTTCTCATTCTCATAATCTTCCTGATTTCTGTACCACTCAAAGAAAGTTCGAAAATCAATCTTATTCTCAATTGCCTTCTCTAAAGAAGAATATATATCAAATGTATGATGAGTTCTTATTCTTAAAGGAATATCCAATACAAGTCTGTTAGTACCATAATTAGCAAATATAGGTATATCTCCCTGTATTTCATCTGAAACATACTCATCATGGAAGATATCACTTATTTTTTTTATTCCATCCTTATTTTCATACTTTTTCCCTGTGCTTCTTACCATTCTTCTGCCATACTCAATATTCTCGCCATTAATATCAAACTCCGCTCTTATCTGTGTTTCCTTCGCTCTATACCTGATATCTTCTAGCTGAATAACATAGTACTGTTTTAATTCTTTTCTATTAACGATCTGATTAATGATATTAGCATACAATAAATTAACAGACCTCAGTATTGTAGATTTACCCGTACCATTAATTCCAAATATAATGGAGCTTTTCCCATCAAAATTAATATCTGCTGATTGAATTGCCTTAAAATCTGTTAATTCCAGTCTATTTATGTGCATACTTACCTCTTTTCATTACAATAAAACAATTTCATTATCATTTTCTATATTAACAAAGCCTTTAGGGTTATTATACCCTAAAGGCTTTACTTACTCAACTTATTGTATAATTAATATTATACTAACCCCGACATATCTGTCATTCTATTAAAAAAAGCATCTTCCACTTTGAATTTCAAAAACTCCTCGTCTTTAATCTTTATCTTATGTATTAACGATAGAATCTCTTCATCAAGCTTCTTATTCTCTACCCATTCTGTCTCTGGGCATATGCTGATATAAGATTTAAAATAATCAAATACTCCTTTCTGTGCTTTTTCAAAACAGCAGATTGCACTATCAGTTCTGGTTTCTTCAGCATATAACGGATAACCAGATGAATCAAATTCTGTAACTGATGGCATAGGAGATGTTAGAATAGTTTCAAGTATATAATAGTCATTAAATATTACACTATCGTTCTTATTATTCTTATCATAAAATGTTATTATATCAAGATTCTTATCCTTCATCTCTTCTTCATCTAACCTAAGAAAATAAAAACCTTTTAGATGTTCATTAACAATATTGCTTATAAACATCTGGCATGTTCCTTTGGCAACAAAATCAAAAAAAGCAATATCATCACCATTCATATTTAAATTATCTATATACTTTTTATAATTATTCCTGCATTCCCTAGCATGTTCCAATATTTTCTCTGAAAAATCTGTAAGTTTTTCCTTTTCAATAACTGTTTCGATTCCCATTCTGTTCTTTAATTGTTCTTTTAATGAACCGCTAAAATGCATCTTCTCAACATATTCAATATCATGTATATCTTGTATTCCAGCACGAATTGCAGCCGTTCTAGAGGTCAGAAAATACAATGTATTCTGATTCGTAGAAAATTCATCATACATTTTCTTTATAAGATATCCATCTCTTGCACAAAACCATATATTGCGCATATTATTGATGCTAAGTTGATTTCTTAACCAAACCACAAAATCACATATAACAGGTGCAAAAAAAACATATCCTATTTCAAATGAATCATTACCCGTTATATTCATTTCTTCAGATTCAAATTGAAATGGTGAATTAAAAAGACATGACACAAACATTCCTAATTTTACCCTGTCAGAAAGCGTTTTTACATAATCCCCTAAGCCAAGATATCCAACCTTTTCAAACAAATCCAATCCGCTATAAATTCTACAGCTTTTTATTCCCGCTTTATCAGCCGATTGAACATCTGCAGTCTCATCATCTCCAATATGAACACAATTTTCCCCATTTATTTTATCTTGTAGCACAGCAAATAATGATTGTGTTTTTCCTGTTTTGTATTCACATGAAGCCAATATATCAGAATAAAAATGTATATTGCATTTTTCCAACATTTTCTCTAATTGTGTTCTACTATAATAAGTATCAGATACTATGTATATCTTTTTCCCTTTGCCAAAATAATCTGAAACAATATCACACAATTCTTTTCGTGGAATCACCAGCTCATAATCAACCCGCCACTCATTTTCTGCCAATACCTGAGCTGTTATTCCATTTATAGAATATTTTTTAAGCATATATGAATATATTTCTATAAGAGTAGGTGCCGATTTCTTAGACAGATATTTTTCACTCTCAAGTCTTCTATCTGCAAAATCTTCAATATATATCCCCTTTTCTCTCAATCTGGCATAAGCAATATCAATAACGTCTGCTGAAAACAATGTTTTTCTCATAATTAAAGTATCAAATAAGTCAACACCAATAATATCACTATCATCGAATGAACGACACAATTCTGCTTTAGTTATTCCGTCAACATTATTAAAGCGATATCGTATTTCGCTTCTTACTGTTAAATCCGTACCTCTGACATCATATAATGCTATATTATTGTCTTTACAAAAGTCCTCTATTTTTCTTGCAATTGCTTTACATGAACCTGGGCGTGCAACTACTACTATGAGTTTTACTTTTCTTTTAACAGCTTCATCCATAGATATAATTGTTTTTCCATAGAGTTCACCATCATTGCAGAAACTATCCAACAAACCAACTATATTATATTGATTATTTAACTCAGCTATAACTCTTTCTGTTTCGTTGCTTAAACCATATAAAGCAATATTATCATTCTTATACTTTTGTAAAATTGGAGTCAAATGTGACATATTACCACCTAATTCAATATTTCCTTTACCATTTCAATAATTGACTGCTTAAACACTGGTATTGAAAAATGCTTTTCATATACCATTCGTGCTTTTACACCGATACTATGTAACTCTTCTCTCTTTTCTATACACAATCGGAGTTTATCTGCCAAATCCTGCACATTTTCACTTTTAAATATAAAACCATTTTCTTCATTGGATAAATAAGAGGCCGTACCTGTAGCTGATGATACTAAACATGGAACCGAATGCATCATTGCCTCTGCTGCAACTGTCGGCATTGGATCTTCTCTCGATGTACATACTAACACATCAGCTTTGTTTAATATCTCATTTATTTGATTCCTATTCATTGTTCCTGTCACAATAACACGCGGCATACAACTAATCTCTTGTTAAAGCTTTCTGGGAACACACCTGCATAGCAGGTGGTTTATTTTTATTGCCGATACAATTAAAAGTTCTGCGCAAATATCCGCAGAACTTCCATCAAAATCACTTATCTGACATCCATGTCTACATAATATTATGATATATATTATATCGGACATCAAAATAGAGTTGTTAACTTCCTGTACACTTATTTTTATTCATTATTAACCATTCCAATAATAAATGGATTTCCCCTCTGTTCGCACTCAATTTTTATAATCATTTCTTTTTTCCCTTGAAGCTCAACATCAAATGGATTAATATCTAATGAATAGCAATTTAACAGTTCAGAATTATATACTTCTTCTCCATCTGTTAAGATAGATATAGTTGCTGTAGTTGGACTACCATCTGTTTTATTATCAATTACAAATTTTCCCACAAAATGTTGATCTTCTTCATTAAGTTTATTTATTTCATCGACATTAAGGGCATAATGAATTTCTGATATTATTTTATATATACTTTTTCCGCTATTTCCTTCCGTAGCCGAAAACATATTATATATTGTAATTTTTTGACCTCCATCATATGTGTTTCCCGTCAAATCATAATCCTCATTCTTCTTCCACTGTGATATATTTACCTTCGTTGCTGCATCTGACGGACTATGTGACTCACCTATAAAAGCAATACATTTTGTATGTTCTTTTGTTTCTTTTTGTATATTAATTTGCGATGAGTTTGTTGTAGTCATTATTTCAGTTTCAATTGTATCATCTATATTACTAACACCATTTGTTTCCTGTGTATTCTTTAAAGTCTCTATTATACTCTCTTCATTATTACTTTTATCTGCAACTTTTTCACTCTGAAAACTGATTCCTATAGAAATAACCATACATGCTATATCTAATGCAGTTATTACAATCTTTAAAGCCTTTGTTATTCTATTATCATAATTAATCCAAATAGCTACACCTAATGATATAATCAAAATAATTATAACTTTCATCCCACATTTCCTTTCAAATACAATCCCAATATTTCCTAAAAATTCTGATTTTCCTGCGTAAGCATTGATATTCTTGCTACTCAAGAATATTATTCTTAAAATATTCCATCTTTCTTCAGCCATATCAGCATCACTGCATCTTGATTCTGCTACCTGTATATTTTCAGAAGTATTGGCATTATTGTTATATGCGTGTTCTAGACAATTTCTAACTGCTCCCATTGACGCTCTTACTCTTGACAGCTAATCAATTGCGTCATCAACAAGCTTTACTGAATCCGAACTGTATACAGTTTCAACTTTTATATCTCCGATCTCAGGCTGAGATTTGGAATTCTTGTTTTCTTTAACATTTGCCGTAAATGCTTTTATTTCTTCATAACATCAAATGTATCCTGTGCCCGTGTATATGATGAATGAACTTCCATCTTAGTATCTACCTTACCTACCATCAAGCTTGGAAGATTAATAACAACAGTTCCGATAGTTCTTACTTCTATTTCCTCATCTCCTGTAACCTGTATTACACTTTCTGAATTTACCTTAAGAATCTGTTTTGCATTAAATGTTATATCATTAGTTATTCTGTCAACTTCCTTATGACAATTATCTATTTCTGTCCTGACTCATATAGGTATCATTGTAAGCTTGTATTGTCAGTTCCCTGACCCTCTGTAAAACACTATGAATTTTCTGTAATGTTACTTGTCAGATGTATCAGTAAGTGACATTACATCTTATATATTCTGTTTCCCCTTATCAAGCCAATCTAATCTGCCATCCCTCCTTTAAATACAAAACGCCGCATACAACGGAACTATCTTTTTGTTATCTTCAAATCCGAAGTTCTTAGATGATAACTTAATTGCATATTCCGGACTGAATGTATCCATATATACTTTCAGGCTCTTTGCCCTTGTATTGTCTGCCGATTTAACCTCAATTGGTATCAGCTTACCTTCCCGCTGTATAACAAAATCTATCTCTGCCCCTCGTTCTGACTGCCAGTAATATGTGTTATAGCCATTAATTAAAAGCTGTACATTAACATAATTCTCGGTCATGCCGCCTTTGAAATCATTAAGCTCATCAACCATATAAAGAATATCGTTAGCTGCTACATCCTTCTTGGCACATAGAAGCCCCATATCCGATACATATATTTTAAATGCATCAATATCCCTGTAATTCTCTAACGGCTTTTTAATCTGCTCCACCCGGTATACCTGTGATACAATCCCCGATAAACAGAGCCACTCAATAGCATTCTCAAATTCAGACGCACGACCGCCTTTTTTAATCAGTTTATATTGAAAACGCGTATTCTTCTTTGATAACTGGACAGTGATATTATCATATGTCAGTCTTGTTTTCTTAATTTCATTCAGATTGTTATACTTGCTCATGTCATTAAGATAACTCGCAAGTATTGTATCCTGCGTATGTCTTATAAGAATATAATCCTTAGTTTCCGCATACTGCATTACACACTCTGGCATACCACCTACAACAAGATACTGCCTGTATAACTGCATTGCTGCGTCATGAAGCGCTGATGGCAAAGGCTTATCAGAGACAAAACTTTCCTTTATCTGTGAAACAAGATTATCTTCACCAAGTGCTAACATAAACTCTTCCATATCCATAGGATAAAGTGTCTTCATATCAACCTTTCCTACGGGGAAAGAGAATTTTGCCCTGTTAACTGCAACTCCAAGAAGACTTCCTGCGACAATTATATGATAATCAGGCGCATCTTCGCAGAAATACTTAAGCGAAGTCAACGCCCTTTCGCAAAGCTGTACCTCATCAAAAACTATAAGTGTCTTCTCTTTTACTATAGTCTGACCAGCAATATGCGATAATATCGGTATCAGATAATCAGGGCTTATATTTTCTTCAAATGTTTCATTCAATTTAGGATTGGTCTCGAAATTAAAGTATGCTACATTGTCATAGTGTGTACGCCCAAACTCAAGAACAGAATATGTTTTTCCAACCTGTCTTGCACCTTGTAATATAAGAGGTTTTCGATGCGTACTCTCTTGCCATGTCTCAAGATAAGACATAATTTTTCTGTACATAATCCATCCTCCTTAACAGCTCTGATTACAATATAGCTTATATTCATGTAAAAATCAACAGCTTTTCTTTTATTATTTACATTATTCTACATGTATTTTTATTGCTTTTTTACATTTATCTGCACATGTATCTTTTAATAGTCTCTATCATATGCTGCTTTGTAAGCTGATGCAGCATATGAACATTAACACAATACTTTTCCGACGCAACTACCCCATCATCTTTGCAATTTCGCACATTCTGCACAGCCATGTATCATTTCTTATGGCAGCTTCATAACCTGCCTGTGCAATCTGGCTTGCTGCATTAGGATTCTCAAGTAGCCAGCAAACATTCTGTTGCATTTCTTCCATATCTTCAAGATTATAAAATACCAGTTCATTTCCATGCCTGAATCTTTCAAGCAGATACTTGCTTGTATCTGTAAGGCACACTGCTCCATTAAGCATTATATTGAATACTCTTTCACTGCATCCATCCTTAAACCACGGCATACAATTAAGTCCAATCTTTGCTTTGCCAAGCATCTGGTTACATTCTTCTGATGATATTCTTGCATTGATGCTTACATTAGGCTGCCATGCTTCATCATACGCATCCCATCCTTTTCCATATATAACTATGCCGGCACCTGTATTTTCTAATGCGTGCATTGTCTTTAACTTATAATATCTGCGGACATTATCAGATATTATGAACCCATAATTTAATATATACTGCTTTACCTGCTCTTTTGTATATCCGCCCTTTGCTTCAAAATATAACTCCATAGTTTCTTCTATAGACAAGCCCGGCTTTTGAAGAAGTATATTATATACTGTCGAATACATCTCCATTCCTTTATCATGCATATCTGGAATTTCAATAAATGGTGTAGATAATTGGCAATCTCCAACATACAATATATCTATTGGTCTGTCTTTGTACTGCATTCTCCCCTCTGCTTCATTTCCTCCATCAGGCATGAAATATATATTCTTTATTTCTGGATAATATTTTCTTATGAACTTCTCATGATTCCTGTCTATAACAATTACATTCATATCTGCTGGAGGACATTCTAATGCATCTGCATAATTATATGGATGGTCAACTATCAGGTCATATACCGGAATATTTCTCTCTTTCCAGTAATTTTGCCCATTCTCGCTCAATAACAAACCTATCTGATTAATCATAATCACTGCACACCTGCCCAGCTTTACATATTCTTCAAGAGCCTCGCCATAACTTTCAGGAATCCCTGTATTGATAATATAATATTCTATTCCAAGCTTGCATGCGCTGTCTGCAAGCTGGTCTATGAAATAATCCAAAGTTTCTAATTTCCCTTTTATAAATATTATTCTTTTAGACAGGTTCATATATTTTTCTACTATTTGCACTATATCCGGTTCAACAGCTTCTCTTGAAAAATGTTTCATATATGTCTGATGTCCGATTTTTCCAATATGCTCCCAGTTATCATAATCATCTATAACTCTCATTATACTTTTTGCAAGACTATGAGGATTGTCCGTATTTGTGACATATCCATTCTCACCATCTTCCACATAATAAGCAATTCCGCACACATCTGTACACAATACCGCACCACCTGTCATCATCATCTCAATTGCAACTGCCGACAGAGGTTCAATCCTTGACGGAACTATCAGGCAGTCAGCTTCTTCCATACATGAAATTGTCTGCTGCCTTGTAAGCCGATGCAGCATATGAACATTATTATAATCTTTTTCTAATTCACATACACTCGTGTACACTTCTTCATCAACTGCGGCTTCATTGCCACAGAAACTGAATTCTGCTTTTTTCATATATTCGTCTGGAAGCATTCTTATAGCAGCTGCAAGAACATCCTGCCCTTTTATCTTAGAAAATGTTCCTGCTGTAAGGAATTTTACAGTATCTCTTTTTCTCTTATAATGCTCGTCTGGTTCACCTTCATATCCATCAACAGCAAAATGCAGCATAGGAACATCACATTCATATATATCTTTAATTACAGATTTAACATAAGGACTCACTGCATAAGTATGTATGTTGCTGCCTATGCTGGAAAAATGTGGTATTACGCTTGCAAAATATTCAAAATACTGTCTTCCTTCATGAAGCCACCATATTACCGGAATATTACTTCCATTAAGAACATGTATAGCTTCATATGTTACTATTGTATTGGCAACAACAAGATTATATCTGCTCCACTCCGATAACAGTCTTTCTTTTTCCGGATAGAATCTTTCCATAATCTTATAATCTATCCCCATATTATGAAGCTGTTCTCCAAGTTCTCCATCCATCATTGTTATAACATCTATATCAGCACCCTCACGTTTACATAATTTCATCATATCCAGAAGCACTATCGGTGCTCCCGTCCTTGACAACTGATGTGTTATGAATAATATTCTCCCATTCATCTGGTTTCTCCAATTCTTATATTTCATAATCCATTATCATAACAGGCTTTCCTGCATTTCTATAATCCTGAACAATTGACGATGTATCGCCATAATATGCATCGCATGAATTAAGTGTATCACAATCTTTATCACTGCATATATGTCCGATATGTTCAATCCTATATTCTTCCCTGATTACACTTATCTGCTCAAAAAGTTCCTTATCTATATCCTGCATGACAGTATCAGCAAGTTCCTGCATACACCACACAACTTCAATATCATCTGAGTTCTGTTTAAATACATCTAATACATTTCTTATTTTATCTGCTGCTATTCTGGAATTCTGCATAAGTCCACTTATTGATGTATAGAACAATATTCTCTTTTTCCCATTATTATTATCACGCTGGCTTATTTTCTTTTTCATCCATTCAGGCTTAACATGTATCTTATTCTCCCATATTGTTCTGGTATTCTCCCCTGCGAATTCCACCAGTTTCTTTATATACATATCACGCATATTATCAGACTGCACATATATCTCATCAGCGTTTACCACACCCGGCACAGTGCAGAATGAACTCATATTTTTGTACTCCCGCTCATTAGCCTCAGTGAATTCCTCTAATTCAAATGACTGTATATATACTAGTCTGCCAGTATGCTGCTTTAACCTGTCTGAATAATATTTTCCATCAATGCCTATTGCTTTATTCTCATTATCAAAAGGATTCTGTATATATATAACATCGGGATGATGCATAGCTATATCATACTGTTCTGCATCTATGGCATTAATTTCTGGCAGATAACAGTTCAGCTCGCTGACTGTCTTCTTTATGCTTCCGTCATACTCTTTATAGAAATATGGAAACACCGCAGCCGTTACCTCCGTATTCACCTGCTTATGTGCACAATTCCATATATTCTCAATATATTTCCACTCAGAATATCTGCTCACAAGAATAAGCACTTCTTTCTTTTCTATAATATCCTTTTCTATTACTTTTCTTACATTGTTATACTCTGTTTCTATATTGCTGTCCTTTCCCTGATATACTGCATATATAACATCACAGAAATGTTCGAGGTTCTTCACGCTTTCAGTTCCTTCTCCCTTAACCTGCTCAATAAGATTTCCCATGTCAATTACCGCCTGCTGTATATCAACAAGCATTTCTCTTATCTCTGTGCATTTCTGTTTATGTCCGATTTCTTCAATCTGCTCTGCAATATTATCAAGACAGTCTTTAAGAATCCTTCTATATCCTGCCATTCCATTAGAATCATCTGTTCTGACTGCTTTTTTCTCATCATATTCATATTCTGGCAGCTTAAAGTCCATCAATGCTTCAAGCTGCTTTTTCTGGGATTCATAAAATGGATAGTCATGTCCGCCTGCATTTCTCACAAGCTTCATATAGTCCCCATATCTGCTTTTAAGCATTGCATCAAATCCTACAGGAACCGGTATTGTAGTATTCTCAAACGGTACTCTTACCAATCTCTCATAATATCTGACAGGTATTCTCATATGATGTCCATACAGACTGTACGGCATCACCTGCGTCATTTCATCACATTTCTCATTGTTAAATGAGGCAAAGACTTTCTCAGCTGCCTGATATAAATTAATTCTCTCCTGACATTTGTCTTCTATTATCTTAACATCAATTCCGCATATTCTGTTAATTCTTGTGATGGCTTCCAGCTCATCATATGCAGACATCTGTCCTGCCTCTATTGCATCTGCAGCTGCCACAATATACTCAGCAGTCTTTTCACATCTTTCCTGAGCCTCTTTATCTGGCGATACATTATCATGCACATATATATCAAGTCCTGCAAGATATGGAAATCCATGATATCTTCTCAAGTGTTCATCCTCAAAACATATTCTGTTCTTACACACAACTCTGGCAAGAAAATGATGAAAATCTTTATTAGTCTTGAAATTGATTATCTGAAATCCATCCGCAAACTCATCTGGTGCTACTTTACAGAACTTCACATAATCTTCTCTTCTCATTCCTATATCAAGGTCGTCATCCCATGGAACAAAGCCAGAATGTCTTATTACTCCAAGCAAAGTTCCCCATTCCGCATAATACGTTATGTTATATTTTCTACATATTCTGTCAACCTCATCAAGCACATCAAGTTCCGTTGCCCATGCTCTTTTCATCATAGATGGTATATAAAATCCATCTCTTACTTCATCTTCAAAATACTCTTCTGGAAATTGAAGCATACTTTCTCCTCACTATATATCAACATCTTCTATCATAACCGGCTTTCCCTGATTCCTGCACATCTGTGCTTCTGCTCCGGCTTCTCCATAAAATGCATCGCACATATCAACCGCTTTTTTTAGCATATCCGGCTTAACTATATTATCCTTATATCTTCTTAATACAGTGTTATAATCCATAAGCAACATGGCATCTTCCTGTTCTAATATATCACCCATGTTTCCCTCAAACGCAAGAAGTGGCATAACATCAGAGCTATAATCAGTGAACACATCCATTGAGCGTCCGATTTTTTCAAACATTTTTCTCTTGTGTTCCAGCACTCCATTAGTACTTATAAAATATAGTATTATCTTTCTATAGCTGCCGTCATTCTTTAATGCCATATTTTTCCACTCTGGCGGCATTCTGTTATACTTAAGAACAGGATCTTTTTTCTCTATATACAAAGCTCCCCGGCCATTAATCTTATCTTCCCACTCCTTCTTTGATTCTTCTCCAAAGAATTCGGTCAGCTTCTTTACGTATAATTCTTTATTGGCTTCTGATTGCAGCATAACTTCATCTGCATACACAACACCTGGCATGGTTACATATGCATCCATACTTATATATGCTCTCATATCCATAGGATTAATCTCTTCCGTTACAAAATATGGCATATATATAAGTTTATCTGTATGTATAGCCAGATTCTTACTGTAATATCGTGGATGTATTGTAACAGAACCATTATATCCATCACATGGATTCTGAATAATAATTGTCTCAGGATTCTCCTCTTCAATATTATAATCACTGTTTATATATTTCTGAACATATTCTGGCAGAACTGCATCACTTGCACATTCTTCTACTGTTCCATCAATATTTTTATAATAATACCTCAATGGAATAACTACTATTTCCTGTTCTTTTCTCTTTTCATATTCTCTGAACAATCCATCAAGCATATCCCAATATTCTGCCTTATACACCATGAATACTGCAGTTTCATGTTTTATATTCTTTTCTCTTATCGCATTTCTTGTCTTTCTTATACCATTGACCTGTTTCTTATAATTAATATAATCCTCATATGTATCACAAAACTCATTAAATACAGCCCCATTATCCTTAAGAAGCTTTTTCTGCCTGTCATAAAATGGATAATCATGTGAATCCCATGTATGTACAAGCTTCATATAATCACCATATTTCTTCTTTAATATCGCATCATAAGAATATGGTACCGGTATGGTAATATTCTCAAAAGGAAGCCGTACTGTTTTGGAATAATATTCTTTCGGAAGCTTATACTGCCTTTCCTCTGCCCATATAGTCATTATTGTTACATATTCCGCTTCTTCCTCTGTATATAATCCACATAATCTGTCGACAAGTATATTAAGCTGCTGTGCTAGATCTTTATTTCTGTCAATCTTTACTCCGCATAATTCTTCAACCTGACTGACTCTCAATTCCAGTTCATTAATATCCGCCTGGCTGATTATTGCATTGTCTCCTTTCAATTTCATGGCATACTTAGCAACTGAATTAACTATACTTAATAATTCACACTGAAAATCATCGTCTTCTTTATCTGGTGCTATAAAATCCAATGGAAATATATCTATACCTGAAACATATGGAAATCCATGAAATTTTTCCAAATGTGTCCTCTCAAAATTAATTGCTCTCCCATTAATAATTCTGGTAAGCATATTATCATTATCTTCATCACTACTTATATTAAATATCTTATATCCCTCTGGCATTATCTGTTCTGCAATTTGTAGGAATCTGTTATAATCGGGTCTCTTCATACATATATCCATATCATCATCCCAGGGAATGAATCCATGATGTCTTACTGCTCCAAGAAGTGTTCCCCATTCTGCAAAATACTGTATTCCATTCTCCCTGCAGGCTTTATCAACATCATTCAATACTTCTAACTGAGCTGCCCACGCATGTTTCATATCTGATGTTACATAGAACCCATCTCTTACTTCATCTTCAAAAAAACTCTTAGATAATTCCATATATGTCTATTCCCCTATGATATATTATTAATTGCAAAAAGAGCCGGTGCAAGCACCGGCTCTTCTGCTTATAGTAGTAATTGTTATTAACCGAGAAGTGAAAGTACTCCCTGTGTTGACTGATTTGCCTGAGCAAGCATTGACTGTCCAGCCTGTGCAAGGATGTTGTTCTTGCTGTACTCAACCATCTCTGTAGCCATATCTGTATCACGGATACGAGATTCAGCTGCTGATGTATTCTCAGATGTTGTATCCAGGTTGTTGATAGTATGCTCAAGTCTGTTCTGAAGAGCACCTAACTTAGATCTCTCTGAAGATACTGTGTCAATAGCCTTCTGAATAATAGACATTGACTTACCAGCATCTGCATTAGAGCTAACCTTAACATCTGCTGCCTTGATACCAAGAGCCGATGCCTTCATGCTAGCAATAGAGATACCAATAACCTGACCTGAAAGAGAACCAACCTGAAGACTCTTTCCTGTGAACTTACCATCTAACAGATTCATTGTATTGAACTGTGTTGTAGAGTAGATTCTGTCAAGCTCAGATGTTAACTGAGTAAGCTCCTGCTGGATAGCCTTTCTATCAGTAGATGTGTTAGTATCGTTAGCAGCCTGTGTTGCTAACTCATTCATTCTCTGTAAGATAGAATGTGTCTCGTTAAGAGCACCTTCAGCTACCTGAATAAGTGAAATACCATCTTCTGCATTAGAAGAAGCCTTGTTAAGACCTCTGATCTGGCTTCTCATCTTCTCTGAGATTGAAAGACCAGCTGCATCATCACCTGCACGGTTAATCTTGTAACCTGATGATAACTTCTCTGTTGACTTCTGGAGTGCACTAGAAACTGTACCCATCTGTCTGTTTGTGTTCATTGCTGATAAATTGTGTTGTACTACCATAATATTTTCCTCCTTGAAATTAATTTAGATGCAACATCCTTGAAGCATCTTGTTATGGTTTACAGGAAACTATCTGTTTCCCTGTACTTTATATATCGGACCTTAGTACCAAAACTTTAGTCCGTAATATAACTTTTTAAAAAATTACTGTTTGGCATCCATAAACTGTGGTTCATTGCTCATCTTGCTCATATTCTGATAATATGACTTTGCCATAGATGCACTTCTCTTAGCTTCCTTATGTTCCTGACGTTCTCTGCGAAACATAGCTTCTACCTTGACTTTGTTGCGTGCTTCCTGAACTTCTATCTTAGCTCCAAGCTCTGTAACTTCTGTTATAAGCCTCTTCATGACCGATATCTCATTAGCATACATTTCTTTATTAGCATTAATTGCATCTCTGACCCTGTTAAACAGAGACTGAAATCCCTCATCTAATCTGTCAAGCCCATCTATGCAGTCACCCTTTGCTTTCATATTAGCGTCAAATGCATTATCATCAAGCTCAGGTTTTGAAAGTATCTTATCCTGTTCTTCATTAAGAGCAATTATTCTTGTAAGAATATCTTTCTTCTTTTTAAGGCTGTCTATCATCATCTGAAGATAATTAGTAGTCATATATTAATCTCCTACTGGTTCATTCCCCTTGTACGGTTCATAACTTCTTTCCATGTGTCTCTCATGCCTCTTATTTCATCTAATGCCTGATTAAGTATCTCTGGATCTTTCTTAACATTAGCATTAACTAAAAGGGAGTATATGTAATCATATATTTTCTCAAAATCTTCTGCAACAGGATATTTATGATTAAGTGTTACCTTAAACTCTGTAATTATATCTTCAGCCTTCTTAATATTAGTATGAGCCTTCTGTAAATCGCCCTTTTCTATAGCTATCAGGGCTATATTGCAAAATTTAATTGCCCCTTCATAAAGCATAAGTGTAAGTTCTGCAGGACTTGCTGTAAGAATCTTATTTCTGTTATATTCCTGTGCTATATTCTGATTAAATGCCATAATTTCCTCATTCCTCATAAGCATCCATGCTTATGCGATTGTTAATAAATATACTGCTATGATTATCCAAAGAGACCTGATAATGATGATGACTGCGCATTCATCTTAGCCAATGCTGATTCCATTGCTGAGAACTTACTATAATAATAATCTTCCCATGTAGTAACTTTATCTTCTGCTTCTGATATCTTAGTATTATACTCTGAATACTGTGTATTCATCTGCTTATCATTATATATAGTATAAGCACTGCTTGTTGATGATGCTGCCATCTTCTTTCCAAGGTCAGTGTACAATTGTGTAGATAACTGTGAAAAGAATGATATAACCGTATCAGGGTCATTAGATATCATCTCTCTTAACTTATCTGTATTAGCTGATGTCTTAGAATCATCCTTATCACCATCTATATGATATACACCTGTTTCGTTCTCTGGAGAATTAAAATATCCAAGTGTAGCTATTCCAAAACTAGAAAGTGAATAAGACTTATCTCCCACCTTGAATGATTTTGCCATATCATTCTTCATAGTATCAAGAACACTTCCAAGTGTTGAGTCTTTTCTAAGAAGTGAATCCTTAATCTTTTCTTCCCACTTCTTAACCTCATCATCAGACATTGCATCTTTCTCATCACTTGTAAGAGGCTCATATCCCTTAGAACTTGCCGCATTGTAGGCAACATCTACAGACTTGACAAGGTCATTATAATCCTTAAGGAAGCCCTTAATCATATCATATATACCATCTACATCTGTGTTGGTTGTAATAGTTACTTCATCATTACCAGTAACTTCCATTGCCTCAATTGTAAGACCATTGATTGAGTAGTTATTAGAGTTGTTAGTAAATGTTGCCCCATTAAGCTCAATCTCTGAATCCTGTCCTGTTATTCTGACAGCACCCGAAGATGATGCACTACCAGTAACATTTGATGCCATTGCAATCTTAGAGTCAAGCAGTGCCTTAGCTTTAGCCTGTCTGTCAGCATTAGTATCGCTTACTTCCTGTAATACATTGGCATTAGAAGCATCTGCCACAGCTTTTCCATCATCGCCGATTGTCACATAATCCTTAGTATCCCGTATAACCTTGGAATTATCATCATACACCTTAATCAGTGATTCATTAGACGCTTTTTTCTTTACCGCTGCCTCATACTCTTCCTTGACACCATCTTTTTCCATAGCCTCTGTGTCATATTCGTACACAACTTTGCCATCAGAATCTTTAACTGTATTGCCCTCTGAATCCACCTTTTCCTTCTTATACTTATCATAAGCATTAAGAATATCTGGTGTCTCTGTCTTAAGCTTTGCGACATATTCATCTAATGTCAATGAATGATCCCAAGTATCATCTGCTGCCAGTGCATCAAGCTTATCCTTGGCTGCATTATACTTATCAGCATAACTCTTCGCTGTATCCTTGGCAGTAATCTTAGTATACATACCTTCAAGTTCTGTATTATATGCATCACTGCCCTCTGTTAAAGCTGCCAGTCTCTTGTATTCTGCTGAATCAGTATCATTAACTGTATATATTCCAAGCTTCTGTAATGCATTAAGTCCGTTAGAGTCATTAGCCACAAGTGAGAAATCGTTATCCTTGCCTGACTCCTTAGAGCTTATAAAGAATCTTGCATTATTCTCATCAAAACTTGCATTAACGCCAGCTTCCTTTAACTTAGATACGAACTGGTTAACATTCATATCTGATGTTATATCAATACTCTTGGTTCCAGAAGCAGTCTTAAAACTTATAGAACCATCTGCTGTTCCAACTATGTCTGATATCTTAGTATCACCTGTAACCTTGCTTCCATCAGCAGCTTTAATCTGTCCACCTGTAAGATATCCTGTTGACGCCAGCTGCTTAACCTTAAGTCTCTGTGTACCATTAACAGCAGATGAACTTGCTGTTACCTTGGCATACTTATCATTAGACACTGTTGATGTCTTAAGATTATAACTTGTAGAAAATCTTGCACTTGAAAGCTTTCCGCTATAGAACCCATAAATACTTGTATTCATGGTCTTCCACTTTTCCTGCTTCCATGAAAGCTTGGTCTGTGCTTTAACAAGATTGTCTTTCTTTAACTTATATGATGATACGAGCGCTGAAACAAGTGATTCTGTATCCATACCCGATACCATACCAGATAATCTTATTGCCATAGCTTATCTCCTCTCATCTACTATGATACCTGCAAGCTCCCATGCCTTGGCAAGCATCTCAAGAGCTTTCTCTGAAGGTATCTCTTTAATAACTTCGTCTGTATCTTTATCTTTAATCTTAATTGTGATTCTGTTAGTTGGTTCGTTGTAGCCGAATTCTGCAATTGTATTGTTGTTAAGGACTTTCCTTATATCCTTAACATCAGCCATAGATTCAGCCTGCTTCTTTGCCTTGTCATTGTCATTAGCGTTGCTGCCATTCTTCTCACTGTCTGCTGCCTGTCCTACAGAAACCGCTACATTAGATGCTGCTGACTTCGCTGAATCAACAACAACCTCATTGCTCTTATCTGTAGCTGATGTAACACTGCTTACCTGTGATACCGGCTTAGCAGCCTGTGAATTCTGGCTCTGATAGCTTGACGCTGCTGCTACTCCATTAACTTCCATTCCCATGATACAATCCCACCTCCATGTGAAAACAAAACTTTATCCTGTAGTTACATTCATGTTGTACTGCATATATCGGAAAATGTTAAGTAAAATTTAACCCTTTGGACAAAAATATACACAAATAAAACAAATCATTTCTTGAATAACTGGTTTAGAGACTTCACATCAACCGAACTTGCTGCTTCCTTATTAGAATCAAGTATCTGTGCATACACTTCCTTACGATATATAGGTACTGACTTCGGAGCTGATATGCCAAGCTTTACCTGATCGCCCTTGATTTCAATTATAGTAATCTCAATATCATCGTTAATAATGATTGCTTCGTCTTTCTTTCTTGATAATGCGAGCATATTAGTTCTCCTCCTTCTTTAGAATATCGTATATAGGATATCTTACCTGATATTCAGAATTATCTGCTATAAGCTGTATTCCCTTCATCGTATCAAAATCAACAATAATAGGAGCTTTAAGATTAATTGTCATCTTAGTAATATCCTGTGGTACCGTAAGCGCGCAGTACACTCTGATATTATCATCCTGTATATCATCTCCGAGAGACTTAAGAAGCTCATCCTCAACAACAGGATCATATGTCTCATACACGAATTCCGGCTTCATGACAGGAAGTGCAAGTGTTGGCTCATCAATCGCCTGAAGCCATATAATTGATATATTCTCTTCTTTCTCTGCATCATACACAAGAGTATACTTCTTCCAGTCCTCAAATCCAATGATTCCCTTGTCAAATGTAATGATTTTATCCTCACTAACCTCAATTTCACCAAACCATTTAGTCTGTACTTTCATGTCAAACCTCCAAATCTTAATTCTATCCTTATTTCTTCATAAGCTTTGCATACTGCTTATGCTGGCTACCCAAGAAAATCAAGCAGTGTCTGCTGAACAACCTTGCTCGCAGCTGATAATGCTGCCTGATATACAAGCTGTGCTGATGTATATGTAACAACAATCTCTTCCAGATCAATGTCTTCATTCTGAGACTTAAGATCAGTGAAATTAGTCTTCTGCTCTGTAAGTCTTGTCTTGGTAAGGTCAAGTCTTATCTGTCTGTTACCGACATCAGCCTTCGCATTAGATACCTGCTCCTGATAGCCCTGCATCTGACCGATTCCCGCTTCAAAAGCATCTTTCATCTTAGATTTTGCAAAATCTCTCTGCTTTGTAAGGCCTTCCATAATATCACTTAACTTCTTCTGTGAAGCCTCATCGCTGTACTGTCCTTCCTTCTGCATAGACTCAATCTTTGATATCTGGTCATTAATATCAAGGACATTCTGTACCGCATTGACAAGGTCATCAACATTTCTTCCAAGATATATATTGAAAGCTTCATCAGCTTCTGTATTAACCTTAATCTTCTGCGAAAAATTAATGATATATTCAATATCCTCACTCTGCTTGTTGTACTCAATTCCTGTATTATTATCAACACAGTTAAAATACATTGTCGGGTCAATATCACCCTTTATAAAATTGCTCTTCTCGTATGTCACTGAAAATGCATTATCAGCATACACTGACTTGTATACATTCTCACCAAGAAGAAGCTCTCCAGTTGTTGAATTTATTGCAATCTCATTCTCTCCCGGAACATAATTAGAATCTGTTGTTGTAACAACATTTACAGCAGCATCAGCTGTATTACCGTCTGCATCAGTTACCGCAACAGTAAGTCCTCCATCTACAGTAACACTACCATCATCAGCAATAGTGATATTGGCAGAATTATTATCTCCCATGCTCATTGAAAATGTTTTTCCGTTAATCTCGTCATATGCAAGCTGGATTCTGTGTACATCTGTTATATTAGGTGTGATTATATTTCCGTTAGCGTCTGTCTTTACATTAAGATTGATAATATCGTCATTAGTATATGCATTAGTGTATGCTGTCTTATTAGATAAATCCTCCCTTGTAAAGTTCTGTGTAATTGTATAATCAGCATCTTTAGCAGTTTCATCTGACTGATATGTCAGAGGCTTATCTGTAGCATGTCCTGTAAATACATATCTTCCGGCATAATCAACATTTCCCTGCTCATAATAAGCTTCCACCAGCTTGTTAAGACTTTCAGCAAGAGTGTTACGTTCAGATTCTGAATATGAATCCGTAGAACCCTGCACACAGTAATTATACAGATCCTGTATAATCTTGTTGCTTTCGTCTAATGCATCATGAGTTACACTTAACCATGATGATGCATCAGGAATATTCTTTCCAAGATACTGTGTTACCTCATCAAGACTTGAACGCAGTCTCAATGCCCTGATGGCTATAATAGGGTCATCAGAAGGCTTATTAATCTTTTTCTGTGTTGAGAGCTGTGTACTTAAATCATTAAGCTGGCTCTTATTTCCCTGAATATTGGATATTGAGCTGTTTACCATCATCTGGTTAGTAATACGCATAATTCCTCCTATTTTATACACCTGTATTATTAATAAGTCTGTCATATAACTGATTCATGACAGTCATCATCTTCGAACTTAAATTATATGCCTGCTGGAACTTTACAAGATCCATGGCTTCTTCATCTGTATCAACACCCATTACAGATAATCTCTGGTTCTGTATAGTTGTCTTAAGATTGTTGTAATTCTTTGTAAAATTAATTGCCTTACTTGCATCTATTGACATATCACTGACAATACTTTCGAGGAAATATGTTCCCGTACCTCCGTCATATATCTTAGCATCTTTAGAATTGATAAGGTCTACAATCAGGCTTGTATTGGCTTCTCCATCGCTTTCCTTGTACTTGGTAGCAAGAAGGTCCGCGTTATCAATAAGATCCTGATTAACTGTTACACTTGACGCTGTAAGAGCCTTGCTTCCATCTGACATTACAAAAAGTGGAATTCCGCTTGCCGAGCCATCTGATGTAACACCCTTTGTAAGAATCTCATTGATTGATGATGCAAATGTCTGTATAAACTGGTTAAGCTGTGCCTGATAATAAGGAACTCCCTTATAATTAGTATTGCTGTCCACCTTACTTACTGTATCAGTAAGTATATTACCCTCTGCATCTGTCTTATATGTTTCATTGCCATCATCGTCAGTTGTTGTGGCATATTTTTCAATCTCACCATTACATCCGTCTCTTATATCAATAAGTCCCTTTAACTCTCCGCCTAATGAAGTGCTGTATATGTTAAATGGCTGTCCGGTCTCCCACTGTATGTCATACAGACCTGCCGCATCTGATACATTTCTCGGCTCATCTCTTGAAACAGTCTGAAGAGTATGATAATTATATCCATTAACAAGCGAATTACCATTAATTGTAATCTGAAGGTCTGTAAGGTTATTGCCAATATCTGTCTCACTTACTGATATATTAACCAGCTTGGAAAGATCATCAATTAAAGCATTTCTCTGATCCTTAAGGTCGTTGGCATTACCATAATTAGCCTGAATCTGGTTAATCTGCTTATTAAGAGAAGAAATGCTCTGTGCCAGAGAATTAATCTGGTTAACAGTATCTTTAATCTCATTATTAGCGTCTATCTGAACATTCCTTAAATTAGTAGCCAGAGTATTAAAATAATCTGTCATGCTCTTTGCATTATTGATAAGCTGGTTCTTTGCGGATGTATCAGCCGGCGTAAGATCAAGCTGGTTAAGTGCTGCAAAGAAATTCTCATACTCAGTTGAATATCCCTTAAGTGTGAACTCATTGAGATAATTCTGTATCTGTGACATGTATGTATCCTTAACATTGTACTGTCCATAATTAGTATAATTATTTCTGTACTTCTCATCATAGTAAGAATCTCTCGTCTGATTAATTGCATCAACGATAACTCCTGCACCAAGTGTTCCATATTTAGCATATGAACGTAATGCCTCACCAGCCTTAATTGAAGCTGTTTCTTTCGTATATGACTGGTTATTGATATTAGCAAGATTATGTGATGTAACATTTATAGAGGTCTGCGCCGCCTGCAATCCTGTATATGCAATTGTTAATCCAAAAAATGTTGATGCCATATTATCCTCCTGTATTAATCAGCATTTATATACGTCCAAGTGAAGTAACAAGATTCTCAAGCATTTCGCTTACTACATTCACATATCTCGAAGCTGCATTATATGCCTGCTGATACTTTATCATCTTCTCTAACTCTTCATCAGAAGATACACCCTCTGACTGGAGTCTCTGGTTATTATAACCATCAACCATCGTTGTCTGGTTACCTACATAATTATAAAGTGCCTTACCCATAGTGGCATATTCACCAATATAATTATTGTAGAATGACATGTAATCCGACTTCGCATACATGTCCGGGTTAAGGGAAGCGAATTTCTCATCCCATATATCCACGAGTTCCTTGGCTCTGTCAAAATCTTCCTTACCCTGTACAGTAGAAAGTGGAATCTTTCCTACATTCTGTGCTGCTTCAGGATTAATCTTCAGATTGCCAAGCTTATATAATGATTCATAATCTGTCTCGTTAAGATTGTTTCTAAGATAGATTGTCTCTCCATTATCACCTGTAGTCTTAATATATCTGTCTGTTCCAATTCTTGAAAACAGTTCTGTACCAACAGTCTTATTGTCATCCATACCGTATCCAGTCTTGTCCATGTCAAGCATAAGATACTCATATGAATCAACCGGAACCGCTGCTCCGCCTGCACTCTCGTATAATTTCTCACCAGATGCATAGCTGTAAGTACCATCACCGTTATCAGTTCCGGTAACCTCTCTTCCGTATCTGTCATAAAGAACCGGCTGATCAACTGAATTATATATGTATGTATCTGCCTGAATCTCACTTCCATCTGCATTAAGATAAGGATTAGTCCTTGTCTCAGTTTTCTCCGGACACAAGATTCCGTTGATTCTTTCAACAATTCCATTAACAAGCTTATCGAATCCCGCCATAGCGCTAAGAATTGCTGAAGGCTCTACATATGTATTGTAGTATTCCTGCTGCTTTGCATATTCATTATAGGCCTGCTGATATGCTGTACGGCCTTCCTCAGTACTCATGTCATAATCATTGCTGTCAGGTGCAACCGGAACCACTGTATAATCTACAACCATATTGCCTCTTGCAATAATAAGTCCCTTAAGCTGTCCCTTATCTGTATCATCAGCATTAGATGCCAGCTTACCATCTTCATAAACATCTCTTTCATACGATGGCCATGTAGGAATAACAAGTGTTGTTCCCTCGACAACTCTTGTACTCATAGCTGTAAGTTCACCTGATGTTACAAGAGGAACTCCGGCTGCATTAATAATAGTTTCCTTATTCTCTGATTCATAATAAGTAATATCTATATATTTGCTGAGTTCATCTATTGCCGCATCTCTCTGGTCTCTTAAATCATTAGCTTTCTCAATACCCGGTGCTTCCACCTTGGCAATACTCTTATTAAGCTTATATATCTGACCTGCAAGATCATTAATCTTATTAACCATATTACTAACCTGTGTATTAAGAGTTGTCTGGTAATCCCTGAGCCCCTTATACACATTTTCTGATTTCTCTATAAATGCAGTCGCATTCTGGATAAGTGATGACCTTGCAACTGTACTTGTCGGATTCTTGGCAAGTTCGTTAATTGAATCATACAGATTGGTAAGATATGACTCATAAGTTACACCCTGCATCTCACCAAACTGATCTTCTATCTCCTGAACAGCATTATACTGGCTTTCATAGAATCCAAGTCTTGAATTCTCATTCCTGTATGCCAGGTCAATATACTGATCTCTTATTCTTCTTACCTCAGATATTGCAACACCAAGTCCATAGCTTGCATAACTTACTTTGTCCTTGCTGTTGACATTGACATATGTAGTATCAGAGAAAGTAACCTGCTGTCTTGTATATCCGGTTGTGTTAATATTAGACAAATTGTGTGCTGTTGTGTTGAGCGCTGTCTGAGCTGTTTTCAAACCGCTTGCTCCAACAAACAATCCTGCCATTCCATTAGCCATAAGGTCACCTCTTTCTTACTTAATTCATAATCTTATATGTATATCGTCATTTTTTTAAAACAAAACACCCCAGAGACTAAAAAAGCCACATTTCCTTAGTAAAAATGTGGCTTTCAATCCAACACGGACAACCCCATCTCACAATAAATCATCCGTGATATTATTCATATTGTCTTATATCCGTGGCATCCTGATATGCCATCAGAATATTACTGCCTGGCATCAAAGCTTGTGCTTCCCATGCCACCTGTCTCCTCATACGCTCCCTTTCCATAGTTAGCCGTCTGTGGAGCCATACTTGCATTCTTCGCAAGATTAATCTCAAAATCAATCATATCCATTGATTCCTTAAGCAGCAGCCTGTTATTATCATTAACCTGCGTAAGCTGGTTTACAGTTTTCTTAAGACTCAGATACGACTGTTCTAAAGCATCATGCTCTGCCTGCTTCTTTTCTAACAGTCTTACTATCTGACTCACCTTAACCTCTGCTGCTGACAGATGCAGAATCTTACATATATCTGCAACACATGACTGTCTCTCCATCTCCAGTCTGTTAAGAATATCAATAAGCTTCTGCTCCTTACCAAATATCTCCTGAAGCTGTCCGACATCTCCCTTAACAATAGCAGTAGTCTTATTATTAGACAAGTCCAAAAGCTCAGTATACTGTCTGTTCTCATCATTCATTATATTAATCAAAGAATCTATCAAACTTGCCATCTAATAAAACCCCACTAAAATGTTAATGTTGAAATGTTGTTCAGAATCTTATCTGCAACAGCTTCTGAACTGATGTTGTAAGTTCCTGCTGCCATACGTGCCTTAATATCAGCAATCTTGTCTTCTCGAACATCAGAAGCCTTACTTACTGCTGTCCTGGCTGTCTGATATGTCTTGGCTGTGTCAGAAATCTCAAACTTGTCACTAACCGATGATGTCTTAGCTGCTGTCTTAGCTTTAGAAATCTGGCTGGTCTGATATATCTGATTAACAGCATTATAAGCATCTATGCGCATATTAACCGCCTCACTTTCCATTAATTAAAGCAGATACTCTCTTGCTTCATGTGTAAGATATCGGACAGTTTCCGCAAATACTTTATACCCGTTTTGAAAAAAGCTTATTATTTATCAAGAAATCTCATCCTTGCCTTTTCTCTTCTCTCTCTTATCCTATCAGCATCAACTGTTGAAGATCTGCTTCCATACATGCTTCCCAGTCTGTTAGCTAAATCGTTCTTACATCTCTCACAATATCTTCCGGTTCTTATGGTAGCTCCGCATACTTCGCATGCAATACCAATAGGTGAATCATCACTGAACGATAATCTTTCTTCTCTTATCCACTGTTCAATCTGTCTTGTACTGACATCGCAATTCTCAGATATTTCTCTCATATCAGCCCTTGGATTATCCTCTATATAATCTTTAACCTCCTGAAACTTTTCTTCAAGCTTTCTCATGCATTCAGGACAAAGTCTGTACACACCGCCTATATAATTATATAATCTTCCACAGTTCTTACAATTCTTAACTTCCATAGCTTCTCCTTGTTAATCCTCTTTATCAATCTCGTTAACAGGTCCAGTTACTAAAGCAGCTCATACTTTAAAATCCGTCTCCCACACACAGACTTATACCATATACCTGCGACACTCCTGCGTCTTTAAGTACTGCTGCACATGCATCAAATGTTGCTCCTGTTGTATATATGTCGTCCACGATTAATACTTTTCTATATCTTACAACTTTTTCTCTTACTTGAAAAGCATTTTGCAGATTTTTAATTCTTTCCCGATTACTTAGCTCCTTCATGGGCTGAGTCTTAACAATCCTCACGAGATATTCCTCATCTACCGGAATCTGCATGGCTCTTCCAAGTGCCTGCGCAATAAGCCCAGCCTGATTAAACCCACGCTCCTTATATTTTGAAATATGAATCGGAACAGGAATTATCACATCCGGCGACCACATGCGTATCATCCTGCCACATCTGTCCGCCATCTGCTTCGCATATATTCCTGCATATTCCTGCTTGTTATAATATTTAAATCTGTATATTGATTCCTTGACATTCTTAGAATATTCATACAACGCACATGCCTGGTCATATACATGCTTCTGCCTGCTGCAGTCACTGCAGTATTCTGTTTCTTCATCTTTCACCGGCTTACCACATTTTAAACAGGCAGGCTCGCTTACATAATTTATATTATGCATGCAGCTTTCACATATATCTGCCCTTATCCCTCCAACAAAAGGTGCCGGCTTTCCACACATAGGACACACTGGTGGAAGTACCGCATTAACTGCCTCCATTAATACCTTCTTATAATCCATAATCCCCCATTATAGTCATCATTATCACATATAAACATATCAATTATCATTGTCCGAAATCTTCAATATGTCTGATTTCTTCAATCCTGTCTGTGAGTGAAGAATATCGTTTTGACTCTGATACATTGTCAGCCATAAGCCTGAATATCTCCTCTTCCCCAACGAGGCACACACATTTTCTTGCTCTTGTAACTGCCGTATACAGAATATTCCTGTTCATCAGCATTCTTGGTCCCTGCGACATCGGAATAATAACCGCCGGGTACTCACTTCCCTGTGATTTATGAACCGTAATCGCATACGCAAGTTCAAGCTCATCAAGCTGTGAGAATTCATAAGTAACGAATCTGCCATCTTCGAATTTCACAGTTACATTCTCATCAAATGCGCTTATTCTCTCTATAACTCCGGTATCCCCGTTAAAAGCGCCCGTTCCCTGTTCTGTTGGAATACCGTATCTGCTTCGTTTTTCCCATGCAAGCTGATAATCATTCTTAATCTGCATAACCTTATCACCTTCACGGAAAGTAACATCACCGACCTGTCTTTCCTGCTTGATAGCATCAGCCGGATTAAGAAAATCCTGCATAATCTTATTAAGACGTTCCACCCCGACATTGGATTTTCGCGATGGAGTAAGAATCTGAAGGTCATACACATCGGCACCTACATAATCCGGAAGTTTGTCCTTAATAAGCGTTTTCATCGCATTTATTATATTGTCTGCACCGTTTCTGTGAACAAAGAGAAAATCCTTGCTGTACTTGTTAAGTACTACCTCCTCACCCCTGTTTATCTTATGGGCATTAATAATAATCTCACTCTGTGCCGCCTGTCTGAATATCCTCTCCAGCTTAACAACCGGAAAACATCCGGATTCTATGATGTCTTTAAGTACATTTCCCGGACCTACACTTGGAAGCTGATCCACATCACCTACAAGAATCAGTTTCGTTCCAATCGAAACAGCTTTAAGAAGTGAATTCATAATGCTTATGTCCACCATCGACATCTCATCAACGATAATAACATCAGCCTCGAGCGGATTATCTTCATTTCTCTCAAAGAACATAGACAGACCTGCTGCCGACTTTCTGTCACCATCCGGCACACCGCCGCTTATCTCTAACATTCTGTGGATTGTCTGTGCTTCATAACCGCACGCCTCAGTCATTCTCTTGGCTGCACGTCCCGTAGGCGCTGCCAGCCTGATTTCCAGACCTTCCAGCTCAAAATATTTGATTATTGTATTAATAGTTGTAGTCTTACCGGTTCCCGGACCGCCAGTAACAATAACAAGCCCGTTTCTTACTGCTTTCGCAACAGCCTCTTTCTGGATATCATCAAGAGTTATTCCTTCTTTATCCTCAATCCTTGCAATCCTGTCATCTATGAATTTCTGGTCTTCCTCAATCTGGACATCAAGATTATTAAGCATAGCTGCAACATTTGCTTCCATGTTGTAATACATACGGGCATAGACACATTTTACATTGTCCTTAACCTTGACAACTATCTTCTTATCCATTGTCAGGTCCATAAGATATTTGTCATAGTCCTGGACATCAATCAAAAGCAGTTCGTTGACCTGACGCACAAGCTTATCATACGGAAGATATGTGTGTCCCTGCATTGTCGCCTGGTTAAGCACATAAAATATTCCGCTCTTAATCCTGAATTCAGAATCAATCTTGATTCCGGCACGCGAAGCAATCTCATCAGCCGTCCTAAAACCGACACCCTCTATGTCATCAGCAAGCCTGTACGGATTCTGTTCAAGAATGTTATAAATGTCGTTTCCATAACGCTTAAATATTTTGTTGGCAAGATTCATCTGGATTCCATAACGCTGAAGAAACATCATTGCTTTTCTGATGTCTTTCTTGTCAATAAGCTGGTTTGCTATATCCATAGCTTTAGACATGCTTATTCCTTTAATCTCAGCCAGACGCTCCGGTTCTTCTTCCATAATCCTGAATGTATCATCGCCAAATGTCTTAACTATTCGTTCAGCCATCTTCTCGCCGATACCCTTGATTGCCCCGGAGCTTAGATAACGCCTTACGGATGCAGCATCATCCGGCGCCCTGAACTCATAAGATGTGACTTTAAACTGCATGTAGTAAACTGCATGCTTAACAAATTCGCCTTGTGCAGTAATAAATTCACCTGTGTTGATATAGCTTAACACTCCAACACAGGTGATTTCTTCATCATCATATACAATATTAAAAACCGTATATCCATTGTCTTCATTCCTGAAGATAATATTCTCCACAAAGCCCTCTACATATTTCACAGACTCGTAATCCAATCTGTTATCTCCTTTATGTTAAATATTATTCCTGCTCATCTGCCTTAGGAATAGACTCTGTAGAATAATTTCTCTTCATCTGCTCATAAAGCGTCTGTGCTATTCCAAGTCCTTTGCCATGATTAGAATCAGTCATAAGCTTGGCATAAGATGACACCATCTCATCTCCAAAGTAACTTCCCAAAGTATTAAGTGAAGTATCCTCTGTTCCGCCAATTCCAGCCATAGAAGAGAACAGATTGCTATCTTCGTCATCCGAATCAATCTTAGCCATCTTCTCCATTGACTTAAGAACCTGTTCAACAAAATAACTTTCAAAATCCTTGCATACAGACATAAGTTCATCGTCTGATGCCTTAGAATAATCAGTATCTGTAAGTTTATTAGTTAAAGAACCCGCTTTAGAATCATACACATCTGAATAATTCGTACTGCTAAGTCCCGTAATAGAATCGCTCATACACTACACCCCGCTTATCTCTTAAGGTTATTAGCCTGCTCCATCATTGTATCAGATGTTGTTATAGCCTTAGAACATAACTCATACGCTCTCTGTGCTGTGATAAGATTAACCATCTCAGTTGCAACCTGAACATTAGATGCCTCAAGATATGACTGTCTTAAGGAGCTCTTCTTCCCAACTGCATCATACTCTTCGTTAAGTGCAGTTCCTGACGCCTCAGTCTCTGAAAGATAGCTTCCGCCAATCTTATCAAGTCCTGCAGGATTAGAAAACTGATATAAACCAATCTTAATACCGATTGGTGCCGGATTATTAGACTCGTCAGGATATAAAAGGTTGCCGTCTGTATCAATAGTAATAAGATTAGTCTTATAATCCTCACCATTAGCATCCTGTCCAAGAACTATCTCTGCACCATCTGCGCTGAGTACAGGATATCCTTCAGAAGTACTAAGCATTACACCTTCTGTAGCTGTTGCCCATGTAAAATGTCCATTTCTTGTATACACAGTCTCGTCAGTATTAGTATTTCTTACTGCGAAAAAACCATCTCCATTAATTGCAAAATCTGTTGTACTGTCAGTTGCATTTAATGCACCCTGCGTATATATTGATGTTACTGCTGAAACTCTTGAACCAAGTCCAACCTGTGCTCCAACAGGTTTATTCTCTCCGTTGGCAGAAGTAGTCTTCGCCTGAAGATTCTGGTAAAGCAGAGACTTAAACTGAGTCTGTTCCTGCTTATATCCTACTGTATTAACATTTGCCAGATTGTTGGCAATAGTATCTACGCTTGTCTGCTGGCTCATCATTCCTGATGCAGCAGTCCACAATGATCTCATCATGTCGTCAGTCCTCCATATGTATATGCCTAACAGTTGTTACTAAATCTCAGATATAGATACCATCTTTCCTAACATCTCATCGATAGTATTCATAATCTTCTGATTACTTTCAAAATCTCTTGCAATAGATATCATATCTACCATCTCTGTTACCACATTAATATTGGAAGCCTCCAAATATCCCTGATTAACTGTTGCTGTAGCATCTGTCTGTGTTGCGCCATCTACAGCTCTGTAAAGATTCTCGCCATATGCCTCAACATAGTCATAATTCTCAAAATCTACAAGAGCAAATCTGTCTACATACTGTCCGTCAGCATATATTTCGCCACTCTCTTCTACAGTCAGTTTTTCAAAGTCTGTAGGTAACTGTATCGGACCATTCTCGCCCAATACAAAATCACCATCCTTGGTTACCAGATAACCTTCACGGTTCATCTGGAAAGATCCGTCCCTGGTATAAAGCGTTGAAGTTTCTCCAGCTTTGTTAGTGAAAGAAATCGAAAACAATCCACTTCCACTCAGCGCAAAGTCAAATGTATTGCCAGTGTTCTGGAAAGAGCCCTGATCCCAGCTTCTGAAGGATTCTCCTATCTTTGCTCCAAGATTCAGAGTTCCGATATTCTGATTAATATAGCCCACAGTTTCATCTTTAACCTTGATGCCATAAACATCTTTAAACGACTGTGTCGTAAGGCCTTCTTTCTTATAACCTGTGGTAGTTGCATTAGCCAGATTATTAGACACTACATCCAGTCTCTTCTGCTGAACTGTCAAGCCAGAGTACGCTGTATAAAGCCCTTTTACCATAACCCGCCTCTTTCTTGATAATATATTCTTCCGGCATAAAAATAATCCATTCTGCCAGAATGTTAAGAAACATTTGTAATAATCTTATTAAAAATGTTTCAGGTTACTTAACTTCGTCTCTGTAGCCTGCAAGGAACTCAATAAACTTACCTGTACCAATAGCAACACATGTCATTGGATCTTCAGCAGTCATAGTGTTAATTCCTGTCTTGGCTTCAATTAAATCCTCAAGTCCTGAAAGAAGACTTCCGCCTCCTGTAAGGACAATTCCTCTGTCTGCAATATCAGATGCAAGTTCTGGTGGAGTCTTCTCAAGAACGCTGTGAACAGCTTCAACAATCTGTGAAGTTGCCTCTCTTAAAGCTTCCTCTGTCTCCTCTGAGCTTACCTCTACAGTCTTAGGAAGACCTGTTACAAGGTTTCTTCCTCGTACATTCATAGTTGTAACTTCTGCCTTAGGATAAGCAGAACCAACTTTTATCTTAATATCTTCTGCGGTTCTTTCACCGATAAGAAGATTATGCTTCTTTCTCATGTATCTTACGATAGCTTCATCAAAATCATCACCGGCAATCTTAATAGAAGTACTTACAACAGTTCCTCCTAAAGAGATAACAGCAATATCGGTTGTACCACCACCTATATCTACAATCATATTACCGCATGGTCTTGAAATATCGATACCTGCACCGATAGCTGCTGCGATAGGCTCTTCAATAATAGCAACCTCTCTTGCACCTGCCTGAAGAGTAGCATCCTCAACCGCCTTCTTCTCAACCTCAGTAACACCTGAAGGTACGCAGACACTGATTCTAGGCTTCTTAAGCATTCTCTTACCGATAGCCTTCTGGATAAAGTACTTAAGCATCTTCTCAGTTACAGTGTAATCAGAGATAACACCCTGACGAAGAGGTCTTACAGCAACGATGTTGCCTGGTGTTCTACCAAGCATCAGTCTTGCTTCCTCACCGATAGCCTTAATCTTATTAGTATCCCTGTCAAATGCAACAACTGAAGGCTCTTTAAGAACAACACCTTTGCCTCTGATGTACACAAGAATACTTGCAGTACCTAAATCTATACCAATATCTGTTGATAACATGATAATTCCCCTTTCTTAACAATGCGGACCTCTGTTTGTCCGATATATTCAGATAAAACATAAAATCAAAAGTCATTAGAAGCCATGTGTACCCATGGCTAATCACCATTATATACATAAAAAAGGAAATTTAAAAGCCCTAAATAAAAAAAATCTATCTAAATATATATTTTTATAAATATTCAAGAAGCAATACGTCTTGTAAATGTATATCGGCATTAATTTATGCCTGCTTAATATTCTGCCCGCGAATTTAAAAATATTTTGATTTTAAGATACATACATATTATAATGTGGTGGATTAGGATTATAACTTATTTATATTAAAGATTATATTAAAGTAATATTAAAGTTATTTCTGAATTTAAGTGTATAGGAGATTGCTATGAATATCCGTGTATTAGATAAAAATGATAAGGCTGCCCTTGAACAGCTTATATATACTATAGAAAATGCTCTTCCTGTTCCGGAATGGTGGATTCCTATTGATGATATTGAACGCTCACATTTCTTTGATGCTGACTGGACATGCTTCTTAGGTGCATTTAATGACGATAATGAACTTGTTGCCGCCAGCGCCCTTTTCTTTAATGAACATGAATTTGCTGAGGAAGCTGAAAAGCTCGGTCTCGACATTCGTTCTACAAATGTAGCTGAAGTCGGACGATGCATGGTTCACCCTGACTTCCGCGGTCACAACCTTATGTGTGAGCTTAACAAGCGCCTCTGTTCAATTGCCCGCAACCGCGGCATCGACACAATCCTCGCCGTAGCCCACCCTGACAACGTCGCCAGCAATTCGTCTTTCCGTCGTCTCGGTGCAGAGCTTAAGGCAACTGCCACTGTATTCGGTTCTTACCAGAGGAATATGTATATTCTGCCGTGGTAGATAGGTAACAACCTATAGGTAGTGGCTGTCGGGCAAGGCAGGCTGTCCCAGAAGAAGACAGCCTGCCTTGCCCGACCCTTTTTATTCACATATATTGCCGTGACACTTGCTCATCTCATGTAACCTGCCTGCAACCGCCTACAATTCTTCCTTAAGGCATTCAAGCAACCCTTTGCAGCCTGCCAGAACGTCCCTGTAGGTTGCCTCAAAATCTCCCGTATACCATGGGTCTGCCACATCAAGTCCGCTTCCCGCAAAAGTAAGCAGCTTATATATCTTCTCATCCGGATCTCCGCCCGATATTCTCTGCATATTGCGGATATTCTCCGTATCCATTCCAATAAGGTAATCATATTCCTCATAATCATTCAGAGTCATCTGCACTGCCCTGTGAGGAATAACCGGAATCCCTTCTTTCTTCAACTTGGCAACAGTGCCATGATGCACCCCATTACCAATCTCCTCGCGGCTTGTCGCCGCCGAATTAATATAGAACCTATCAGCAAGTCCTTCTTTCTCAACTAAATAAGTCATTACGCTTTCCGCCATAGTGCTTCGGCAGATATTGCCGTGGCAAACAAATAAAATCTTGATTTTTCTCATATTTTCAGTATTTTCGGGCTTTTCAAGCCTTTTTACCTTTCTTCATTTTTCACTTATTCTGGCATATTTTGGCATATCTTTGCATATTTTTGTCATCAATTTTGGTAAAAACTTTGGTAAATTTCAAGTCTGTACCAAAGGCAAATCTGCCATTGGAAATCGACAGGTAAGAAATTGGGGATTAAGATAAATACTGGCATTCAGCCATTTTTCTCTCATTTTCATCAGTTCATTATGAATTGATTGCTTTTTGAAAATCTTCCTGTGCATCCTGAAATTTAACATGAGTATAGGTATTCATCGTAACACTGATATCCGAGTGTCCCATAATATACTGAAGCATCTTCGGATTCATTCCCGACTTAGCCATATTAGAACAAAACGTATGACGACACACATGCGGTGTGATTGGCGGCATCTGAACCTTATATATGCTATTGTACTTTTCCCGAATATGCTGGAAATACTTTTCCCAATGTAATGCCACCATAGGCATATCATTCTTATCAAGGAATAAAAATCCTGTCATTCCATCAACCATCGGTTCAACTTTGGGATTGACCCTGTCCTTAAGTATTCTCTTAAAACAAGCCACCACCTCATCAGACATTGGAACATATCTCTCACCGCTTTCTGTCTTAGGCTTTTCAATGATATACTGCATCTGACTTGTTCTCTGTAATTGATGATTTACCCGTATTCTTTTGTTTTTTAAATCCAAATCTGATTTTGTAAGCCCACAGAACTCTGATATACGAAGTCCTGTGTTAAAGAGGACAAATATTGCATCATAGTACTTGCAGAAATGCGCATCTTCTTTTATGAATCTTAGAAATTCCCGCTCCTGCTTTCTTGTGACAGCCTCTCTTCTCACACTATCATTCACAATCACATTGACTAGTTCAAAGCCAAATGGATTTTTGCGAATCAAGTCATCTTCTTCCGCCATCTGAAATGCCGGTCTTAATACTCCCCGGATAGTATGAATTGAACTATAACCTTTTCCATCTACCCTCTGAAGCTTGATCAACCATGCTTTCGCATCCGATAATTTCACTTTGTCGATTCTTTTTTGCCAAAATCATTTTTTTCAGCAGATTAATTACCGTCTTATAACCAGCATAAGTACTCTGTCTGACCCCTATTTTAAGGCTCACATATTTCTCCACTAATTCAAGAACTGTAAGCCAATTTCATGTTTAACATTCCATTGGTTGATTAATCTTTCTGTTTCAGTTCCAAGGCCATATAATACAATTTTTTTATCATATACTATTTTTTCAACATCCACGCTCATATATTTTAATCACCTAATCTATCATTAAATATTCTATCTATATTTTGCCTAAAAACACTCTCTGCAAAATTCTCATCATATATAATTCTAGATTTTTTCCCCATTGTCTTCAATCTATTTTTATTTTCTACACACCACTTTATTTTTTGAGATAAATCCTCAACATTCTCACTTTTAAATCTTATTCCGTTATCATAATCAATAATGTATTCTGCAATTCCCGTTATATCAGATACAACACAAGGAATTTCTTTCACCATTGCCTCAACGCAAACTGTAGGCATTGCATCTAATCTCGATGGACATACCAATACATCAGTCTTATCTAATTCTTGTTGAACAGTATCTTTATCAACAACACCTGTAAATATCAATTTCGATTTCCCATTACATTTTTGCTTTATATGTTTAGCTGCTGCAGTTTGGTCATTACCCACGAAAATAAATTTACATTTATCAATTATATCAGGAGAAGTTTTATTAATCGCATCTATTAAAACATCCTGCCCCTTAATGTTATTAATATATCCTATTATCGTAAATACAATTTCATCATCCTTTGGCACGCTTCTTAATTGACAATCTTCGACAAAATATAAAAGCCTATTACAATCTATATCTGGCATATACTGTTTTATGGCGTTTTCTGGTATTATTCCTACAGTATATATCTCCAAACCTTCTCGATTAATCTTGCAAAAATTTTCTTTTCTTGCTCCTTCATAAAAGTAAAGCGGATCATGCAGCCACCATATTATTCTGGCATCTGTATTTCTATGCATTAAAAAAATATGGAAATTTAAAGTATTGCACAATACTGTTTTATATTTCATTATCCAATTAATCTCATTCATATATGCTACTTGAAGATTATTATCAACAACAATTTTTACTCCATCATTTAAAAAATCCTGTCTCATTGGGCCATCGCACATAACACCTAATGTCAAATTATAGTTTAAGCCTTTTAAAATTGAACTTAACTTTAACAAAGCACTATTAGGTCCTATTCTTTCTAAATCCTGAGATAATAAAAGAATATTTTTTGAATTCTTTTTTTCTTCTGATTCTACATCATATTCCATGATTGGGAAGCTTTTTTCTTTTAAATACCCTTCTTCAATTAGCTTTTTTATATCGTAAAAATGATATATCTGTTCTTCTCTGACTCCTTTTGATAACAACTGTTCTTTCATCTCTTTAACAAAAAAACTTAGAATTACAACAATATCATATTCTACATCTTCTATCTTATTTGGTGACATCACAATAATATCATCAATATAATTTCCCTGTTTGTCTTTATCATTATCTAATAAAGCTACAATATTTTCTTTATCAAACCACTTCTTATATTTTTGATAATATTCACCTGTTCCAAATAATAAAATCTTCATCTGCCCCACTCACATATACTTTTATATAAAATATTTTTCAATTAATTCTTGTTTTACAGATAACGAATCATGAATTAAATCTCTATCTTTTTTGTCTAACCATCCACCATTATGCCAATGTATACCTATCTTTGCTGTATCATCAAAATTGTCTCCACTAAAACATGTAATGTAATCGTTAGAAAAAATTATTGTATCCTCTATTATCTGTGAATTATGATTCTTAACAATCCCTTGTTCAGATAATATGGAACTTAACCATTCTGGCTGTGGTGTCATATCTATTAAACCATTATCTAATATGAGTTTTCTATTGTCATATGTTTTCAACATCTTTTTTATTAAATCATCAGCTGGTTGGACTCCAAAACCTGAACCCAATTCAAGAATACCATCTTCCTGTCTACAAAAAAATCTATTTGCATATAACAACTTGTCTAATGAACCTACAAGTTCAACATCCATATCCATATATATGCCACCATATTGTAACAATACATCAAGTCTTGCAAAATCTGATGCAAAAGCCCATTTTTTAGCATCAATAGCCTGTTTCATATAAACATTCTTATTTACATCATAATTATCTTTATTCCACTCAATAATTTTAAATTCTGGACAATGCTTATGCCAGCTTTCCATACATCTTTCGTATAGCTCTGGCTTTTTATCTCCACTAAACCAAAAGCTATGAATTATTGGTGGTATCTTTTTTTGATTTCTGTTTTTAAAGTATGTATCTACACAGCTATTATCACACTCCTTTTTACTAAAAGACATTAATGGCAAGGAATAACATTCTACATCATCTGATAGTTCAAAATTACATAACTGTTTACAAATATCTTTTTGATAAGCTAAACTTACTGTTATTAAGATAACAATATCTTTTTGTGCTTTAATTGTTTCAGGATTATTGATAACAAATTTCTTATCATTAATATAATAATCAGTTCCCCACTTTTTTTTATCATTGTCAACAATTACTACAGTATTATTCACCACATTTTTTTGTATATCTGTAAAAACCGTTTGATAATGATGCCATGCTGATGATGCTCCAAATTGAATTATTTTTTTATATTTAGTTTTTTGTATAAATTCCTCATAAGATACATCCAAAAATTTCATAAGCACTCCTTATTATTATTTCATTAATAATAAATTACAGAACATGATATCTCCCATTTCATCCGGTAAATTTACTAATTCTTTTATATCTCTAACTTGTTTATTACCATTCTCATATTGTTCATAACATATAAATGATTTATACAACTGCATCATTTTCTCAATAAATCTTTCTATTTTATTTTCTTTTCTATATACTCCAACATTAAATTCTATAAATAAATTGGCTTCAGATTCTTTTAATGTCTCAAACGCCCCTTCAATTACTTCAAGCTCGTGACATTGAACATCTGCCCAAATGTATGCTATATCTTTAGGTGATATATCTTTTTCTTTTATATATGAATCCAATGTTCTAAAAGAACAATTTTCTGAAATACCTTGTTTATCCGATACCATTGATGAACCATATGCACCATCAAATAAATACATGTTTTTATTATCGTTCGTATTAGATAAACCATAGTTTTCCACTACAATATCTTCACAATCATTAATTATACAATTCATTTTTAGATATTTACAATTTATCTTCAATGGTTCAAATGCTATATATTTTAAACTTTTATTCAATTTATTCTTAAAATATATAGATGTTGTCCCCACATTCGCTCCTATCTCAATAAAATAACCTTTATCTTTTCGCGGTGGAACAGAATTGAAAAACTCCATTTCATCTTTACTATATACTTCATCATAACCTATCATTTCATTCGCAATTAAATTATCTTTTGCATCAAATAGAAATTTCAAACCTTCTATTTCCATAGATACACATGGCATTATTGCTCTAGACATTTCTATTATATTTAATTTATTTTCACTCATAAGTATATTTTTTGCTATTTGAGGGTTCGTTCTCCTTTTGCATATCACTTTATCTTCATCATATATCTCTAAACGATAAAAAATTATTTTTTCAACATTTAATGTATAACTATTTATAATCTCATCTTCATGAGAATTTGCCAAAATAATATAGTCATATTTCTCTTTACAAACTTGTTCCCCGCTAATTATTTTCTTTCCTAAAAATTTATTTTTTGTTGGAACACTCTCTACAAAGCCTAAAACTTCTATTTCTGGAAACACATTTTTAAAACATAATTTTGCCAATTCTCTTGTTCCCCATATATATATTTTTATTTGATTACCCATCTTATATACCTGATTCCTTTCTAACTTATTATCCCAATGTTATTCACTTCACTTTTATTTAGTTTTTCTATCATATTTACTAAATTAAAATGATTCGCAACTATAACAAATAATTTTTCCTTATCAAAATTTTGTAGCATATTTTCATATGAAATAATTGTCAAATCAGCAAACTCTTTTCCAATTTTATTAGAATCTGAATCTACCACAGCATCTACTTCAATATTCTTGGCCATTAAAACATTATAGGTTCTTTTCCCATAATCTCCCGCACCAAATATTACAACATTTTTATCTTTTAATACATTCTCACATGTGGTCTGATCTAGATAATATTTCTTATAACAGGTGTTCTTTGGTGATTCAATTTTTACCAAAGCCTTTTTATATTTATTATCATCTTCTAAACTCCAAACCATACCATTTATATATGCATCAGTTAATATTTGCTTAAAATGTTCCTTATATGCTCCTGTAAAAAAATGCTCAACAACACCATCTAATCCAATTAATATCCTACATATTCTGTCTATCGACATATTTGTATCATCATCTGCATAATTCTTTATTATTTTAAAAGAATCATATCTATATATTGCACCTTCTAATAACTGCTCAATATTCATATACATTTGAATAAAAAGCGTATTCATCTTGTCATTAAATTTATTTTTATTCTTTTCCCATATTGATCTTCTAAATATTACATTGGATAAAAAACCAAATAAACCACTATTATGTTGTATGCTTAACATTAGCTTATCTCTATCTAATTTTTTGAATGTATTAAACGATATTTTTTCTTTAAATTCCAACGGTTCAATTGTTGTTCTATACTCTCCCAACCCTGAAAAAACATCAAATGGTGTTATTAAAAAGTCAAAATCGTTTAAATTAATATATTCAATCAATTTTTCTAATGCATCTTCTGTTGGCACATCATCATTACCTATAATCCAACAAAACTCCGCATCAGATAATAAAACACTATCTAAAAAATTACGATCCATACCTTGATTAGAATTTTTTCTAGTATATTTGATGTCAATCAATGGGAATTTTTCTATAAATTCATTCATTAATTCAGAAGGATCTTCCAAAGAAAAATCGTCACTTATACATATTTGTACATCTTCTTCTAGCTTTCCAATTTGTATTTGTCTAATCACTTCATCCACTAAACGTTTCAATTCCTCTAATCTATTATAATTAGGAATTGCAATAGATAATTTTTTACTCATAGTGTTTCATTAATCTCCCTACATTTTTAATTTACTAATTAAAAATTCTAAATCAACAATTTTTTGCAAATAATAAAGCTCGCCTAAAACCAACATCTTCTCTTTCTAATTCCCAATCTCCTTGACACAAAACCAACCCATGAGAATGAGTTATCTTATATTTTCTTTTATTTAACCAATGGGATATCTCTGTATTATCTTCTTTATTATGATACGTGCATACTGCCAATTGCAGTTTTGATGAATTTATGACCTTTTCTGCCCCTTTTAGCGCTTGCAATTCCATACCTTCTATATCCATTTTTATATAAGTAATTTCTTTATTCGCAAATAATTCATCTATCGTTTTAGTATTTGCTTTCCCGTCTCCCACTAACGCACTTATAATTGTTACCTTATCTTTATATTGCTCATATGTACATTCCAAAGCATATATCCACTGTTCATCCACTTCAACCATATATAAATGCTCTGCCATATCTATAATTTCTAATCCAAATATTCCTTCTGCTGCACCAATATCAACAAATCGTCCCTTTTTATTAGATATTTCATAATTACTATAACTATGTGGACTTCTTTTATCTTGTTCCATTGTTACAGCATTAAAATATGCTCTTGCTTTTTCCTCTGTATTAAAACGTTTTGCTAAATAAATCTTTTTTTCTTTATATATTCCATAAAATAAATTCTTCTCATCATCCCAGAATATCTCTGATTCTTTATACAAATATTCATCATATAAAGCACTACAATACATTCTTAAATGATGTGTTTCTAAATAATCTTTAATTTCTTCTATTTCTGTTTCAAGAACATCACTTGGGAATATATCTTTTACATTCTCTTTCATTTTTTCACGCAATCTATATTCCAACACAGGAACAACTGGTTCCATATAAAAAATGATTTCCTTTGAAATACCTATATCTATCAATTGCTTAAATATTTCCTTATGATAGCTTGTACACACCCAAACTTCATCGTATTCATAATCTTTTAAGGCATTAATTGAGTTAACTTTAATTCCTTCATAGTATGTATCATTTACATTATTATCTACTATACATACAATTTCTACTGATGTTATATATCTTTTTGTTTCTGTTACTAACTTTCTCCCTAATTCTCCTAACCCAAAAATAATAACCTTCATATGTACCACCTATTCTTGAAATCTATATACTTTATTTTCATTAAATATTGATATAACATCTACTTGATAACCATTACTGCAAACTGCAATACTGTTATTAACTGTTTCCCAAAAATGTTTTTGACCTGGTAGCTTCTTTAAATATATCAAATCCTGTTCCTCAGTCTTCCAAGGAACGAAACATATCTTACCTTTATATCCTTTTATCTGTTTAAACTTATTAGCTGTCTCTACATTTTCAGTATACATTTCTGCATACATACAATCATAATTAACTTTTACACATCTTCTCTTCCACTCAACAATTGCATCACCGATTTCATCCTTATGATTACAGTGTATTTCAATATCCTTACACATCAATACAGGATATTTCTTTTGACTATTACTATCAATCTCCCATCTTTTAAATATCACTTCTGATTTTAGATAGAATTTAGGATTCTCCAAAAACCTTAAGTAATCATCTTCTCGTATAAATAAATTTTTTGTTGGACTTAGACATTCTAAGCCTAATGTCTTATATAGCATACCTGCCCAGCAATTATTAGAAAAAATTGTTATTTTTCTTTTCTTTATATCTAAATATTCTGATACATTAAGATATGGAATTTCAAGAAAATTATATTTTAGTATCTGATTCGTAGAAATTCCTATTTTTACAATTTCGTCAAATATTTCTTTAAAATATACATCCGACATTACAATTATGTAATCAAAGTTAACGCTTTTTATATTTTCATATGACAAAATTTCGATACCATCTACATATTTAAAATGAGGAATTTCTTTTGCAGTTATTCCTACTATTAACATTTCTTTTTTCATTTCATAATAATTCAGAACATTCCTCATTTTGTTATATATAGAACCCATTCCCCAAATAAATACTTTAATCATCTTCTATCTCTCATTCTTACATATTTCTAATATTTTATCATTGACTCTATAGACTTTTTTCTTAAAATTATATACTCATCATCTTTCTTTATATAAATATTAGGCGCTGCATTTATAAAACTACTATTGTGTGTTGACATATAGGCACCACAGGCATGGAATAAAATCTGCGTATCCATTTCTATTAATTCATAAAGACCTCTTGGCAAAAAACGATCCATTTCCATACATGTACTTCCACCAATTACTTGGACCACATCCGTAACTTTTCCTGGATTTATTATTTCGCAAGGAATCTCATGCGGCTTCATCATCGGGTTTACATGAATAACCGAACCATCCACAGTTATCACTCGATTTCCTCGTATATCACGAATATTTAATACCGAAACCAAATAATCCATTGAAGTAGCCAATATTGCCGCTCCAGGTTCTAATATTAGTTTTATATTCCTACATTTTTCTTTACCTAAACCATTTAATAATTCATCACTTATAACCTCTGCATCGGTTAGTTATCCACCGACAGGAAGCAAATGAAGTGAAAACAGATTTTTTATTTTCTCTGTTTTTCACAAAAAATCACATGGACTCTATCAGGGGTTCTGAATAGTTACAAAAAATTCATTTATCTCTTCATCCTTTTTTCGTCCGTTACTACAAAAAGTATTCTTTCTAATAATTGTGGATATGCTTCAATTGCTTTTTTAATTCTATTACATTTTCCTGTTCCATAAATTGCATATTTTTTACTATGAAATTTCATATATAATTCATCTCCATAAAGTATCCAATAATTTTATAACAACTTTAAATATTCAATCATTACGTCCTACTTTTTAACATATAGGTTTATCATTTGTTCACTACTTTCATCTGCAACAGAAACACTTTCATTAATATCTTTAATAATATTTATTAATTTAGAAGGAGTAATAAAATTCAACTCATTAAATAATCTTATATCCAAATTTTTATCAATTATTCTTTTCTTTAAAATATCTGTGTTATCACATATACTAATTTCATTTCCTAAATCAATATAATAATGTGGCTCATAACTTCCCTCATAATTAGGACACATGATATGTAATGTACCACCTGATTTTAACACTCTTAATACTTCTGTTAAACATTCTTTCACATCATATAAATGTTCAATTATTTGATCACAAAAAATATAATCAAAGGATTCAGTTTCATATGGCAAGTGCTTTCCATCATAAATACTTAAACATTCCTTCCACTCTTGCGGATAACCACACTCACATATCTTCAACTTGCAAAATTCATATTTTTCTTTATCAATGTCTATTCCATATACATCTTCATAACCTTTTGTTTTTAAATGCAAAAATAATGTTCCACATCCAAATCCATAATCTAGTATTTTAGAATTCTTAGAAATTTCGTATTTATTTGAAACAGCGATTATATACGGCGTAATATAGTGATTATTCCACAAATTATATATATCCTTGACGATTTTATCACTATCTACCATATTATTATTTTCTATATATTCTTTAAGCTTTCTTCTATGGGTATATTTATCTATATCATATAGACCATCTAATGTATCTATTTCACCGGACCAATTATTTTTAAGTAATTTTTTTATAACGCTTGCACTATCTTGTATAGTAATAATAATATTATTTTTTTTATAATTTTCATCTATTTCATCTAAAGAAATTACATCCAAAAATTTATCAAAACCGTTATATGTTTTAAAATTAATCTTACCTTTCTTTTTACAATCCTTATCTAATATACATATAATATCATACTCATAGTCCAAACACACTATGGCATCTTTACATCTATTTCCATACCCATACAATATAACCCTTTTTTTCATTCATACCAACTTTCTAAAACTTTTCATAGAATTAATTATTATAATTATTTTGATTTCTTGTTTTTTTTAATTAAAGAATCACCTGCATAAATGTTTTTAAATCGCACATTTCCTTTTCTTTAAATAATTTTTTATCATTACATATATTTTTCATTGAATGAATTTTTTGATAAATATATTGAGGGTCAATCTCTATTTTTTTCTGTCGTATATTTTTTTGATTATCATCAAATAAATATATATTGGCATTTAAATCAGCTAAACATTGTATACCCTCCGATATTTCAGTTGACAGCGTAAAGCCTGCTTCTGTACTCCATTCAATAACATTATTACCATCATATTTATATGATCTAATTGTTTCTGAATTTAAAACAAATGGCATATAAACTAAATTGTCAAACCAAAAAATTTTTTTACAATACCCTGATTCTTTAATATTCAAATACTCTTTACTTTCTTTTCCATCCCAACATCTAATACAATGATCATTTCTAGGTATAAAGTATAATTTATTATCATTTTGTGTAACGTAATTACTTCCACTTCCTATTTCTTGAATATCTACCACATCATTTCCTGGATCAAAAAAATACACATTACTACTATTTGCAGATGGTAATACAATTTTACCATCATATACTGTACTAGATACAAAAAAATCATCACTAAATAAATCTAAATCAGTTGATATCCCTGATAACAAATCTACACATAGTCCAGATGATTCATAATTATGTTTAAACACGTATAATTTGTCACCAATAATTTCTGCTGCTGCAAATAGCATTTTCCGATTGCAATTAATGACTATTTTTTCCCATGTTTCTAACTCTTCATCTACGATCCAAATATTCCTTGCATCATATGGAATAAGTATTAATTTATCTTTCCAAACCTTTATATTAACAAACAAATCATCTTCAAATATTTCTTCTGGAACAAATGATATCTTACTTAATTCAAGACTATCATAATCCATTTTTAATATCATACTTGTCTCTTTTGACATTACATAAATATTATTTTTATGTTTTACCACGGCATTTGCTATGAATTTCACTTAATTACCCCTTTCTAAATACATTTACAAATCAATATATTTACCATTAACCAAATACTATACTTACAAAAACTACAATTACATAATCATAAACGTATCACATTTAGAACCTTTTTCTATGTTTTTACGCCCACACTTTATTTTATTTCTCAAATCAGTATATTCTTTTCCATACAATATTTCCTCTAAACTATTTTTATTTAAATCACCTAACGTAAACTTTCCTAATGGATCATTACAACACAATGAAACCTTTCCCGATGGTCTAACTACCATCTGGCAAAACGGCAATGCACACGTTTCATTTTCCAAACCATCATTAATTATGTCTTTGTTAGGTGCATCTCCACCTCTTGTACTTAATACTTGATCTTGCTTTCTAACAAGTATTTTGACTTTTTTTCTAATTGTTTTATCATTTTTTTCTTCGATATATTCTTTTATTTCTTTAATGTTAGACAATAAAATTAAATCATTACTATAGTTATCAATTATAAGCTCATATTAATAATCAATTATTTTACAAAACTTTTCAACTGTTAGTAATGTTCCATTTGTAAATAAATGAATTTGTGCATATTTACATTTTTTCGAACATACTCTGAAAATTCTATTATTCGAGTATTAAGAAATGGCTCATTATTAGAAAACAATGCTTTTATATTTTCATATGACAAGATTTCGATACCATCTACATATTTAAAATGAGGAATTTCTTTTGCTGTTATTCCTACTATTGGCATTTCTTTTTTCATTTCATAATAACTCAGAATATTTCTCATTTTATTATATATAGAACCCATTCCCCAAATAAGTACTTTAATCATCTTCTATCTCTCATTTTCACATATTTCTATTATTTTCTTTGCATCAGCTTCTATGGTATATCCTTCTATTTGTTTTCTTGTTTTATCTGATATTTTTTTATACAGTTCAGGATTTTTATATAATTCAATAATGTATTTCATCATATCATCAATACAATTATTTATAATATAATCTTTATGCATATATATATATGCATCAGATTCTGTACCAACCATTGCTATTGGTTTACCTGCATACATACACATTCTTATACTCATTCCTCCTCCTATTCTCTTAGGATTTAAGTATAAATCGCACATTTTAAATAACCTAAATAAATTTTTTTCATATCCCCACTCTATTATTTTTCTTTGTTGAAGTAACGAATAAAAATATGAATTCTTTTTCTGTATAACATCCCCTACTAAAATCCATACCATGTTATATTTTTCTAATAATTCTCTGCCAACATACTCTATCAATTCATAAGTTATTTCATAATTAAGTCTTGTTCCAACTGTAACAAGAATAAATTTTCCATTCAATTCATAATCTTCTTTAGAATAAGCTAATGCATCCTCATTATCAATAACAACGTTTCCTAAAACTAATTCTCGAACATTTTTCATCTCAATAGAATTATATAACAACATATCTTTACTAACACGATTATATGAATCAACAAAATATATACTTGCCTCTGAACTATATGCATTTCCCCTCATAGGAAAATTAACTACAGGTATACTATCCTTTAAATATATAGACTCTATAAACATTTCATCTGACATATCAATAATATATTCTGGAGCAAATTCTATAATAGTATTTACATTACCAATTAATCTTTCATTAATATTAGAAATATAATTGTCGTCAATCGATATATCGTAATTTTCAAAATCTTCAATTGAATAATCAACTAAAGTGTTTGAAGAACAACCATATATTCTTAATAAACTTACATTTTCTATATCATCATCTGATGATGAATACAAAACCAATATTTTTACTGTATATCCCAATTTTGCATATGCCAACGCATAATTTTTAACTAAAATAGATGGGGCATCTGTAATACAATTCGGTCTAAATCTTGATGTAACTATTACGATTTTGTTAGTTTCTTTTTTTATTTCTTGTTCCTGAATTAATTTCTTAAGTCCATAACACTCACATAATTTATTTTGAAGTTTTTTTCTATCAATAAAAAAATCTTTATATATGTATTGCGGATAATAAAACACCATAATAGTAGTATCAATAACTAAACCATATAATGTATCATCTTTCCAAACAGCTGCCATTAAACATGACATATAGAGTTTCATGCAATTCTCATCAAAGTTTTTACAATTATACATTAATATTAATATAATTATTTTTAGATTATTATCTAATAAATTAATACTTTCTATTAATTCTTTTACATATATAATATTCCCTTGTTTGCATTTCAATAAATATATTGATAGTTCTGGAAATATTTCTTCTGGTCTCTTTGCATAACTACCATATTTTAAATAATTATTATTAATATATTGTATTAAACTCTTACTATTTTCAAATATATTATTCTCTATAATTATATCTGATTCATATAACGTAAGAATTTTACCTTCAGAAACTCCTAAATCGACTAGCATTTGTCTTGAAGTTTCTGCTACTTTTTCATCCAAAATGGTTATGAATACATAATCAAAATTTTTATTGATTATTTCAACTGGATTTTCAATTTTATTTTCCTTTAAATAACTTCCAGACTTATACAAATCTACACATAAAGATAACTTGCAATATCCTGATTCTATAAGCTGCTCATAACATTTTTCACCATTTTTTCCACAGCCATATATAATTATATTCGTATTATTTTTAATTTTCCAAAATGGTATATATGCATTCATAACTTTTCCAATCTATAATTAGTACCTTTATTAATATATCTTTTCTTTAACTTTGTAATTTCTATTCATTAAATTGCCAGATTCATCATAACGCATCTCGCCAATATTTTTCCAATTTGAACAATTCTTGCATATTTCCGGTAGTTCATCCCATTTATGTTCAAATTGAAGTTTTAAAAATTCTTCATTTCTTCTTTTCCAAATAGTTTTTATTAATTCATCATTTATATTTCCACATGCAAATTTTAAATCATAATCCCATTCGCATCCTGCAACTATACCATCCCAGGATATTGCAGCTGTACCTATTCCATGTCCACAAACTATTCTATCTTTTTGTTTTTTAATACTATTAGTGTCATCCACCCATTCTGAACATCTTCTCACTGCTGTCCACGCACCTCTTTTTCTCCAATAACTTAGTATCTGATCTATTTCATTCTTATTATTATCAAGCTCTATAATTTTAATGTCGACTATAACATTTGATTTAACCTTGTTTCTATACTCTAATAAATATTCTACATTTGCATAAAACTTATCTCTATCTCCATTTACTCGAATTGATTCATATACTTCCTTGGAAAATCCATCACAATCAATAGATATATAATCAACTCCCGAATCTATTAACATTTCTGCATATTCTTTATTCATAATAGTTGCATTAGTGTTAATACAAATATTTGTTAGGCCCTTCCTTTTTGCATAATCTATGAAATAATATAATTTCCATCCTACTAATAATGCTTCGCCATAAAAATCTAACCATATACGTGTTCCTGGCTGCTCTTTCGCCGTTTCATCTATAATCTTCTTATATGTTTCTAATGATATATATCCTTTTGATCTTGTAAGCTTATCATTATTACACATTACACAATTCAGATTACAATGATTTGTTATTTCAATACATATATTAAGTGGATATTCTGTTAAATTATATCTAGCTTCTAATTCCATATCTATTTTTTCATACATATATAATCACCTCATCCTTATCTCATAATATTTATTCATATGATCCATCATCTGTAGCATCTGCTCTTCATTCTCATACTTTATCAATGCAGCACCTAAACCATAACCACCATTTTCAAATCTATTAATACTCTCACCATTTTTTACAAACATATCTGACAAACATAATTTATTCTTCAACATATCTGAAATATCAATATTTTCATAAACACCGTTTTTTTCACTATGCCATATATATGATGATATAAAATTTTCAAATTCTTTTTCTTTTAAATCTGATACATCTTCTCCAAGTGCTACTTTTACTGCATATTCTGCTAAATCTACGCCTGATGATAGCTTTATAGCATCAGTTATTAAATTACCGCCACTTCTAGGTGCTAATTCGATAAGAAATATATTATCCTCTTTATCAAACATGAAATCTAAGTTTATAGGACCATTTTTAAATTCAATTAATGATATTGCTCTTTGTATTTCCTTTTTTGCTATTTCTCTACGTTTTTTACTTAATGTTGCTGGAAAACTTTCTCCAACAGGTACTAAAGCATTACAGTTATCATTGAAATGTTCATTAGCAAATCCAAAAAATTCCACTTGACCATTAACAACAAAAGCATCTCCTGCAATCTGGTAACCATCTCTTTTAATAAACTGCTCTACAACTAGAATATCTCCTCGCGAATATTTTTTTGCTTCATCATAAGATTCCATTATCTGCGAATTTTCAGTAATATGACTTACACCTTTACTTCCTGATGAATTAATTGGTTTTAACATAATATCCTTATATTCATCATAAAACTCATACACTTGTGAGATATTAGTTACTTCTTTGCATTCTGGTACATAAAAACCATTTGCTTTTAAGAAAGGATGAAATAAATTTTTACGTGTCATAATATTGACACTTTCTATTGAATTTGTAGGCAATCCCATTTCGCTTGCAACATATGCAGCTGTTGGTGCTGATACATCTGATGCAAAAGCAATTATTCCATCAATTTCCTTTTCTTTTGCTAGCTTCAAAACATTTTCGCAATCTAAAGTACTAATATTATGATATTCATCTGCATATTTATGTGCTGGATTATTTTCTAGATAATCCACATCTATAACATAATAACCTAATCTTTTAGCTGCCTTTACAGCTGTCATTTGAAAATAATTACCACCTAAACTCATTAATTTTTTCATATATTCAAATTCCTTTATTCTAAAGCACCTATAGTTCAATTTCTAATTCAAACTCATCATCACATACTAAAAAAAACTTTTTATTTTCTTCTTTATAATTTTTTACTCTTATTTTTTTATTTTTATAAAACAAGATTGCACCATTATAATTTTTTTGTGAATTAATTTTTCTTTTAATAACACATAGATTATCTTTACTTAAATCAATTGTATAATCCTTTTCTTGCACTCTTGATCTATAAATACCATTTAATACATTTTCATATGTACATTTATTTGAATCTTTAAAATAGTTATAAATATCTAATAATATATCATCTATCTCTAACTCTAATTTATATTTCAACATATCGACAGTATCATCATCTGACACCATAACGCTCTTTTTACTTATAATTTTTCCACAATCAAATTTGTCATAAATTTCATATGCACATATTTCAGCTCCAAGATTCGGTAATAAAATTGACCAACTTATTGGATTGGCACCTCTATTAGTTTTTAAATCACCGCAATGAAAATTAATAATACTTAGATTATTACACAGTTTTGATGAAATCAAAATTCCAAACTCATACATAACAACATTATAATTTTTTATTACATCATATAATTTATCTATCTCTTCACTTTTTTCAACTTCGTAAAATATTAGACTCTCACATGCTTTTTTAAAAACATCTGTATATTTCCCTTTTTGCGTAACTACAGCAACAACCTCAAAATATGATGAAGCTATTAATTTATTTAACATTGTTATTGAATATCCAAAATATATTATTTTTATCATATTAAATATTCCCATCACTAATTTAAATCATATTATTTAAAAAGGACTTTATTTTCTCTATGCATAATTCTAATTCTTCTTTTTTTAAATCATAAAAAATTGGTAATCTAACTAGTCTATTACTCTCTAATGTAGTATATATATCTTGACCGTTAAATCTTCCATATCTAATACCTGCTTCAGAACTATGTAGAGGAACATAGTGAAAAACGCAGTAAATTTCATTAGCTTTCATAAACTCTATAAAATCACTTCTCTGTTCAATATTCTTTAATTTAATATAAAACATATGTGCATTATGTTTACATTCCTCTGGAACATTTGGTAATTCTATCTTACCAGCTGCTTGATATTCTTTTAAGTTATCGTAATAATACTGCCAAGATTCCAATCTATTTTCATTAATATCTACAGCTTTTTCTAACTGTCCAAATAAGTAAGATACATTAAATTCACTTGGAAGGAATGATGAGCCAATATCAACCCAACTATACTTATCTATTTCTCCTCTATAAAATCTAGATCTATTAGTCCCTTTTTCACGTAATATTTCTGCTCTGCTAATATATTCCTCATTATTTATTACAAGTGCTCCGCCTTCACCCATTGTATAATTCTTTGTTTCATGAAAACTGTAACATCCAAAATCACCAATAGTACCTAATGCCTTACCTTTGTATGTACTCATAACACCCTGAGCTGCATCTTCCACAACAAATAATTTTCTTTTTTTTGCTATGTCCATTATCTTATCCATCTCACATGATACACCTGCATAATGAACAACTACTATTGCTTTTGTTCTATCTGTTATTGCTGCTTCAATTTTATTCTCATCAATATTCATAGTGTCAGGACGGACATCAACAAACACACACTTTGCGCCTCTTAATACAAACGCATTAGCTGTTGATACGAATGTATATGAAGGCATAATAATTTCATCACTTTCTTCTACATTCATCAAAATAGCTGCCATTTCTAAGGCTGCTGTACACGATGTTGTCATTAAAACTTTCTTTGCGTTAAAGTTTTTTTCCATCCATTCACTACACAATCTTGTATACTTTCCATCTCCTGCTATTTTGCTTGATTTTACTACATCCTCAACATATTCAAATGCCTCTGGTAAATATACTGCTTTATTAAACGGTATCAACTTTATACCTCCATGTATAATATTATCTAACGTACTTCATTATCATTCTAACTTCCCCATATCTTCCAACCATATTCACAATCCTACAACTATCACCATAGTATCCATCACAGAGCTTACAAGCCACATTCAAGTTCTCAAGTCTTGCAATTATACCTGTTTTTTAATTTCGAAATATTTCAAAACCTTTAGATATTCTTTTGTAAGATTTTCTAGAATACAATCTGGATTGGTTTCTAAGGAATCATCTATTGCCCCTATAAGTGCAATATCTTCCTTTACTTCCTTAAATGTATTCAATACATCCTCAATCTTCGTGATTGCTCCCATTCCATACTGCATATTATAAAGGGTACCATCATATTTTTTGTAATAATATGGTATTGGCATGAATAATATTTCTTTTCTTGCTATAATCTTCTCATCAATGCGTCGGCAGATATCCTCTATACAAGTGCCCAATTCCAACACTATATTCGTCGCATGAGCGATGAAGACCTTCTAGACATGGATTACTTTTTAAATGAAGACGAATTCAATGATGATGAATTTGGTGACAAAGATTTTTATATCATCTAAACTACTATCATCTTCTTTTTATGCCTGCCTCTGACAGGCATTTTTAATTCAAGGCTCCGCCAAAGACAAAGTTTCCTATAAAGTAAATAAAAAGCTCTATATCCAACTAGGGATATAGAGCCATCTTAACTCATAATACGGGACTCCATTCACACCTGTTTGCATCCTTGCATCTATGTCTTATTTCATTTATTTACTACATTTGCTTAGTATATCGACATTTTACCAATTTTCTTTAGTTTTCATGACAAATTTCTACAAAAAATTCACATCAGCGTCACTGTCGAATTCTACTTTCTCAATAACTATTTAAAGCACCATACATTTATCTTAAAATAAAGCAGCCACCACATATAAATTTCCTCATACGTGGTAACCGCCCTAAATTATTGCTATATATTTTATATCATTTCTTTTTCAATCTTTCTGATAAATTCTTCCGTGACCCCTGTATATCGCATTTTTTCATATGTTTCTCCGTCCTTTAACATATTTATCACAACCGATTTATTTGTTTCCTCTTTCTTATCATTCAGCATTTCTTCAATTGCTTTTCATTAAACTTTACGCAAGGTAAGTCTAAACTTACAACTTATATTCTTTATACATTTTTTTATAGAATTCCTCATCTTGTGAAGCCTTCTGTAATTCTGCAAATCTTTTGTCCTGCAACAATAGAAAACTAAGTTTCTTGTATTTATCACTTTCTTCTTGCAATTCATTGTTTTTTTCTTGCAACTCATTATTTTTCTCTTTTAATTCATTATTCTCTTCTTTTAACTCTTCTCTGGCTTCTTTTCTCACGTCATCCATCATTTCTTCAATTGCTTTACACATATCAATTTTTCCACTCCCTTCTTTCTGCTCGTCGGTTAGCTTTACATTTGTTATTTCCGAAATCAGCTCTGCCGTGTTTCTTTCAACATTAGTATATCTATCCCTTCTTCTTTCAAGCATCTCAAAAAAAGCCTTTTTGTTGCCCATATTTTTAATAATTTCAAGCACCAAGCCAATCTCTGTATGAAATTTTGCAAAGTCTTCAATCTCATTAGGTGCTATTAGGTTAATATAGTAATTTGGTATAAACTTAAGTATATTTTCCTTTACCTCAAACATATCATAAAGACTTCTTGCACCGTCCCACTTCTTATCTCCCCAGTACAAAACTATTGTTACTACTGGCATTATTTTATCATCTTTTCGAATTCCCGACAAGAATTCACCTGATGTTTTTGTCAGCTTCATTTCACGATTTTTTCGTCCAAGAACATCAATCTGCGTTGCATAATCTACGGCATCATAAAGCATATTTCTTACCACCATTGCGTAATTTACATTAGCTTGATTCTCAACGCCCACTATTGCATATATACATTCTGATGATTCCTTAATTAATACCGTTTTTGCTACATCTCTAAACTTCTGAATCGGCACAGAAGCTTCTCCCTCCCTAAACGGCATCACCAACTCCCCAGGATCCTTTTCCACTAAATTCTCCGGCTTAACAACCTGTTCCCCGTCAAACAGCATGTAATTGCAGATATCTGCAAACACACTATTATCACGGATATAAGCCCTTGTACGAATGTCAATTTTTCCATACGCACGCCCCTTTCACTTTAGTTTTTCTGTTATATACTTTCTTGAAAATCTGTTACGAATTTAATTGCTCATCACAATCCCTGTAACACTTGAATTGATTAGTGCCAACACCATATTCATTAACACTAACAATATAAGACAGTGGCAAAACCACTGACATAAAATAAACACAGACATCATCATTGACATCTGTGTTCATTTTATCATATATTTTGTTTATTATCAATATATAACATATTCTAACCTTATCTATTCTGGCAATACCGCTATGCATAGTTCCTCCACCAGCTATAATGGCAACTACTAACTTCCGTCAATCCCATTTGGTCACTTTCGCTATTTTCATTCGTTCATTTTCACTTTTAACCGTCATCATCTCATTCTAGAAACTTTATCTCATTACATATTATATACAAGGTAATCACCTCAACATAGGTAATAATCCATGGAAATATCATTAAATTTAGCAGAAATACATATTAAAAACAAAAAACACGAAGGAGAATATGTAATTTCTAATGGATAGAGGGGCTTCGAAATAAGTAATAATACATATTTTAAAAAGAATAAATAGGTAATGATAGGTAATAGCATTATTCATTACAGTTATTCAAAGAAAAATTACATATTAAAAAACCTAAAAATGTAAATCGGTAGGTAAACCAAGCTCATAAAAACTTACACGCTTAACTTGACAAACTCAACTCCTCATATACATCTCAAAAGCATTTCACACCGCATAGTTGCATATCATCACTGGCTTTCCCTGACTCCTGCATGCATGTGCAATTCTACCAGCATCTCCGTAATAGGCATCGCATAAATCAACACACAGCTTTTCCGCACCTGAGTTGTCATATATTCCCCAGCCCTGCTGCCTGTATACGCCTATTATCTTTTCATATTCATCCCGTACAGCTTCTTCAATAAATGCACTGTTATCATAGAACGTCTCATCCATTATCCATACCAATGCCACATCATCACAATGTTCATAAAATGTCCTTAGCACGTTCTTTATTTTTTCAATTGCACCTTCCTGATACTGTATAAATGAACTAATCTCAACATGAATAAGTACTATGCTTTTTTTCGCGCCACCTTTAAAGATTACCTGTTTCCAATCTTCTGGAACCACATTTTCAACATTTTTTAAGGCTTTGTGGTCATCTATTGGTGTACCTGAACCCTTTATCTTTTCTTCCCAGATACCTCTTGTAGCCTCAGGAATTATCACTATATCTGTAATTGTTATTCAATTGTATGAGCTGCTTTGCAACTCGCAGGATTATGATATAGCAAAATTTTGAATCCTTGAACTTCGCCAAAAGAAGTATTTTCAACATATCTATTCTTTTTATGTTAGTCCTCATTTATGGTCTGTTCGCATTTTTATTATATAGTCCACATTTGTGGTTGTCAATATATTTTCAAAATAATGTACCACTTTTGTGAACTCTGTGTTAAAATAATCATATCAATTTGTTTGAGGTGATTATTAATGGATAATAGACATTCAATTGGAAGTAAAATTCAAAAATATAGAAAATTAAAAGATATGACACAGGACGAATTATCAAAACAGTCCGGTATTTATTTATCTACCATAAAGAAATATGAAAGCGGTGAACGCAATCCCAAACCAGATCAACTTCAAAAAATAGCAGAAGCTCTTGGCATTAGCGTAACTGTATTTCTTGATTACGATATTAATACCGTTAGTGATGTTCTTTCTTTGGTTATGAAGCTTAATGAACAATCTTCATTGAAAA
>ERZ827181.256-NODE-256-length-77557-cov-9.123403_pt1 | contig 77557 bp, 73 predicted proteins | sample MGYA00519778_ERZ827181 | MGnify/ENA primary metagenome ERZ827181 (study PRJEB31778, sample SAMEA3449273) | human gut metagenome | biome: human gut; feature: human-associated habitat; material: faeces | place: United Kingdom | collected 2010/2012 ...
CATTTTAAAATTCTCAAAGAATTTCAAGGTTGTCTTTCTATTCAGTTATCAAAGAACTTCATTAAGTGTTATCAGCTTTTCTCGCCGACAGCTTAATTAGGATACCATTGCCATTCTTGTTTGTCAAGAACTTTTTTACTTTTTTGTCATATTTTTTCAAAGTGACAATATCTTGTATGTCAAGTTCTTTAACCAGCACTACTTGCATCATCTTTTTGTGCAATATGCTCACAAGCACCTCTGGCAAATAAAAAGCCATTCATGTTTAATGAACGGCTTAAGCGGAGAGGATGGGATTCGAACCCATGCGCCCGTGAAGACAAACGGTTTTCAAGACCGCCCCGTTATGACCACTTCGGTACCTCTCCATAGCTATTTTATTGTGTCGCACCAGCGACTTGATTATATTATCATCACAGTGTAACTTTGTCAACAGCTTTTTTAAAGTTTTTTAAATTTTTTCATCAGGTGTTTCTGATGATTGTTCAGGTCTCTCTGATGACACCGTATTTTTCATGTGCATATGAGCCGCCATCTGCTTTGTATAGCTAGCTTTGGCCGTTCCTACAAGTCCTTCCAGAGGATTTAATACTGCTTCTGACTTGTTTCCTAATACATATGGTCTGAATAACATTTCATTAATCCAGTATGAGCCTATCATTATTAACACCATTATCAGTTCAAGCACAAATCCATATGCTACGGATGTCTTTACAAACATACTGGTCTTCATTCCAGAGCCACTGTACTGAACAGCATATGTAATTATTGATTTGATATCTTTTATATTAGAATTGCCTACTATAAGCGCAAGCATAAGGCTTATAAAATCTACTACCGAAACTATTATCGCAGCAGCTCTTACAAGCTGCGAACTATTCCATATGTATAATCCAAATGCAACTATAGACAACATAAGGCACAATACACCAAAAAAATTATATGACACCAGATTTTTAGTTAAAGCATATGATTCAGCCTGCTTCCCTGCCTGCTGTATAAGTACTTCCATCGGTTCTATTCTATAAAACGGAAAAAATGCAAATATAAACGCCCATAATGATGCAAATGCACCAACAACATTAACTCTTTTAACTGAAAAACCACTCATACCTGTCTCCTTATACTGCATCTAATATAATTATTTATTGAAATATATTCTCTATAAACATTTCTGCTGTGTTCATATCTTCTGGTGTTGTGATCTTAATATTTCTATAATCACTGTTCACCAGTTTTATATGATGTTCTCCAAATCTTTCAAGTACCATCGCATCATCTGTTACCCCATTAAATCTGCCGCTTCTATACAGACTACTATATGCAGATTTTATTATATCATACTCAAATACTTGTGGTGTCTGAATCTGCCACAATGTATTCCTGTCCGGTGTTTTTGCTGCATAGCCTTCTGAATCTGCTATCTTAATAGTATCTTTAACAGGTACTGCTGCTATACACGCCCCATCTTCAACAACAGCTTCATAGCAATCATTAATAAGCTTCTGGCTTATACACGGTCTTGCACCATCATGTATGAATACATATCCGGATTCCTTGATACATTTCAGTCCTTCCCATACTGAATCATATCGTTCCACGCCGCCCTGTATAACTTTTGAAACCTTATCAAGTGTATCATCTAAAATATTTTTTTTTACATATTCTATGTAATGATCAGATGTTACTAGTATTATATCATCTATATGCAGGTTATCCTGAAATGCTTTCAGTGAATAGTATATTACTGGTTTTCCTTTAAGCATCATATATTGCTTTGGAATATCACTATTCATTCTCCTGCCACTTCCACCCGCAAGAACTATAGCCGTATTCATTATATGCGTTCTCCTAATTTAAGGTTCGGGATAGCGTTTAAATCATAGCCATGACGAACTCCTTTAATATATTCATAATATGCCGCCGCTCCTATCATAGCTGCGTTATCTGTACATAATATAGGTGATGGCGAATAGAATCTGATGTTATTCTTTGTACACTCTTCCTGTATTGCTGCCCGAAGCGCTGAATTAGACGCAACTCCTCCAGCTATTGCAAGCTTATCCATTCCACATTCTTTTGCCAGCCTTACTGCCCGTGAAACAAGAGCATCTACTACCGCCTTCTGGAATGACGCTGCTACATCAGCCCTGTTTATCTCTTTTCCCTGCATATTGGCAGAATTAATATAATTAAGTACTGCTGATTTTATTCCACTAAACGAAAAATCATAAGGAGCATCATCAACATGTGCTCTTGGAAATTCTATTGCATCCGGATTACCTTCCTTTGCAAGCTTATCTATCTTAGGTCCTCCCGGATATCCCAATCCTATTGCCCTTGCAACCTTGTCAAATGCTTCTCCTGCTGCATCATCTCTTGTTCTTCCAACTATTTCATACTCGCCATAGTCGTTGACCTTAACAAGGTGTGTATGTCCTCCCGAAACAACAAGCGCAACAAAAGGAGGTTCGAGTTCTTTATTCTCAACATAGTTGGCACTAATATGACCTTCTATGTGATGTACCCCTACTAATGGTTTATTCTTTGCAAATGCTATTGCTTTAGCCTCCGCAACTCCGACAAGAAGTGCTCCCACAAGCCCAGGACCATATGTAACACCTATTGCATCTATATCATCAAGTGTTACTCCCGCATCTTCAAGTGCTTTCCTTATTACAGGATTAATATTTTCTATATGTTTTCTTGACGCAATTTCAGGAACTACACCACCATACTCTGTATGTATGGCTATCTGGGTATTAATCACATTTGACAATACCTCTCTTCCATTCTTTACTACTGCTGCTGCTGTCTCGTCACATGAACTTTCTATTGCAAGAATAAGAACATCATCTTTTTCGCTCATTTTATATCTCCTATTATTCTGTATCGCTGTCTATTTTAGTTAGCTCCCAGAAAAGAATCTTCCAGTGTCCATCATCATCTTTTCTTAAGGTGAATTTTGTTGGTGAATCTATAAGCTTGTCACCCTGTCTCAGATAATACACTAATGCGATTGATGCATACTGCCTGTCTTTAAATGTTGAATATTTAGTCTTGGTAGCACTCTGTATAACATATGAACTTATACGTGTTTTGGTTGAATTATAATTGCCTATATCTTCCTTGAGTTTCTCATAGAAATCCGCATCTGTCTGCGTATTCTTTAATTCATCATCAAACATCAGACGTGCCTGCTTTCCTAATGCTTCAATCTGTTCATCAGTAAGTGATGTATCATAATATGCCTTCGTTATTCTTGCATACAGATTGACTACATCCTTAGGTGATTCCGGATAATTAGCCATAATATCTTTTGAAATAAGCACAGAAACCTCACTGGTATCTGCCGCAATATCAGTAGCATCTTTCCCTGTATCCTTATTAGCAAGGTAATAGTAATACCCCAGTCCCAACGCAACCAATACTGCTATTACAATTATCGTCCTTCCGTATTTCTTCATAATCTACCCCTCATCGTCAAACTTCAACTCAACTGTTCTTCCATCATTAGCTGCTATTGTAGCAGGGAATATCTTTCTTGCCTTATCAACATAATCCTGAGGTCTTACAAGCGAAGGACTATAATGTGTCAGCCACATTTCCCTGACATCCGCATTCTTTGCAAGCTGTGCCGCTTCTGTAAAGGTCATATGCTTATATTCCTTTGCCTTAGCTTCCTTACCATCCTCTCCATACATACCCTCACATATGAAAAGATCTGATTCCTTAGCATTATCTGATATAATCTGAACAGGCCTGCTATCTGTACAATATGTTACTTTAAGCCCTTTTCTTGCCGCCCCCATAACCATATCCGGCGTATATTCTTTATCATCTATTGTAACCGCTGTTCCATGCTGCAGTTTATTCCACATGCTACACGGAATACCAAGTTCTTTCGCCTTCTCTACATCAAACTTGCCTATTCTTGGAATACTAATCGAATACCCATAACATATAACAGCATGATTAACCCTGAATGCATCTATCTCATATCCGCATATTGACAAATGCTCCTGCTGATTCGTAAGTTCTATCAGCTTAAGTTCAAATGGCAGCTCTGGTGCGATTACCCTGAGCGAAGAAACTACCCTGCCAAGCCCCTTGGGTCCTACAAGAGTTAAGGGCTTCTTTCTGTCAGAATTACCTATTGTGAGCAAAAGCCCCGGCAAACCACTTATATGATCAGCATGATAATGTGTGAAGCAGATAACATCTATAGGATTAAAACTCCATCCTTTCTGCTTAACAGCTATCTGTGTTCCCTCTCCGCAATCTATCATCAGGCTGCTTCCGTTGTAACGTGTCATAAGCGATGTCAGCCATCTTCCCGGCAGGGGAAGCATGCCACTGGTTCCCAGTAAACATACATCAAGCATTAATCGCACCTCCTTCTGTTATTATACATCAATATATATTATGCAGTCTATTATTTCACCCAATATTTTTAGACATTATAACTGCGTCCTCAACCGGTTTTTCATAAAATTTTTTTCTTATTCCTATATTCTTATACCCCATTTTTTCATAAAGGGCTATTGCTGGCAGATTGCTCTGTCTGACTTCAAGGAAATATGATGTAACATTCTTGTCATCACCATAATTTTCCATCGACTGCATAAGCCTCTGTGCTATGCCGCACCGCCTGTAATCCGGTGATACTGCCATGTTGGTTATATTGCCTTCTCCAAGCACAGTCCACATACCACAATATCCTGCTATTACTCCGTCTGCCTCGCATACCAGATACACATTGTCCTGATTCCTGCACGCATCTGCAAATGATTTCTGCGACCATGGAAGCGAGAATATTACCTGTTCTATCAGTTCCACTGCAAATTTATCATCTTCCGTCATCGGTCTTATCACATATTTAAGACTCATGCTGTGCTTTCTCTCTTTCTGCCTGTGAAGGACGCAGATAATCAGGCTTTAACTCATCAGCATCTGTATATTCGCCATTATCTGCCATCTGCTTTGCTAAAAGTGCTACTGAACCGGCTCTCTGTGTCTTGATATGAGCCGGTGCAAGAACACATTTGTCACCAAGCTGCTCTTTAAGGACGTCACCTGCGACATCCACACCATCACCTACTAATACAACCTGTCCATCTAGTCCCGCAAGTTCTTCTGCAAGCTCATCATATGACTCAAGATTAACATCTCTTACTGTAATAAGCCTGTCACCGTCAAATGTATATATTCCACTGTACAGATGCTTTCTTCTTGCGTCCATTACAGGGCATATGTATCTACTGTCTCCATATAAATTATATGCCATTGCTGCAAGTGTCGGAACTGCCACCATCTTTTTGTCAAGCACAAGTGCAATTCCCTTGCCTGTAGCTGCACCAATTCTTAAGCCCGTGAACGAACCCGGTCCTTTTGATACTGCTATTACATCAACATCATCAGGCTTTAACTGAACCATTGAAAATATCTCATCTATCATTGGAAGAAGTGTCTGTGAATGTGTCATCTTATGATTAATTGTGTATTCAGCAACAAGTGTATCATCTTCAAGAATCGCAACTGATGCTGTAACTGCTGAACTTTCTATCGCTAATATTCTCATACTGCCTCCTGCCCGATAGTTATTTTCCTGTAATCAAAGCCTTTTTCAAGGTCTTTTTCTATAACTATCTCTATCGCATTATCTGGAATTATCTCCTGTATAAGTGTGCTCCATTCAATAAGGCACACCCCGTCTGAATAGAAATATTCCTCATATCCAAGCTCATCCATCTCTTCAACATCGCCAATTCTGTATACATCAAAATGATACAATGGCAGTCTGCCTTCATGGTATTCCTGAATAATTGTAAATGTAGGGCTGTTGACAGGCTCTTCTATTCCAAGACCTTTCGCAAAGCCCTGCGTAAATACTGTTTTTCCGACACCTAAGTCTCCATTTAGACAGTATATCTGCCCCGGAAGAGCCTTCTTACCCATCTCATATCCTGCTTCAAATGTTTCTTTAGCGTTAAATGTTTCTTTAACCATATTATTCCTATCTGCTTACTTAAGCCACAGCCTTAGCAAGCTTATCCATATTAACCTTAACCTGAAAAGGCTTTAATTTCTTCTGACACATTTTAACAAAAGGAACTGCTGCCTCACCCATACTGTTAACTGTAAGCACATTGGCTCTGACAGATGAAAGATACAGAATAAGATTGCTTCCTGTGAATCTTATCTTGTATATCTGCTCCCATGCAAGTTCTTCTGACATATCACCCTGGCTTACAATTATCTTGTCTTCCCCGGCACTATAATGCATAGGCTCTTTAAATGCTGCAACTGTTTTCATCTGCTTTTTAGTTCCAAGCCTCATATTAACAATTGGATAAAAGAAGAAAAATACTCCAAAAAGCCCCATCATGACTATATATTTAGGAGACATTTTGAATATTACCCCAAGCACGCACATAACTATTGCAAATGCTGCAAATACATATCCGAACACTCCCCCAACATTGTGAAAAACATGATACATCTTGAAATCATTAAGTGCTTTCTCTGTGATTACGCTGTCGAATTCAATTCTATCTTCCATACAATACTCCTATTAATGCATGAACTTGGCAAGACCTGAAAGGTTAAGGCCTTCCTTCTTTGGCTTTCTGTCCTGTCTGTTTCCTTTGCCGTTGTTTCTGTTATTCTTATTATTGGAATTATCCTTAGTGTACTTTCTGTTAGCTGCCTCTTTTTCATCAAGTATCATTGAAAGTGAAATTCTTGCCTTAGGGATATCAACATCTATAACTCTTACATCTACGATATCTCCTACACTTACAACATCAAGAGGGTGCTCAACTCTCTTTGTGCTGCTCATCTGGGAAATGTGTACAAGTCCGTCCTGATGCACTCCGATATCAACAAATGCTCCGAAATCAATAACATTTCTGACTGTTCCCTTAAGTATCATGCCCGGTGTTAAATCCTTCATATCAAGAACATCTTTTCTTAATATAGGCTTAGGCATCTCATCTCTTGGGTCTCTTCCCGGCTTCTCAAGTTCTTTAACGATATCTTCAAGTGTCATTGTTCCTATTCCAAGTTCATCCGCCATCTTGGCAAAATCTTTAACTTTGCTCTTAAGTCCTATAAGTTCTCCTGATGTTATTGAATTAATATCATAACCTAAAAGTGCAAGAAGCTTTGTTGCTGCCTCATAACTTTCAGGATGTACGCTTGTTGCGTCTAACGGATTATCGCCGCCTGATATTCTCATGAATCCGGCACACTGTTCAAATGCCTTAGGTCCAAGCTTTGCAACCTTTAAAAGCTGCTTTCTGTTCGTGAATCTTCCGTTAGCCTCTCTGTATTCAACTATATTCTTAGCTACTGCCTTAGATATACCTGAAATGTACTCAAGAAGTGAGGCCGATGCAGTATTTAAGTCTACTCCAACCTTATTAACGCTGTCCTCAACAACTCCTGTAAGTGTGTTCTCTAACTTCTTCTGGTTCATATCATGCTGATACTGACCTACTCCGATTGATTTCGGATCAATCTTTACAAGCTCTGCCAATGGATCCTGAACTCGTCTTGCTATTGAAACTGCACTTCTCTGTGCCACATCAAAGTCAGGGAATTCCTCTGTTGCAAGTTTACTTGCTGAATATACAGAAGCCCCCGCCTCGTTAGTGATTACATAATCAACAGGAAGATTCATCTCATGTATCATATCTGAAATAATCTTCTCTGATTCTCTTGAAGCTGTTCCGTTACCACACGAAATAAGATTAACGTGGTACTTATCTATAAGCTTCTTAACCTCAGCCTTAGATTCCGCCACCTTATTGTGTGGTTCTGTAGGGTATATAACTTTAGTTGCAAGCACCTTACCTGTAGGGTCTACAACTGCAAGCTTACAGCCTGTTCTGAAAGCCGGATCCCAGCCAAGAACAACCTTGCCTGCGATAGGTGGCTGAAGGAGAAGCTGTTCAAGATTCTTTCCAAACACTTTGATTGCTCCATCCTCTGCCATCTCTGTAAGGCTGCTTCTTATCTCTCTTTCGATAGCTGGTGCAATAAGTCTTCCATATGCATCTGCTATGCAGTTCTTAAGGTATTCTGCTGTAAATGCATTGTCTTTAAGAATATTCTTCTCGAGATATCTTAATATTCTCTCTTCCGGTGCTTCTACCTTAACAGTAAGAAACTTCTCATCCTCTCCTCTGTTAATTGCAAGAATTCTGTGTCCCGGAATTGTTGAAAGTGCCTCGCTATAATCATAATAATTCTCGTATACAGACTCAGCCTTTTCATCTTTGGCTGTTACAACAAGCTTTCCTTCTTTCATTGTGATGTCTCTGATATATGTTCTGTAATCTGCAACATCTGATATCTGTTCTGCAATTATATCTAATGCACCTGCTATTGCATCCTGTGCTGTAGCAACTTCCTTACCCTCTTCATCACTGATAAATTCTGCTGCCTTGACTTCTACATCTTCTGTAGCTTCCTGTGCATATATGAACTGTGCAAGTGGTTCAAGACCTTTCTCTTTCGCAATTGTTGCTCTTGTTCTTCTCTTCTGCTTATATGGTCTGTAAAGATCTTCTACAAGAACCATTGTTTCTGCTGCTGTAATAGCAGCCTTAAGTTCTTCTGTAAGCTTTCCCTGTTCTTCAATGCTTACGAGAACCTGAGCCTTTCTGTCTTCAAGATTTCTTAAATACTTTAATCTCTCATCAAGATTACGGAGCTGTTCATCATTTAACGCCCCTGTAACTTCCTTTCTGTATCTTGCAATAAAAGGGATTGTACACCCCTCATCTATAAGTTTAACAGCAGCTTCTACCTGTGTTACTTTAATTTCCAGCTCTTCCGCTATCTTCTTTGCGATATCCATTAATCTTCCTCCGTTTTCATACGCATATTACATTTAATTATATCAATTTCATCAAAGTTTATCAACAGTTGCATAAACGCAAGAATCCCCGCACTCCATGTGCGGGGAAAAGTAATTTACTTCATATCCTTTTTCATCTTATCAAGTTCATCATCTATACTTGATGTATAACTGCCTGTGCTTTCTGCTTTGTCTTTTTTTGACTTTTCTGACTTATTGTTAGCAAATAACACCTTTGCAACCAATCCGGCACCACCAAATATAAGAACGAGTATAAGAACCCATTCATACATTGTAATAGTTACAAGCCAGATTCTTGTTGACGCAACAATTGCCGCAATTATAAGTATCACTGATAGTACGGTAAATACTTTAGATACAAATGAGCCGCCTGTAGCAAACATCCATACAACTCCGATTATTAATGGTACCATAATAAGACCTGATGAGAACCTGCCACCCCATAATGAGAAGAATCCATATGAAGATGATACCATAACTTTCTGTGACAATATGTACAGTCCTACAACAAGCATTATTACGCCGCCAACAAACTGCATTAATTCATTCTTTGCCTCTTTCATATCCCTTATCCCCCTATTTTTCTATAAATTCCAAGGACTTGCACATATTTTAAACTAAAAATTTGATTGTCCACTATGTAAACCTCTTTTCAGTTTTATTTAGAATAAATCATCTTAATGCCATTAATAACATCATCTTTATTAAGAATGCCAGAATCTGATGCTCCCTTACTGCTGTTGCTCACCAATTGATAACCAATGCATATTGTTACATTATCATCAGTATCCCTATATGCAGCATACACATCTTTGTCAGGCTTCTTAACCAGCTTATATGTGTCTCCGTTAATCTGGATATCACATACATTATCATAATTTTCTAAAGCAGTTCTCTGTACTGAATCCATATTTTTCACGATAGAATATGTTGAGCGTATCTTATACAGGTCTGTATTAAGGTTATGGAGCTTATTTAAGTCCTCTTTTATTCTGACATCATCATATGCATCGAATGAAAGCTGTGCATTAGGAATATTAATGTTATATTCATCTGACAGAGCTTTCACATATACATCCTGTCCCATGACATAATCGCTTCCCAAATCATTTCCATATGCATCCTTATATACTGCTCCCGGACGGGTTACATCATCATTATCCACAAAACTGATACCTTCAATAACAATATTGCTGATATCTGACTGTGCAACTCCAAATATTACATGTTCCTTGCACCAGTTATATACTTCCTTATACTTATCCAATGAGTCGGGATTACTTGCTCCCTCAATGACACGATTGTTAACATAAACCTTAAATTCATGTACTCTTTTAGTATCCTCAGTATCAGGAATTCTATATGCTATATAATATGCATTTTTCTGTGCATTTTCCTCTGAAGCAGCATACAAGCACCATCCTAAAGTATCGTCATCCTGCTCAGCGATTACATAACTCTTATAATTGTTTTTTAGTTCGTAAGTACAGAAAGCGGAGACCATATTATATTTATAATAATTATCAGCTCTGCTTTCATTTAATGCCTCGTTAGTATATATACTAGGAGAATCTGATGCAACCGCTGCCATTATAGTATCATTCTTAATCTGACGTCCTGCTTTGCTGTTACCAGGAAGATTAACTCCAACCAGTTCCTTTGCAATATCAGGATATGTAATTTTCATAACCGCGCTAAATTTCTTCACAGAATCCTTCGAATTATCACCTAACAGTATCCCCAAAGAATCCGGGTTCGTGCTTTTAGTGAAATACTGGGTTTCGTAAACATCAAATTTTGCTACATCATCTGCTGTCACACCCTTATCTGTGGTTTTTGAACTTCCGCCATCTGAATTTCCGCAACCGGATAATACTGATGCTGCTAACATCATTGCTCCGGCGCATATTGCTAATAATTTCTTTCTAATCATAATCTTTCCCCTTCACTTTTCTTATTATTTCTCTGGAACAAATACTCCGTAAATTGTTCTTATAGCATCCTCAAAGTATCTGTTTCTTACACCAATGATGATGTTAAGCTCTGAAGATCCCTGATCTATCATTTTAACATTAATCTTGGCTTTTGCAAGTGCTGAGAAGATATTGCCAGCAATACCTGTACTATTCTTCATTCCACGTCCAACTACCGCAATAAGTGCAAGGTTAGCTTCAAGTTCAACAGAATCCGGATTAACAGCCTTATGAATCTGCGCAAGAACCTTCTGTTCCTTCTCTACGAATTCATCCTGATGAACAAATACTGTCATAGTATCAATTCCTGAAGGCATATGTTCGATTGAGATTCCGTTATCCTCGAATACTGAAAGAACCTTTCTACAGAATCCGATTTCTGAATTCATCATATCCTTATCAATGCTGATTGCAACGAATCCCTTCTTACCTGCAATACCAGTAATTGTGTATTCCGGCATATTACATGTTGTCTCAACAATCATTGTTCCCTTATCTTCCGGAGCATTAGTATTCTTAATATTGATAGGAATTCCACCCTTTCTTACAGGGAAGATAGCTGATTCATGAAGCACTGATGCACCCATGTATGAAAGCTCTCTTAATTCCTTATATGTAATAACGTTGATTGGCTTTGCATTATTTACAATTCTTGGATCTGCTGCAAGGAAGCCTGATACATCTGTCCAGTTCTCATACATATCAGCCTTAAGTGCTCTTGCAACGATTGATCCTGTTACATCAGAACCGCCTCTTGAAAATGTCTTAACCTTTCCGTTAGGCATTGCTCCGTAAAAACCAGGTACAACTGCTCTTTCAATATTAGCAAACTTTGCTTCACACACTGCATTAGTCTTTTCTGAATCAAACTCTCCATCCTTATCGAAGCAGATAACTGTAGCAGCATCTATGAACTCATATCCAAGATAGTTAGCCATGATAATACCATTAAGATACTCTCCTCTTGAAGCTGCATAATCCTTTCCTGCAAGTGCCTCAAAATTCTTCTTAATTGTCTCGAACTGTTCCTTTAATGAAAGCTTAAGTCCAAGTCCCTTGATAATTTCATTGTATCTTTCCTCAATTGCTTTAAGACTCTTCTCAATATTCTTACCAGCTTCTGCCTCTGCATAACATTTGTAAAGCATATCAGTAACCTTAGTATCCTCTGGAAATCTCTTTCCAGGTGCTGAAGGAACCACATACTTTCTGTCCTCATCAGCACGGATAATATTACCAACCTTCTTAAACTGCTCTGCGCTTGCAAGTGAACTTCCACCAAATTTAACTACTTTAACCATTACTTTTCTCCCTTATATTATTACTGTAATTTAGTATCATCTATTCTGATTCTGCTTATAACAGAAACCTTATCCTTAGCATCTTCAAATGCTCTCTCTGTCATAGGTTCTGTAACAAATCCGAACTCTCCGTTAATTCCATCAACCTTAACAACCTGTCCTTCACCAAATGCTGCCTTAGCTGCCTGGACATCATCGCCCTTAATTCTTACAAAGAATCTTCTTGTCTCGTCAAATGTATCACCAAGCTCCTGCTTTACTGAACTCCAGATTGTCATAACATTTTTACCCTTATGCTTAACACAGTCAACTACATCTGATACTACAGCACTTGCTGTTGGAAGCTTTCCGGCTCCTGCTCCGAAGAACATTACATCCCCTAATACATTGCCGTGTACATAGATTCCGTTAAGAACGTCATTAACATTATATAATGGATGTGTGCTGTCAATCATAAATGGTGCTGTGATTGCATATACCTTGCCATCCTTACTGTAGCTTGTTGCAAGAAGCTTGATAACACTTCCAAGCTCTTTAGCATATGCAAAATCTTCATTAGAAATCTTTGTTATTCCCTCTGTATACACTTCCTCGAATTTCACTGTATTTCCAAATGCAAGTGATGTAAGAATTGCTATTTTTCTGCATGCATCGTAACCCTCAACATCGGCCTCTGGATTTCTTTCTGCATATCCGAGTGCCTGTGCCTCTTTAAGAACCTCCTGATATGAGATTCCCTCTCTGCTCATCTTAGTAAGAATATAGTTAGTTGTTCCATTAAGAATACCTGTAATTTTAGTAATCTCATCTGCTGTAAGAGACTGGTTAAGCGGTCTGATAATTGGAATTCCACCGCCTACTGATGCCTCAAACATGAAATTAAGTCTTCTTTCTTTAGCCATCTCAAGAAGCTCAGGACCATGTGCAGCAACAAGTGCCTTATTAGATGTACACACGCTCTTTCCTGCTTCAAGTGCCTTCTTAACAAATGTAAATGCTGGCTCTACACCACCCATAACCTCAACAACAACCTCTATCTCAGGGTCATTAATTATAAGATCTATATCATGAACGATTTTATCCTGAATTGGATCTCCCGGAAAATCTCTTAAATCAAGTACACTCTTAACCTCAATAGTATCTCCTGCTCTCTTTGCAATTGAAGCACCATTGGTATTTAATACCTCAACCACTCCTGATCCTACTGTTCCATAACCTAACACTGCAATCTTTGCCATATCTGCCTCCGTTTTCTTTAATTGCTTATATATCAGATAGATGCATCACTGCTTAATATCTTGAGATATCTTACCCCTTTAAGTCTTTCTATCTGCTCTATCATTTCTGAAGAATCTCCTGTAGTCGGAAGAATATCCACACTAAGCGTCAGTGATGCAATCCCATTAACCGGAATTGTCTGATGAATAGTAAGAATATTCGCCTTGAATTCTGCAACCTTCTTCAATACCAGGGAAAGCAGCCCTGGTTCATCGTCCATAGACAATACAAATGTAATGGTTTTCCCCTTTACATTCTCTCTAAACGGAAAAATATCATCCTTATACTTGTAATAAGAACTTCTGCTTATTCCAACTTTCTCTGTAGCATCTGCAACAGATATATTTTCAGTCTCAATAATTCTGTTCGTCTCCGCTACCTTAAGCAGAACCTCAGGCAGAGCCTTTTGCTTAACGACATAATACTTAATATTATCTGCCATACTGCGTCTGTACCTTTCTATTGTCCGTTTTACAAAGACAATTGTTCTTCGATGTCTTTCTCTGATAAACAACTGTCTACCGCACAAAGAATATTACCATATATGTATACACATTGCAAGTGTCTTTCTCTTTAAATGCTCAATTGAACATCTTGCCAGATATCTTATCAAATTTTTTCTGATTTCTTTTCTTGCTTCTAATTTAGCAGTTTCTGGTTTGATAGTTTCCAGTTTGGCAGTTTCCAGTTTGGTAATTGTCTCAGGAAGCATTGTCCTATAAATCCGTAGGAATTTTGTAATTTATAGGCATATTCATAAGTTTTTTCGTCCTAAAATCCTGTTTTTAGAGAAATTTTCCTATAAAAGTCTTCATTATCATTCATATATAGGTTTATTTCTCGTCTATTATTATAGTCATTGTGGCTTTCTGCCTATAAAAGTTTCAAAAATACGACTACCTATAGGTATCACATACTATCCAAACATAAACTTTTGCATCTAACTTCTGGCATTTCTGCTTTTCATAAGCAACACAGATACTATAACCATGCTGCAGCATTGCCGTGGTTCATCCCATTTCCCAGATATATAACAAATAAGGGGAGCATGTCTTTTCTTTAATTACAGCACAAAAAGAAACCCTCACACAACGGGAGAGGAATGTGAGGGTTTTCGCTTCTAATGAAGCTTTATAAAAACAACGCCGCAAATACATTGTTCTTACCATATTAAGTTGTATCTATATTATGTAATCTATTGTCTATTTAAAATTAATCCATGAAGATTGCTACCCAGTAAAGATATCCTTCTGAATCTGCTGCAATACCCACACCAACTCTGTTATACTTACTGCTTGTCATGCATGCATAATGTGTTGCTGAATTATGCCAGCCAGTTACTATCTCATCAGGAGTTTCCTGATATCTTCCCATAACCTCGCCGAAGCTTCCACTCTGTCCATAATCTTCACATATTGAAGAAGCATTTCTTCCATCTGGTCTTTTATGCTTACCATTCTCTATAACAAAGTAATCATTAGCTGCATTCTCTGATGCTCTTACCTGTGCCATATCTGTGAGTGTCACATCATATGTAACCGCTGCCACACCAGCTGCCTCACGCTCAGCATTAATTCCTGCTATAACCTGTGCAACTCTTGCATCTGATGGAGTCTGTACAACAGTTAACTCTGTAACAGCCTCTGTAACTTCTGGCTCCTGAACTGCTTCTGTTGCAACATCTGTCTGTGGCTGAATCTCTGCAATTGTACTGCTCTGTTCTGTTACTGCCTCTGTGGCTTCTTCTGTTGTTGCCTCTGTAGCGGCTGTCTCTGTAATAACTTCTGTTTCTTTCTCTGAAACTGTTTCTTTAACCACTAAATCTGTTGCTTCATTAGCTGCCGCAACTACTGTATCAGCACTATCTTTATCTGTATTAGCTGTACCTGCTGACTTTAATGCAAATACCGCACCAGCTGCAAATACAAGTACCGCTGTTGTTATTGTTATTGTTTTGATCCACTTTTTAGAATTATTCTTTTTCATAATCAGTTCCCCCGTTGAACCATATAATAAAAAAACATCCGATTACCGGATGCCTGAATAATACGAATCATTTGCGTTGATTGTAATGCAACCGGCTGTCATTCTGATAAAATCAGTTAAGACCCTTGGCTTTGCGTCATAGCCTTTCGACTACTTTGCCAATATATTAACTTGTCTCTTTATATGAATATAATACCACTAATCAGGAATATGTAAATAGTACTATTATACTATTTTTTGTTTTTCCTTCAAAAAAGGGGTAGGAAATATATTGATAATTCCCTGCCCCGTCTAATATTACTTTCTTTCTCTATCAAATACACTTGCAAGATATCTCATGCATTCCAGTTCGTGCTGGCCTAACTGTCCTTTCTGCATTCGCCATTTCCAGTTATTACCCATGCTTGATGGCAAATTCATTCTTGCCCAATTTCCAAGTTTGAGAATGTCCTGAACTGCAAATACTGTAAGAACAGCGACACTTGAATACGCAGCCCTGAATACCTGATCAACCATTCTTCCCTTATCTCTTGTATCAAGATAGTCATAAGCATATCCTAACTCCCAGTCGCCTCTGTCCTCAAAGAAACCAAGCAGCGTTTCGTTATCATGAGTTCCACCATAACATACAAGATTCTGTGTATAATTATATGGCAGATGCGGATTCTTTCTGTCTCCACCAAATGCAAATTCAAGAACCTTCATTCCCGGATATCCATTTTCTTTAAGAATCTTTGCTACTTCAGGAACTTCAACACCTAAGTCCTCAGCAATAATCTTCTTATCACCGATAGATTCATTAATAACATCAAGCAGCTTCTGTCCTGGTCCCTGTCTGTACTCACCCTGTCTTGCATCAGGCATGTCTGCTGGAATTGTATAGTACTTCACAATTCCTATAAAATGATCAATTCTTATGACATCATATAGTTTTGCTGAAGCTGCCATTCTCTTTCTCCACCAGCTGAATCCATTTGCTTCCATTTTATCATAATCATAAAGAGGATTTCCCCATTTCTGTCCCGCATCAGAGAATGCATCAGGTGGTACACCTGCAACCTTTATTGGTGTTAGATTCTCATCCAGCTGGAATTCTCCCTGATTAGCCCATACATCTACGCTGTCATATCCCATATAAATAGGTATATCGCCTATAATCTCTATACCATTACTATTAGCATATTGTTTAAGCGCATTCCACTGTAAGTAGAATTCAAACTGTATGAATTTCCAGTATCCTATATCATCAGAAAGCTGCTCTTCATATCGGCTCATTGCCTCAGGCTTTCTGAACTTTATGTCAGTTTCCCATTCACCCCATGAGACATTGTTAAAATGGGACTTCAATGCCATAAACAGAGCATAATCCTCAAGCCAGTCTGCATTATCTTTAACAAAATTATCAAACTGCTTATAAAGAGGAAGCCCCTTTGCAAGCGTCTTCTTGCTTTCTGCACATGCAGCCTTAAATCTGTTATAAGCAATTCTTAATATGTCAAATCTGTTATTATATATCTTTTCATAACTGACATATCTTTCGTCACCAATATTTCCATCTCTGTAGCTTCCGAATCTTCCATTAACAGCGTCATCTTCAGAAACATTTACAGGCACAATTCCATCACCCCAGTCTCTTGAAATAACCTCTGACTTTAACAAGAATCCAGCCTCAATAAGCATATCAAGATCAACAAAGTACGGATTACCTGCAAACGCAGAATATGACTGATATGGGCTGTCACCATAAGTAGTTGGTCCTAACGGAAGTACCTGCCAGTACTTATGATTACATTCTTTAACAAATGTAACAAAATCATATGCATCCTTGCCAAATGTTCCTATACCATATGGTGATGGTAATGAACTTACAGGCATAAGTATGCCTGCATTTCTCTCAAACTTAGTATCAGACATTAGCAGCACCTCCGTCATTATCATTCATATCTTCTGTGAATTTCTTAACACTCTCTGCTTCTGACTGCGTAAGTAATTTTTCAACGTCAAGAAGAATAACAAGCTGTCCATTAACATTGGCAACCCTGTCAAGATATTCTGTATCAACAGTCTTCGCAAGCGCCGGCATCTGTACAATGCTCTGAGCATCAATATCACCTATTTCAAGCACCTCATCAACCTCAAGAGCAAGCTTGACAACACCAGGTATATTTACAATTACTGTACTGTCTTCTCCAATCACACCAACATTGTCATCTGTGCCAAACTTTTTTCTTAAACTGAATGCAGGAATAACCTCCCCTCTCAGATTAACAATTCCACTTATATATTTCATTGCATTGGGAACTCTTACAATATTAATCTCTCTTTCTATAGACTGAACAAGATTAATATCCACTCCAAACTGCTGATTCCCTAATCTGAAAATTACTGGTTTTATGTAATCTGCCATACTGATATACCACCTTTCATTATTCTTCAGTCTTTCCTGTGCTTATCCATGTAAGATACGCGTTGATAAACGGATCGATATTGCCATCAAGTACGCTGCCCGCATTAGCAACTTCCTTATTAGTTCTGTTATCCTTAACCATTGTATATGGCTGAAGAACGTAACTTCTTATCTGGCTTCCGAAATTAATATCCTTGACATCTCCTCTGATTCCAGATAGATTCTCTGCATTCTCAGCCTCCTTTAAAAGATAGAGCTTAGCCTTTAACATCTGCATAGCTTTATCTTTATTCTGGTGCTGAGATCTTTCATTCTGACACTGTACAACAATTCCTGTAGGAAGATGTGTAATTCTGATTGCTGATGACGTTTTATTAATGTGCTGTCCACCTGCACCACTTGAACGATATGTATCAATTCTTAAATCATCATCATTAATCTCAATATCTATATCCTGATTAATATCAGGCATTACGTCACATGATACGAAAGAAGTCTGTCTCTTACCTGCCGCATTGAATGGAGATATTCTTACAAGTCTGTGAACACCATGTTCAGATTTCAGATGTCCATATGCATTCTCTCCTCTTATCTCTATAGTAACCGACTTAATTCCTGCTTCTTCACCTTCAAGATAATCAAGTGTTTCTGTTGTATATCCGTGACTTTCCGCCCATCTTGTATACATTCTGAAAAGCATCTGACACCAGTCACAGCTTTCTGTTCCACCTGCTCCTGCATGAAGTGTAAGAATGGCATCACATGCATCATGTTCTCCAGAAAGCAATGTCTCAATCCTTAAACTTTCCATCTTGTCTTCAAGACCCGTTATCTCTTCTTCTATCTCTGGAATAAGCGACTGATCATTAGATTCTTCTGCCATCTCAATAAGTGTCTTAACATCATCAAGTCCTGTTTCTAACTCATTGTATCTTTCAAATGCATCCTTTAAGCCTTTAAGCTCTTTCATTGCATTCTGTGATTTATCCGGATTATCCCAGAATCCCGGAGATTCCATATCAGCCTCTAATTCTTCAATCCTTTTCTGCTTATTGTCAAGATCCAGAGAATTCTTAATCTGAGCCATAGGCTTATCGTATCCTGAAATTCTGTATCTAAACTGGTCTAACTCTACCATATGTCCTCCAAAATAATAGGCGCGGACGCTGATATTTCAAGCATTCCGCGCCCTGATGTCTCTTATAAACTTATGCCTGTCTTCCGCAGCAATTCTTATATTTCTTGCCACTTCCGCATGGGCATGGATCATTAGGATATATCTTCTTCTCTGTTCTTCTCGCTGGTCCCTTAACAGATGGTCCTTCGTCCTTATTAGTACCTGTTACCTTGGCAACCTGTTCTCTTTCAACCTTCTGCTCTACCTGAATATGCATAAGAAGTCTTACGGTATCCTCTGTAATTCCTGCAGTCATCTCATCAAACATGTCATAACCCATCATCTTATACTGGACAACAGGATCTCTCTGTCCAAGTGCCTGAAGACCGATACCCTGCTTTAACTGATCCATATCATCGATATGATCCATCCACTTTCTGTCAATTACCTTGAGAAGGATTACTCGCTCGATTTCTCTTATCTGCTCAGCCTCTGGGAAGAGTGCCTCTTTATCCTCATAAAGTTTAACAGCCTTTTCCTTAAGATCATGTATTAATTCATTCTTATTCTTAATATTCTCTCTGTATTCCACTCTCTCAATAGGAATAGTTGGAAGAAGAAGCTCATTAATCTCATCATAATCCCATTCGTTAGCATCTTTATCTTCACTTACACAGCGGTTAACTACATTCTCTACATAATCAGTTATCATCTTCATGATAGAATTACGCATGCTTTCTCCATCAAGAACTCTTCTACGTTCTGCGTACATAATCTCTCTCTGCTCATTCATAACCTGATCATATTCAAGAAGATGGCTTCTGATACCAAAGTTATTAGTCTCAATCTTCTTCTGAGCTGTCTCTATAGCCTTGCTTAACATCTTATGCTCAATCTGCTCATCCTCAGATACCCCAAGACTGTTGAAAATATTCATAAGTCTTTCCTGTGCAAACAGTCTCATAAGATCATCTTCAAGAGAAATGTAGAATCTTGATTCACCAGGATCTCCCTGTCGTCCAGAACGTCCACGTAACTGGTTATCAATACGACGGCTTTCATGTCTTTCTGTACCAATAATCTTAAGACCACCTGCAGCAACAGCCTCATCATCAAGCTTAATATCAGTTCCTCGACCAGCCATGTTAGTAGCAATAGTAACTGCACCATGACGTCCTGCCTCTGATACTATCTGTGCCTCTAACTCATGATACTTCGCATTAAGTACATTATGAGGTATACCCTTCTTTCTTAACATCTCACTAAGAAGCTCAGACGTCTCAATTGTTATTGTACCGACAAGAACAGGCTGTCCTTTTTCATGAGATTCAATAACAGACTGTACAACAGCATTAAATTTGCCTTTCTTAGTCTTAAATACAGCGTCATTATAATCAACTCTTATAACAGGCTTGTTAGTTGGCACTTCAACAACATCCATGTTATAGATTTCACGGAATTCCTTCTCTTCTGTAAGAGCTGTACCTGTCATACCAGCCTTCTTCTCAAACTTATTAAAGAAGTTCTGGAATGTAATAGTTGCAAGAGTCTTACTCTCTCTCTTAACCTTAACATGCTCTTTGGCTTCTATCGCCTGATGAAGACCATCTGAATAACGACGTCCTGGCATAATACGGCCTGTAAATTCATCTACTATAAGTACCTCATCATCTTTAACAACATAATCCTTATCCCTGAACATAAGATTATGAGCGCGAAGTGCAAGTGTAACATTATGCTGAATTTCAAGATTCTCAGGATCTGCATAATTATCTATATGGAAGAACTGCTCAACCTTGTGAATACCCTGTTCAGTAAGGTTAACTACCTTATCCTTCTCATTAACGATGAAGTCTCCATCTTCTTCAACTTCCTCGTTCATGATTGCCTGCATCTTAGTTCTCTCACCCTTATATTCGCCTCGCTGTAATTGCCTTGCAAGTATATCACAGAGTTCATATAATTTAGTAGATTTTCCGCTCTGTCCTGAGATAATAAGAGGTGTACGTGCCTCATCAATAAGAACAGAATCGACCTCATCTATAATACAGTACTTAAGATTTCTTAATACAAGTTCACTCTTATATATAGCCATGTTATCACGAAGATAATCAAAACCAAGTTCGTTGTTCGTTACATATGTAATATCACTTCCATATGCAGCCTGCCTCTCTTCTCTTGTTGAGTCGTGTAATACAACGCCAACCTTAAGGCCTAAGAATTCATGTATCATACCCATCTGCTCAGCATCTCGCTTAGCAAGGTAATCATTAACAGTAACTACGATTACGCCCTCTTCAGTAAGCGCATTAAGATATGCTGGAAGTGTACACACAAGTGTCTTACCTTCACCAGTCTTCATCTCGGCAATTCTTCCCTGATGAAGAATAATTCCTCCGATAAGCTGAACACGATAATGTTCCATACCAAGAACTCTCCTGCCCGCTTCCCTTACTGTTGCAAATGCTTCCGGCAGAATATCATCAAGAGTCTCTCCCTTAGCTAATCTGTCCTTAAACTCCTTAGTCTTTCCTTTAAGTTCTTCGTCGCTTAACTTGCTATAAGATTCTCTGTAGCCTTCAATCTTATCAGCAATTGGATATATTCTTTTCAATTCATGTTCGCTGTGTGTTCCAAATAATTTCTGAGCTAATCCCATTACTTTATATATCTCCTTATAAAAGCCTATTTATGTTGTAATTGTACCACTATTTAGATATTCTATCAAGTAAAGTTAAACCATTAAAATTCTATAAATAGATTTCTTATACATATAAAGAAATACCGCCTGCCAGCACTAACCGGCAGACGGTACTCTAAAAAAGAGGATAAACCCATATGACGTAAAAAAGCATACTAATCAAGTTCTGGTTCAATCAAACCATATGTGTTGCCTTTTCTCTTGTAAACAACATTAACTTCCTCTGTCTCTGAATTAAAGAACACATAGAAATTATGTCCAAGAAGCTCCATCTGAACACATGCTTCTTCAGGATCCATTGGCTTGATTCCGAATCTCTTGGTTCTGATAATCTTAACCTCATCGTCATCATAATCTTTCTCTACAAATTCCTGTGCAAATGCTGCTGCGTTCTGCTGCTTGTCAACAATCTTATTCTTATACTTCTTTAACTGACGTTCGATAACTTCTTCGACAAGGTCAATTGAAACATACATATCGCTGCTTACCTGCTCGCTTCTTATGATGTTACCCTTAACCGGAATAGTTACCTCAATCTTCTGTCTTTCTTTTTCTACACTCAAGGTTACATTAACTTCTGTCTCTGGTGCAAAGAATCTGTCAAGCTTTCCAAGCTTCTCCTCTACTGCTGACTTTAATCCCTCTGTTATATCAATATTTCTTCCTGTAATTATAAATCTCATGATGTCCAACTCCTTTACGTGTTTTATAATCGTGGGCAGAGGTAAGAATCTGATCGTAATTCCTTTCCAACCTTCTCTTTATAAAATCTATCAGACATTCTTCCTTCTTAAATCACCACATGTGTCGAAAGAATATATACACATGCAGCTAACACGACCTAAGATACATTTCTGTATACTTATTTTATGTAAGTATTATATCATATATTTGTAAATTAACAAGTATGTCCTTTAATTATTTTATGCAAATATGTCAAGTGTCATAAGTAAGTTTTCTGATTTTTTGCAAATATTCACAAAACATTTATTCTGTTCCAGGTATACTAAATTAATAACAAAATATTGTGGATAATTGTGGATAATGTGGATAACTTGGTTGATAAGTCTCATTTTAGATAAAATCGGTCTTTAAAAATGTGGAAAACTTTTCAAAGCATTTTAAAATCTTGTCAAGCAATTATTGAAATAAATACAATCTGAATTTCTTTTTGGTAAGTATGCACAAGGAAGTTTTTGTCAATATTTGTTTTTAATTTTTTTATAGAAATATCCAGTATTTTCCTGTATTATAATAACGATATTATTGAAATTACATTTTATTAAGCGAGGCATATTATCATGAAAAAAACTATAGTTATAACTGGTGCTTCCCGTGGAATCGGAAAAGCAATTGCAATAGAACTTGCCGGAAAAGACACTAATATTGTTATCAACTGTGTGAATAATGTGGATAAACTAAATGAAGTCAAATCCATTATTGAGGAAAAAGGCAGTGTCTGTGAAACATTTATAGGCGATATGGGAAATTACAGTGATGTACAGAAAATGTTTGACATGTGCCTTCAGCGTTTCGGTCAGGTTGATGTGCTTATCAACAATGCCGGAATATCTGTTGTCGGACTTTTCCAGGATATGGGCGAAAATGAGTGGCACAGGATATGTAACACTAACATAGATTCTGTGTTTAACTGTTGCCATTTTGCTGTTAAAGACATGATGAAGCGACACTGTGGCAAAATTATTAATATATCTTCTGTGTGGGGACTGTATGGTGCAAGCTGTGAGGTTGCATATTCAGCAACAAAGGGGGCAGTCAATTCATTTACAAAAGCACTTGCAAAGGAACTTGCTCCAAGTGGTATTCAGGTCAACGCTGTTGCCTGCGGAGCTATTGACACAGAGATGAACGGTCATCTCTCAGATGATGACAAGGCTTCCCTTGCCGAAGAAATTCCTGCAGGCCGTTTTGGAAGCCCGCAGGAAGTCGCTAAACTTGTTAAATCTCTTTCCGGAATGAACAGTTATCTTACCGGTCAGATAATAACTCTTGATGGCGGCTGGATTTAATCAGCCTGTATAACTTTTATCAATCTTAATCACGGCGCGGCATTCCCTCTGCTTCTCCGTGATTTTTTTCTGAATCTGTTTCTTTATCTCATCGTCTGAAAGATGATAATTATAAGGAACAAGCACATCAAATATAAGATTCGTTATATATGGGCCTTTAACAGTCCTGAAATCATGTATATCCAGTTCCTCACCTACTGACTTTACAACCTCAGTAGTCATATTTCGCAAATGATTTATCACCTCATCATCTGTAACTACCGGATCCATATGTATGCTTATAAAGCATTTCATGCGCTTTTCAACTCTTCTTTCAGCCATGTCTATATAATCATGTGCTTCCATCATGTCCATATTAGCCGGAACCTCTGCATGAAGCGATGCATATACTCTGCCTGGACCGTAATTATGCACAATCAGGTCGTGAACCCCAATTATGTGCTTATCCTGAAGAACAATATTCTCAAGTTCCTGTACAAATTCTTTAGTTGGTGGCTGACCAAGAAGTGGCTGCAATGTATCTTTCGCCGCACCGAAACCAGCTAATATTACAAATACTGCAACAACAACTCCTGCTATTCCATCTATATTAATATCAGAAAACAGTGTAAGAAGCACTCCTATAAGGACTACTGATGTTGCAACGCAGTCTGATAAGCTGTCTGTTGCTGTAGCCTTCATTGCAGCAGAATCCACCTTATTGCCAAGATATTTGTTGAATTTAGCCATCCACATTTTCATAAGAATTGATAATACAAGTATTATAAGAGATGACACAGATACCTCAAGCGGCGTAGGATGAAGTATTTTCCTGAATGATGTTGTCAGCAGCTCAAAGCCCATAATTATAATTGCTCCTGATACTATGAAGCCTGATATATATTCGATTCTTCCATGACCATACGGATGTTCATAATCAGCCGGCTTTCCTGCAAGCTTAAAACCTATAAGTGTAACAATTGAAGATCCTGCATCCGATAGGTTATTGACTGCATCCGCCATAATTGAAACTGATGCCGTAAGCACTCCTGCAATTATCTTTGCTAAAAACAGTATAAGATTACAGATTATCCCCACAATCCCGGCAAACACACCATATCTTGTACGGACTTCAGGGTTCTTCGTCTTATCATAATCTTTTATGAACCTCTTAAGTAATAAATCTATCATTTCCTTCTCCTTCATGCCCTCTGGCATATTTACATTAAGTATATACTATATTGGATTTAATTTAAAGATTCTTATTTTTTGATTTACAGTATATACACAAAAGTACTATAATGGAAACAATTATTGTGTTTAATCACTACAACTATCTTGGAGGGCAACAATGTTAGACTTTGAAAAGGTAATACCAGAAGATGTAGGAATATCTTCCACAGGACTTATCAGCTTTGCCAGAAAGCTTGAATATAACAACATTCCTATGCACAGCATAATTGTCATGCGACACGGTAAGATATGTATGGAAAGCTACTATGCACCATACACGAGAGACACTCTCCACAGAATGTTTTCTGTCACCAAATCTTTCGTTTCACTTGCCATCGGACTGCTTGCAGATGAAGGGAGAATCTCACTTGATGACCATATTGCAGATTATTTTCCTGAAAAGCAGCCAGAAACAGGCGTACACCCATATATGCAGATGCTCACAATAAGGCAGATGCTCACAATGAGAACATGTCACGATAAAAATGCATACAAAATCGGAGACTCTCCTGACTGGGTAGGTTCTTTCTTTACTGTTACACCCGACCACGTTCCAGGGACTAATTTCTCTTATGATACAGCTTCAACGCATACATTAGGTGCACTTGTTGAAAAGCTCACTGGTATGGAACTTCTTGATTATCTGAGAACAAAATTCTTAGACGAATTAGGATTTTCCAAAGAAGCATTTATATTAAAATCTCCTGATGGCAAAGTAAGCATGGGCGGTTCAGGAATGTGTGCAACACCACAGGATATTCTTAAGGTTATGTATGTTGTATCCCAGAATGGTAAACTTGGCGGGAAGCAGTTACTCCCTTCCGGATATCTTAAGGAAGCAACTGTTAAACAGAGTGACCCTTATGGAAAATCAGGCACATGGGAAGAGATGCAAGGCTATGGCTACCAGTTCTGGATGACAACTCACAATGGTTATGCATTTTTTGGCATGGGAGGGCAGCTTGCCATATATTACCCTGACAAAGATGTTATTCTTGTCACCACTGCTGATGTACAAGGTCGTCAGGGTGGAGTACAGCTGATATATGATGCATTTTACGAGGAAGTATACAGCCATATTGATACATGTACTGATAATAGTGATAATAGTGATTATGAAGAATTCCAGAAGTTCGAGAATTCACGCCAGCTTCTTGTGCAGCCGGGCGAATATAGTTCAGACCTTGTAAGCAAAATCAACGGAAAGAGCTATGAATTTGACGATAATCCATGTGGTGTAACAGACATAAAGCTTACATTTAACGGGGATGAAGGAACATTTTTCTATACTAATGCAACAGGAAATCACGAGCTGCATTTCGGACTCGGAAAGAATGTTTTCCAGAACTTCCCTGATTATAATTTCAAATGTGGTGCAAGCGCAGCTTTCAGAGCTGACAATAATCTTCTTATCAAAGTGCAGATTATTGACAGTTCTGTAGGCAATATGTACATATCATTAAGCTATATTGATGATTATGTTACTGTTATGATGAGAAAGATTGAAGAGAGTTATTTTACTGAATACGATGGTGTATTCAGCGGCAAATTAAGCATTTAGATATCAAAGGGCGATCACACTTACCTGTATGACCGCCCTTTTTCTCTACTTTTCTATGATTCTTCCTTCACTAATCTCAATTATCTCGTCAGAGAGCATCTCAAGTTCTTCCTTATCGTGGCATGCAATTATGATAAGCGCACCTCTTTTCTTCTGTTCCTCAAGTATCTCATGAACCTGCTTTGCTCCGGCTTCATCAAGTGCGTTGATAGGCTCATCAAGTATGATAAGGTCAGGATTCTCCATGTAGGCTGCAGCAATTCCCAGCTTCTGCTTCATACCAAGAGAATATTTTCTGTAAGTTCTCTTATCATCAGGGTCAAGACCTACCTGATGTATTACCTCTCTTATATGTTCATCATCAACTCTGTTCTGGATTGAAGCAAGCACCTTAAGATTCTTAAAGCCCGTATAATTACCGATAAATGCGGGATTCTCTATTAACACTCCGACACTGTCCGGAAATGTCATATCCTTTCCAAGAATCTTGCCGTCTATCTCAACAGTTCCCTCTGTTGCTGATATAAGACCGCATATAACCCTCATAAGCATTGTCTTTCCTGAGCCATTCTTTCCCTTTAATCCGTACACTTTACCACTTGTAAGTTCCAGATTAACATTATCAAGAACCTTTGCCTTCTTTATAACCTTTGAAACATTTGTAAGCTTTATTACCATAATTACACCCTCCAATCACTCTTCTTTAATATATCCATTCTCCTAAACGAAACATATCCTGCAATTACTGAAATAACTATCAGCATAATATCTGCAATAACCGTCACCGTAAGGCTTCCGCCTTCCGGTGTATACATAATATTTCTTAACGCCATGAAGCCGTTTCCTATAAACAGGAATGACCTGAAAAACACTCCCATAATCATTATAACTACGACAGCAATATATCCAATAATAGGTCCCATAATCTGTGAAACGCATATCTGTACAAGGCATATTGCAATTGTTGTGAGAAGCCCCACAATAATCATATACACTGCAAGTCTTGTAAGATTCGGATTATTCTTTATCAGTGTTTTGTCGTAACCGTCTATACTGATACACACCTGTCTATTGACCTGCAGGCTCAGTCTTCCGCCTGCCAGCGAAACACAGGCTATCTCAAGTATTAAGATTCCATAACAGATACATGCAGTAAACACTGCCCATATACATTTGGAAATCCACCATACCAGCTTCTTACCGGCTCTCATAAGAACCATTCCACCATAACCGTTAATATCCTTGAATGGATAATTACCTATTGCAAAACCAATAAGAATATTCGGAAGTATGTATGCTGTCGGAATATTAATATCCGTCTGTACATCCACAATCCAGCGCATACCGCGAAATATATATAATATGATATCCGATGATGTGTATTGTCCCATAAAATGTTTTGTCTTACAGCGCACAAGAAAGTCTGTTATAAGAACAGCATATACCACTGCAATCAGAAGAAATTTCTTCCACTGATGCACTATTCCATTAATGAAATCATATTTTATCTGAAACATCACATTTTTCATCTGAAAAAGTCCTTTCTTCTGATAATCACAGTTGTTACCAGTGACACAGCCAGACACAGTATCAGCGGATACAATATATTCCGCCATATCTGCACACCGTTCATATAGATATTGCCTTTTAACTTGTAATAATATGTAAGAAATCCCATGTACGCCATGTTCTCAAAGCTGCTCACAGCCAAGGCAGCAAGGAAACCTGCCCACTGGTTATTAGTAAACCACCACATAATCATCATAAGCGTGCCTGATACATACAATATTGCAAATGCTTCTATAACAAATGCAATTATAAAAAACCACAGTGATGGGCGGTTCTGTACTATATCTCCTGTTGCCATGAATGCCTTGCTGAATTTTTCATCCCAGTTATATACTTTTCCTGTCATCAGATACCCGGCTATTAAAGTTACCACCGTAATATACGCAGTGAAAAATCCTGCTGCCACAACCATATTAATCTGTGAATTAATCCACACATTTCTTACATTCTTTCTTCTTATAACTATTGCACTGTTCAAATCATATTTCTGAATATAAAGAACATAAAACAATACAAATGGAACAACATATCTCCACATTGTACTTACATTCACACTGATAAGTGCATCATACAGGCACGGATTTCCATTAATAACGGACTGACTCACAAGTTTTAGAATTATATCCATCGGTACAAGTGCTGTTACTAATACAAACACTGCCGCCGTAAGTGCAGCCTCACTTACATTAAATAATAATTTTAATTTCTTCATCCATCTATACCCCTGATTACAATCGCCTGTCTTACTGGATAAGCCTTAAAACACAGATATATATCTTCATGAAGTAGCTTATCCAGCTTCTTTTCACTCAGATAATTTTTACTAATGACATATGCCAGTGTAAAGTCTTTGACCTCGCCCTTATTAACAGATACATTATCTTCACATACCATTCCCTGATTTTCATATCCATCCGGGTATATAACAAGATTAGAGTCTGTCACAATACTGAACATATTAAACTTATCATGTGACTCATTCTGAACTTTAACCTTTAAAACTATATAACTAAACCTGCCCAGTTCCTTAACACTGGCACTGTATTTTTCATTAACTTCCTGTTCAGTGCAGTAATCAATTCCTGTAACCTTAATCTTTATCCCATCAGAATACTGTACCCATTCATCCTTCTGGACGATTTCTTCTTCCGGCTCTGGAAATCTGTGATTCACATCTATATATCCAACCGCAACTACTACAGCAATTACTGCCATTATTATAAATGTAATTATAAACGGGTGCTTTCTTATGCTGAATCTGCCTTTAGTATGTTTCATGCTTAAGCCCTCCTATAAAATACACAACAACTCCAAGTATCAGTAATACTGCTATGTACACTATAAACGATGCTCCTGTATTGGTCTGTGCCATATTAAAAAGCTTTGTCGGTGCAATACCTCTCAGCCATTTCTTATCAGACATGCGCAGTATCGCATTTGCAAATTCAGTAATAATATATGGTGCAAGCATAGCCACAAATCTGTTATTAACTATATTAGATACAATAAGTGCTATTGTTGCCATAAGACCTCCGCACACAAAAAGCAGAATCATATACATAATCATATAAATGTGTGGATGTGTATAAAATATTGCTGACCATATACTTTTTGGAGAACTTGCAAATACACCAACCGGCCACACAAGTGATGGAAGAATAGTTATCGCAGTCAGGTAATTAATAAGCAATGGCATAACCACTACCACACCTCCCGTCACAAACACTGCAATATATTTGGCAGCAAGATAATTAAACTTAGCTGTTCTCGTTACATAATTCTTAATAATTCCACTTTTAATATCCGACAGATATGTAACTGCATACGGCATAGCCGCCAGTATAGGAATGAGCCTTATAAACAGGCTGTATTCAAATGATACGCCATTACCAATCCACACCTGAAATGCACTTATCGGCATAAGTGTAGCATTATCAGGCATATATCCCATCAGCGGATTCATGGCTGCCGGTATAATTCTGGTTATAATCTGCGCTATGCTTAACCCCATACCGATTATAATAGCCAGCCACAGGCTCCAGCTTTTAAATGCTCTTTCGAGCTCTGTCTTAATCATCACCTTCATACCGTTTTCCTCCTGGCTACTTGTCTATATCAAGCTTTACTATCGGAGAACCAACAGGAAATGCTTTATCAGTTGTACTGTAGCATGTATACAACGAATCTATAGTAAGACCATCTGTTGTTATATCCTTATATGTATCTATATATTGACCTCCAACATTAGCAGTTGTTCTTGTGTAAGAAGTAACAAATTCATAAGGAATGACCTCCATTGCAACAACCTCTTTAGTTTCTCCCGGCTTAATTGTAAGATGATGTCTGAATATTTCATGGTCATCATGAATATTAAGATATGATTGTCTGCTTTCTATGGTTGAATAATATGTTGCATCGTCCTGTTCGTTATATCTGAAGCAATACAAACGGAATCCGTTCGACAGAAACTGAAAATCTTCATCACCATTATTAGTAATCTTTAACTTCATCAGCAGGGCAACCTGCTTGATACCTTTTCTATCATTTGCAAATGTTCCATCTTCATTAATCATCTTGTCATATGCACTGAATTTTTCTGGTGTTTCAGTATCATATTTTATATATTCAGCTATGTCCTCCTCGCTCATCAGCTTGGATAACTCATCAACATTTTCAGCAATGGCTGTTTCACCTATACTGTATGTAAATTTGGTAACCAGTTTCCCTGTATAAATCTCCATATCAACATCTGAATATCTTTCAGCATATTTAGGACTACTTGAAACCATTCCCGCAAACACATTATCAACTTTGTTCTCACGTGATTCGTTCTCCTGAATAATTCCTGTCTGATTGGTCTGATTCTCTACGGCTGTGCTTGTCTCCTGAAAACGCTTCACATCTTCAATGCTCTGTCTGCTGCAGCCTCCCATTAATAATATTCCTGCCATAAGGACCGGAATAATTAAACATTTTCTTCTCCCCATAAGTACCTCCTTGATATAAGTTCTCTTACACTTATATACGAAATACATTTGTAAAAAGTTGAAAAATAATAAAAAATTCCCGACAGACCATTGTGTGTATTCACACTTCCGGTCTGCCGGGAATCATTAATTATAACCAATTATCAAATTGTTAATTAGAACATAAGTCTTAATACCCATGTAAGGAAATTAACTGCAACATATGAGATTGCCATTATAAGAGGTATCTTCTTCTCATCCTTGCATAAAGCACGGATTGCTATGTATACAAATGCATATCCTGCTACATTAGAAAATACTGTTACGCATGAAGATATTCTGTCAATGAATCCTACTGATGTAAGACCTGTTACCCAGCTGAGTAACTCTGCTGGTATACCAAGTACTGCTGTAATGGCATATACTGCAAGGCCCTGCATATATGTAACATTAGCCTTGTTAAATGCCTTTGCAAGAAGCATAACTACAAGTGCAATTACAGCTGCCGCTACTGCTACCAGAAGAATCTCAAGAAGCATGTTCTTGAATATTGAGCCTGCTGGATATGGCTTGGTATTAGTATATGAGCTGTAGTAAGATGAAAGTAAGCTGTCAAGCTCTTTACTTCCTGTTGTAACCTTTGCCTTACTGTTAGCAATTAACATATCAAATAATCTTGTAAGCATGTTAATAATTGCCTGACCGCCAATAAGTATTGCAATCATAATAACATTAGCTTTAGCAACAAATGCTGATACCGTTTCTACCGGTGATGTAAACAATCCCTTCAACACATTAACATAATCAAGGGCTGCATTAGCTCCTGCCTTCTTAACAGCGTCCATCTGCTGTGAAGCCTGCTGCTGATTAAATCCCTGCTGTGCCTGCTGATATGTCTGCTGACCTGCTCCCTGCTGGAATGTCTGCTGCGCTGCCTGCTGGTTAAATCCCTGCTGAGGCTGTGCTGCACCGGCTGGCTGCTGTGCCTGCTGACATGTACAGACTTCTCCGTCCTGTAACTGTTTTCCGCAATACTTACAAAAACTCATTTCTTTTCCCTCCTGAAAGTAAAAGTTATAATATTGTATGGTTGTTGTCTCAACCTTTTTTATAATACCATATATATTTATTTTCAACAATGGTCATATATGCACATTTCAATATAGTAAACTGCTAAAATTGAACTTTAATGCTTTAACATACCACATTTATCAAGTATGAACTCAATTCTCTTTTCATATGAATGAAACTTCTCTGCTTTTTCATGTCCGTTTCTTGCAATCTGTGCACGCTCATCCTCATGATTAAGATAATATTCTGTCTTTCTTAACAGGTCATCATGGCTTTCGTAAAACACATAATCTTTTCCATTCTCGAAAAAATCCATATATTCAAGCTGAAAACTGGTCATAAGAAATCCGCCTGCACCGACAATATCCCACGCCCGAAGCGGAATTCCCGTACGGATATTGCGCATTACAGGATTAATATTAATCCTGCTACAATTAAACACCTTAGGCATATCTGTCATATAATTAACTGCCCCCTTAAGATTAACTCCTATAAGCTCCTTATCCGGATCATCCGTATAGAGGTCTGTTGGAAAATGTTTTGCAAGCTTGTTAAGTATCTGCACCCTCTCTATATTAGCAAGTTTGAAACCTAAAAATGTTGATGAAAACACAAGTGCAATATCTGAAAATGCTCTTTCATCCTGCTTAAAATCTATAAGCTCACATAACTTTTCAAGTATATCAACTGTAAGCACTTTATCAAATATGCTGTCACCATAGATTTCCATCTGTGCTGCCATTGCCGCATCAAAATACCCTCTTAAATATTCCGGCAACCTATCCTTTATTTCATCATAAGAATTCCTGTGATACATTCCTCCGACAAATGATACTTCACTGTGCCATTTGTTCCGTTCATCAGCAGTAAGCGAACCTGTTATCTTACCAACACGGGAACAGTTTACAGCAAGCGGAAGATACCACACATGTTCTGCCCCAAGATTTTTTAGTTCCTCACAATAAAATCTGTCAAATATAAATATATAGTTACATTTATTAAATAAAGACTGATGATACAATGAAATAAGCGGACTATCTACCGTCCATGCAATATATTTTTTTCCAAGCTCTTCACATAAATCCGATACATGTGGAAAATAATTAAGTGAAAAAACACAGTCGTATGCAGAAAAGACCTGCCTAAGCTCCGCATAATCACGGAGCTTAAAGCCGGTCTCATCATCCTTGTCTATTACTGTTTCTGTGTAATCATGTACTTCATGTCCGAAATATTCAATCGCAGACTTTACATCATCCTGATTGAACACCTTCCATCTGTATAAAAGTATTTTCATTGTGCACATGCCTTTTCAAGTACTTCAAAATAGTTCTCAAATGTCTTACAACAGCACTCGTAATTATCTATTATTATGCCATCAACACGCAGTCCGATTAATGCAAATGACATCGCCATTCTATGGTCATTATATGTGTCAACAACACCTGGCTTAACATTGGCTGGAGATATCTCTATACGGTCTCTTCCCTCTTTGACATCAACGCCAAGATTGTTAAGCTCGTTGACCATAGCCTCAATTCTGTCTGATTCCTGTAATCTTATATGCTCGATATTCTTGATAACTGTAGTAGTCTTTGCAAATGGAGCAATAGCTGCAAGTGTCATTGACTGGTCTGAAAAATCATTCATATCAACATCAACACCGCAATATTCTCCATCCTTAGGTCCGCTGACACATATACCCTCGCGTTCCTCTGTCACAGCACAGCCCATCTGCTTAAGCACATCTATGAACTTAAGGTCACCCTGCATTGAGTTAGAATGTACTCCCTTAACGATAGCTGTTCCGCCTGTAAGTGCTGCTGCTGCATAGAAGTAGCAGGCTGCTGAAACATCCGGTTCAATATAATATGTCTGTGGATAGTAACCTGAGCCCGCAGGAACTACATATTCTGCCCCTTTATGGTCTACCGCACAGCCAAACTGTTCCATCATCTTAGCTGTTATACGCACATATGAGCCTTCTGTTTTATCACTTGTAATATGAACATGTATTCCTTCTTCAAGCATCGGAGATGTCATCATAAGTGCGCTTAAGAACTGTGTACTTTCACTTATACTTATTGATACATGATTCTGTGGTTTCTTTCCACCATATGCGGCACCCTTTACATTAACCGGAAGATGTCCGTCTTTCTCAAGGAACTCTATCTCTGCTCCCATGCTCTGTAATGCTTCAAAAAGCGGAAGCATTGGTCTTTTCTTCATCTGTTCAGAAGCTTCAATTGTGTACTCACCATCTGATAATGCAAGCATGGCTGTAAGGAATCTGGCTGCTGTTCCAGCACTTCCCACATTGATTGTTGCTCTCTTCTTAGGAATATCTCTTCCATGTCCATGAATGATAACATATCGTTCAACTTCGTTTACTTCAATAATATATCCAAGTGCGATAAGACTTAAAAGAAAATGTCTCGAATCGTCACTGAACAAAACTCCTTTAAGGGTACATTCGCCCTGTGATAAAGCTGCCATAAGCAGCGCTCTGTTAGTAATACTCTTTGAACCAGGCACTTCAACTGTACAGTGAATCGGGTGGTCCAGCTTCTTAACCTTGTACTGTGACATAATTTTACTACTCCATTAAACGTAATTATCTCTCGTCCATATCAACATATGGTCTGTGATGTCCAACATATTTGTATGCAGGACGGATAATCTTACCTGCATTAACAAGTTCCTCAAGTCTGTGTGCGCACCAGCCTGAAATTCTCGAAGTTGCAAACATTGGTGTAAACATTTCTTCTGGAATACCAAGCATTGTGTATACAAATCCACTATAGAAATCGACATTGGCACAGACTGGCTTAAACATCTTTCTCTTGTTCATGATAAGCTGTCCTGCCTCGCTTTCAACAAGCTCATATAATGCAAATTCTTTCTGCATTCCCTTCTCTTCTGAAAGCTGTTTTGCAAATTTCTTAAGAATAACTGCTCTAGGATCTGAGTTAGTATATACCGCATGACCCATACCATAGATAAGTCCTGCATGGTCAAATGCTTCTTTGTCAAGGATCTTGTTAAGATATGTACATATCTCATCTTTATTGTCCCAATCGCTGCAATGTGCCTTAATATCTGTAAACATTTCCTGAACCTTTAAGTTAGCACCACCATGCTTAGGTCCTTTAAGGGATGCGATTGATGAAGCAATTGCTGAATATGTATCTGTTCCTGATGAAGTAACAACATGAGTTGTAAATGTTGAGTTATTACCACCACCATGCTCTGCATGAAGAACAAGACAAATATCAAGTACCTTTGCTTCAAGTTCTGTAAAGTCTCCGTCATCTCTTAACATATAGAGGATATTCTCGGCTGTTGAATAACCTTTCTTAGGATTCTTTATCATAAGTGTTCCATCAAGCTTAAAATGTCTGTATGACTGATAAGCATATACTGAAAGAAGAGGCATCTTGGCTATAAGCTGAAGACTCTGTCTTAATACATTAGGAATTGATATATCATCCGGCTTCTCATCATATGAATAAAGACTTAAGATACTCTTCATAAGCGAATTCATAAGATTAGTACTTGTAGCTTTCATAATAACATCTCTGATGAATGCTCCTGAAAGTTCCTGAAGATCTGTTAAGATTCTTATGAATCTGTCTAACTGATCCTTGTCTGGAAGTACTCCGAATAACAGAAGATATGTTGCTTCCTCAAATCTGAATCTGTCAAGGCTGCTTCTCTTGATAAGCTCCTCAACATTATATCCCTGAAAATATAATTCTCCGTCTACAGGTATCTTTCTTCCGTGAACACTCTGGTTACCTAATACATCTGATATCTCTGTGAGACCTGTAAGTACACCGTTACCATTGCTATCACGAAGACCTCTCTTTACATCATACTCTGTATACAGATTCTGATCGATTATACCTGAGGCTGTACACTCTTTTACAAGTTCCTCAAAATCGCTCTTATCTACTGTTGAAAGTTCCATCATTTCCTGATTGTTCATGGCTTTCCTCCTCCTGATTATTTCCCGCATAGCTAAACGCAGATGAAGATATTATATCTGCTACTAATAGTGTTTGTCAATTTACTGCTGGCTGTTTCCTGTCACATTTCTCATACCAATTACAGCATCAGCAAGCTGCCTCAGATCATCTGCACTTCCCTGGGTAAACCCTTTCTTGCTTACAACCAGGCAGTTATCATCCCCAACAAACAGATATATATTATCAGGATCCTGATTCCATTTTACAACTTCATTCCAACTGAATGTGTCACTGTCGTTTTCTTCATCTGTAATAATAATATTCTCTGCATCTATCTCATATGTGAATTTAATTCCTACCATCTTTCCATATATATTATGGAATTTCTTCTTATTGCTCTTATCCATTCCAATCATTCCTATATACAGAAATACTACCGCCACTAAACCAAACAGCACTATCATAAATGTATCAGCCTGCTCATTTCCTGTCATCTTAAGAACAAGCTCTCTTATCATCATCATTCCGAATATAAGTCCGAACATATTGTAAATCAGCTTAAAGGTCTTATATCTGCTGTTATCAAAATTACTGGCACGCATGGCACCTTCCATACATTCCTTTGTGAATGCTGTTTCATTCTTTATTGTCATCAATTCCTCCCTGTATAACACTACATTATGAACGCCTCTTTAGCAGGCTTTATCTAAAGAATAATTTTAATCCCGGCTGGGGAGTCGTGTCAATCGTATATTGTGATATGGGAAGGTTACTGACTGCCTGCTGCCAATGGTGGATTTTGTTGATGGCGGTTCGGCTGTATAGCATATATTGCACAAATCTGATATAATACTTACATACATTTCCTATAAGATTATTATCGGTTCAATATTTATAGGCGTATTGTTAGTGTCTGGGGTTAGATGTCCTGAATATTTTTCTCGTGATACCTATAGGTAGTCGCATTTTGTAACAACTTATAGGAAATTTCTTGACATTTTTCTCTTGTATTAACTGAAGCTTCTGCCTGATGGCTTGAAATCACCTATAAACATTTTATTTCTGAATTGTTTATAGGCATATTTATGAACATTGAAGCTTTTCAGAAAAAATATAGCCAGTTTGTGCCTATAAGACATAAAATCTTTGTATTCTTATAAGTTCAATCAATATTTTGAAATTGAATTCTTGAAATCTAAAAGTGCATTTCTGCTTTGCAGCAACGGACAGATTTTCATAATAGCAGAGGCTGTACGGCATAAACTGCACAAACATGAATTGAAAAAGAAAGGAGTCTTCTTATGAAACTTGCATGTATTACCGGAGCATCTTCCGGCATCGGAAAAGAATTCGCATATCTGCTTGCAGACCTTGAATATGACCTGATTCTTGTTGGAAGAAACTCAGCGGCGCTTCATGAAATTGCTGATAATGTTGCTGTCAGATGCAAATGTATCACATGTGATTTATCTGATGAAAAATCATGTGTAAAACTTGGCAAAAAACTCCGCAAATATCCACTTGATATTATGATTAATAATGCTGGATTCGGAGAGCTTGGCGCATTTGCTGAAACGAAATTAAAGAATGATATCAACATGATTAATGTTAATATTAAAGCTGTGCATATACTTACAAAGGCCGTACTTCCAGGCTTTATACAACGCGACAGGGGCTACATCATGAATGTGGCGTCAAGTGCCGGGCTGCTTCCTGGTGGACCATATATGTCTACCTATTATGCAACCAAGGCTTATGTGACAAGCCTCACTACTGCAATACACGGGGAACTGCGCGACTTAAAGAGTAACGTTCACATAAGCATGCTCTGTCCAGGTCCTGTTGATACCAACTTCAACAATGTTGCCAATGTAAAGTTTGCATTATCAGGAATTCCTGCTGATTACTGCGCCTATTATGCACTTTGTAAAATGTTTACAGGCAAACTTACCATTGTTCCAACATTTACAATGAAAGCCGGAGTTTTTGGCAGCAGATTCCTGCCAAGACAGGTGCTTGCCTTTATGACAGGTCACCAGCAGAAAAAGAAGACAGACAATATCTGATATGATACTGCCTGTCACTTATTTAGAATTTTTTTGAAAATATAATATTCTTTCTTTCAACAAGCACTGCCTTGTTAAAGAACACATCAACTGCAGCCTTGTAATCAGCCATTCTCTGGGATTTCTTGATTGCCTTGATTTCTTTTTTGCAATCATCAAACACATATTCCATATAACACCACATTTCTTTCATCCTGTGTATGGCATGTGTATCTCCCGGCATTATGGCTGTGCGGGCTGCGTATACAAGGTCGTGAAGCTCTTTCATCAGCTTCTTATCTGCATTAAGGTCTCGCACCATCGCCTCAGGATTATCATCTGTTAATACATTAATCAGTCCGGGGTCCGCGATAAGCCCTCTTCCAAGCATAAATGTATCAACCTCCGGAAACATCTCCTTCATCTCAAGGAAATTCTTCCTTGTAAATATATCTCCGTTAAGCACTAATTTATTCCTGCTGTTATCCACTGCGTATCGGAAAGCGTCAAGATGCAGCTCATTTCTGTAGTAATCTGTACGCACTCTCGGATGAACAATAAGTTCCTCAAGAGGATAAGAATTATACACCTCCATTATCTGTGGAAAACTGTCATCATCTTCAACACCGATTCGTGTCTTGACCGAAACCTTAATATTCTCTCTTATAAATGCATCCTCAAACACCTCATCAAGAAAACGGTCGAGCTTTTCTGTGTCGCGAAGCATTCCTGAGCCTTTATCCTTTGAAACAACTGTGCCTGACGGACAGCCGGCATTAAGATTAATCTCGCTGTAGCCGTATTTTTCATAAAGCATTTTTGCTGTCCATATAAAATCCTTAGCTTCATTAGTCATAACCTGTGCAACCGTATATGTATCCTTATTATGCCCGCGGTCTATGTCTCTTATTTCTCTTGCAAGAAAATTTTCTGACTTATTAGGTGAGATAAACGGTGTAAAATATTTTGTAATTCTGCCTTTTCCAAATGTTTTCTCATAGGCATTTCTGTATGTAAAATCTGTAAGCCCCTCCATCGGGGCCATATATATAGTATTGCTCATATACTGTATCTTTCTGTTATTCTAATGTAAATGTGCCGTTGCTGTTAGTTACAATGGCTGTCTCGAAAAATTCTTTTACTGCCTTTATCATGTATTCTGTGTCCATAATTCCTGCTGTCTCGTAAGGTGAGTGCATTGCAAGCTGCGCAAGCCCGATATCTACTGTGTTCATTGACACATGGCAGTTAGCTATATTTCCAAGTGTTGAACCACCCGGAATATCTGAACGGTTAGCAAATTCCTGTGTCGGAACTCCCGCTCTTGTACATATTTCTTTAAATATTGCCGCAGAAACTGCATCTGTTGTGTATTTCTGGTTGGCATTGTATTTGATGACTATACCTTTGTTCATATGAGGTCTGTTAGTCGGATCAGCTTTCTCCTGATAATTAGGATGAACCGCATGCGCATTGTCCGCTGAAAGCATGAAAGAACCTGCACACGCCCTTATATAATCCTCATTATCCTTGCCGGCACACGCAGCTATACGCATAAACACATCTGATAAAAATGTTGAATCTGCTCCCTGCTTGGTGCTGCTGCCAACCTCTTCATTGTCAAATACCGCACATACCGCAACGCTTTCCTGGTTGCTCTCATCACTGTCTATAAGCGCATTCATGCATGAATATGCACACATCACATCATCAAGTCTTGGTGCTGATATAAATTCATTATCCGCACCCCATATAGTTCCTGCCTGTCTGTTGTACAGAAACAGATCACTGCTTATCACTGACTCTTTATCTGTCTGTGCAGCGTCTGCTATTATGCTGTCAAAAAGCCCTTTGGATTCTGTCTCTCCTATAAGCGGTATCATATCCTTCTGTGCATTATAATTAAGCCCTGTGTTGGCTTCCCTGTTCATGTGAATTGCAAGATTAGGAATTATGCATAAATCCCTGTCTACATTTACAAGGACTGGCTTTAATACTGCACCTTCCCTTACTATTGCCCTTCCTGCAACTGAAAGAGGCCGGTCAAACCACGGTGCCATAAGCATGCCGCCGTATTTTTCCACATTTAACGAAACGTAATTCTTGTCCGGTGTCAGCTCAGGATTCTCTTTTACCTTAAATGACGGTGAATCACTGTGTGCGGCTGCAATCTGATAATTGATAAAGCCCTCTGCCGCCGGCATTCTGAAAGCTATTATGGAAGAATCATTTCTTGTTACATAGTATTTGCCACCCGGTATAAGATGCCATCTGTCCCTCTCATTAAGGCGCACAAATCCGGCATCGTCCAGCAAATCCATAAAATTCGCCGTTACATGAAATGCTGTAGGACTTTTTTCTATGAATGACATCATATCTTTTGATACATTTATAAATGTGTTCTCTTCCATAACTGCTCCCTTCTATCTGCGTCTTCTTTTTCTATTATGTCTTCTTTTTTTCTTATTGTTCTGTACCATAATGACTACTGTTATGATTATTATCGCAACTATCACTACTACAATTATTGTAAATACTGCAGTACTTTCACTAAGTCCTTTTTTACTCTGTGAATCTGATGCTTTATTACCTGCTGTCTGTTCACTATCGTCTGTTACTACATTTGCAGCATATTCCCTGTAAACGGTCTGATTACACAGGCTGCATGTTCCTGCCTCTATTCCGTCTTTCTTGTCTGTTCCCGTAGCTTCCTTTACAACACTGTAATTGTCAACCTTATGCTCATGTATTGTGTATTTATCTGAATACGTATAACCACATGTGCTGCATGTATGTGTTGTATAGCCGAAATCCGCTGCTGTTGCCTCTGTTACTGTGTCAGAGTATGAAGGATTGCTGCACATTTCAGGAAGGAGTGTAACTGAATAATCATATGTCTCATTTCTCTTGAAATCTGATGTGAAGCCTGAATATGCATATGTCCAGTTCATGACCTCACCCATATTTGCCTGACAATATGCACGGCGGTCTGTATTGTCCTCGAAAAATGTTATCATTCCCTTAACTTTGTTGTTAAGCACTTCGCCCTGATATGTCTTTGACAGTTCCAATGGATATACCATATACATGCCGACAAGTCCGCCATCATGCACATATCCGTGGTCTGAATCATATCCATCTATTGTTATAGAACAATTTCTTATATTAAGGAAGCCGGCTGCGTAAGCACCACCCATAAACTGCTCATCTCTTACGGCTGCATCTGTATCAACGCAGACAAGTGTTACATCTGTAGTGATGTTATCAAGATTGCCGCTTCCAAATCCGGCAATTCCGCCTGTTCCCCACATTTTAGCTGAATCTGTGAGTGACACATATGTATCCTTAATTATACAGTCTGATATGTCGCTGTCGTCCGCAAGCCCTGCTATTGGTGCCGCAAAACATGGTTCTGTTGTAGAAATCTCAATTCTTGCTCCATATATATTCAGTCCTGTTACTTTCGCACCTGTAAGCACTCCAAAGAAGCCTGCACCGTATGTTTCGTACTCTTTTCTGTTGCCGTCATAGGTCTTCATTGTCTTCTTGCTTACTGTCTTTACTGACAGGTTAAGTATGCTGTGTCCGTTACCGTCAAATGTTCCCGAAAAATCCCATGGTGTCCACTCAACTCCTGTCATATCAACATCTGTCATCAGCTTATAATTCCCTGATGCACTCTTAGCTGCTTCCACAAGCTCTGACGCTGTGCGGATTTCTTTGTATTCTGATGTTGTCTGGCTTACGGTACTTCCTGATGTTTGCGTATCTGCCTTAGCTATGTTAAAAGGAAATGCTGTCACTGCAAGTATTACTGCTGCTATCGCCGCTGCCTTTTTTATAATTGATTTATTAAACATTTTTATGCCTCTTTCTTCTGATATATTTGCATCTTTCGCTGTCTGATTATAACGCAAAGTGATATTTCGGTCTAGTACATCGTTTCGTAAATTGCGAGAGACGGACGCCGTGTTAATTAACACGGCTGGATTTCTCAGCACTGCACGATGTTGTAAGCCTAACGGCATAACCACCCTCCCAGATAAGCCTGCGAAATCTGGAAGGGTGGCGAAGTAAGCGGCGGGCAGGTGGCAGTGTCGGTTTCAGACCGTTGAAAAACGCCTGCACTTAATGAGCTGGGAGCCGCATTTTATGCGGCAAACCAGCGAATTTAGTACAGCTGCGTTTTTCACCGAGCGGGAGCGTGTCTGAAAACGACACTGCCACCTGCCCGCCGCATCCCTCTGCCACCTCCTCCCGGATGTCAAACTTAAAACTCAAACTTCAATATCTCACAATTCTTTATCTTGAATGCTGAAAATTCTTCATTTCCCATATCTTCAAAATATGACTTTACCATTCTTGCAATTCCATTATGTGCAACTAAAAGGTATGTTTTATCAGGCTGTGCCTTTATATCATCAAGCAGATTATATATACGTTGTGCAAGATGAAGCATTGTCTCTCCTCCATCAAAACTACATATAAAGTTACATTTGGCTTTTGCAAATTCTTCTCCATCTCTTGGTGTTGATTCGTATTTACCGAAATTCTGTTCCTTAAGTCTTATCTCTTCGCGCGCTGGTATTCCTGTAATCTCAGATACATGAAGTGCTGTAGCTTTCGCTCTTATAAGCGGCGAATACAGGATTTCATCTATCTGTATTCCTTCTGCAAGGATCTTCTTTCCTAACTCTATTGCCTGTTCATGGCCTAAATCTGTGAGTGGTGAATCTGTTGCACCACAAATCTTGTTCTCGACATTCCAGACAGTCTGTCCATGCCTTGTAAAATACACTATTCCCATTATATTTCTCCTCTCCTGCCTTTTTGGACCTCATCATACCTTCTCCCCGCTTCAACGTCCAATCTGCCACGCTTCGGCTTCCCTTTTGGACTTCATCACGCCTTCTCCCCGCTTCAACGTCCAATCCGCCACGCTTCAGCTTCCCTTTTGGACTTCATCACGCCTTCTCCCCGCTTTAACGTCCAATCCGCCACGCTTCGGCTTCCCTTTTGGACGTCCTTGTGCCTTCCCTACACGCTAAAGTCCACTCACCTCCAGATGAGCTTGCGACATCTGGAGGCACTGGCGGAGTGAGCGGCGGGCGGAGGGATAGTGTTAGTTTCAGACCGTTGGAAAACGCCTGCACTTAATGAGCTGGGAGCCGCATTTTATGCGGCTAACCAGCGAATTTAGTACAGCTGCGTTTTCCATCGAGCGGGAGCGTGTCTGAAAATGACACTATCCCCCGCCCACAGCGTCCGTCTGCCACAACCTCCCGTATGTCACAACTCAATCCCCACCAGATCCTCCTTCTCCAGCATCGCCAATATATTCTTATCCACATCCTTAAGTCCGACTATCCTTGTTGCCTGATTGGATATGGCTTTTTCAAGATAGTTCCTTACATCTCTTGCATTAGCATAGCCTTCCGGCTTATTGGCTACCCGGTCTGTAAAGAATCTTCTTGCTTCCTCAAGTGCATCACGGGAAAGCATGTATTCCTGTTTCTTGCAGTTGTTTATAAGTATCTCAACCTCTTCCTCGGCTGTGTAATCCTCGAAGTTAATGAATTTATTAAATCTTGAACGCAGTCCCGGATTGGAATCTAAGAATTCCTCCATCAGTTCTGTATAACCTGCCACTATTACAACTAAATCATCTCTGTTGTCTTCCATTTCTTTTAATAATGTATCTACGGCTTCCTGTCCGAAGTCGCCCTGACCTTTTCCATTAGTAAGTGTATATGCTTCGTCTATGAACAGGACTCCTCCAAGTGCTGATTCTATTACCTCTGCAGTCTTCGTCGCTGTCTGACCTATGTAACCACACACAAGTCCTGAACGGTCTACTTCAACAAGATGTCCTTTTGAGATTGCCCCTATTGCCTTATATATTCTGGCAAGCAGTCTTGCAACTGTCGTCTTGCCTGTTCCGGGATTTCCCATGAATACAAGGTGTTTGTTGACGCTTGTCTGCTTCATTCCCATCTGCTCACGCATTTTCTGAACTTTAAGAAGATTAATAAGTGCATTGACATCTTCTTTAACTGCAGTAAGTCCCGTCAGTGAATTAAGTTCTGCAATTAGTTCATCAGCGTCCGGCTTTTCGTCATCTTCTGTCTCTGCCTGTATTGTCACACTCTTGTAATCAGGACGCAGCAGGCCGTATGATTTAAGATTCTCGTCCAGCATCACACAGTATGATGATAAAACATTTATCTCGACCTCGGTGCTTTCAGTATTCGCAGCCAGATATTCCTGTCCGAGCTTCCTGTAGCTTTCTGCCAGCGTCCGCGCCTCTTTGTTGTCGTATCGGTCGTTCTTAATCTTATGACCGGCATTGGCTAATATGAAATATTTAAATGTCTCCGGCACTCTTGTAATATAACCCGCGCCAAGCATGTTGCGGTTCTTGATATCAGCCGCCATTAAGGCACTGACCTCAAACCCCAGCTTCTTCTTTATAAATGCTTTTTCCTGCTCGCCGTACCTTCCATCTATCATTGATATATATATTAGAAAATGCAGAAACTCCTTCTTAAGATTGTCGCGAAGCCTTATATTTCCTGCCAGCTTCACAATGCCATTCTGCTCTATATAATCACACATTTCGTAGCACATATTAATTGAATCCATATTTATCTCCCCATTATTTTCATAGAGTCATTTAAAAGCTGTGTCCTCCGCCGGAACTTCCACCTCCGTCAGACGAACCTCCTCCAGAACCCGAATAATCGCCAGAGCCACCACTGTAATCAGATGACTCCCTCCTTACCGTAGTATGTTCCTTTATCAGTTCCTTGCTGACCTTTACACTAACAAATGAATTGTTCGCTATTCCAACCATTTCTCCACATCTATCTGCTGATTTTCTGCTTGCTCTTGATATTTTAAGAACAATAAAATTAGCAGTTACTCCGAGCAGCATAGCCAGTAACACATTATTAATAATCTGCATTGGTCTTTTGACTTTACCGCCTGCAAGGCAATTTTCTGCCTGTGTAAATGCATTTACAGCACATTTGCCATAATCTCCTGCTGTAGCACTTTTATAGACATTATCTGTTATTGAATTAGCTTCTGCATTCCGGATTATTTTACGCGTACTGCCTGTACAGTACATATATATTTCTCTGTTATACATGTCTATTGTAAACATTATTACTGGTGCAGTCTTTGAACTGCCAAAATGTTCTGCACAATAATTCTGACAGATATCAGCTGTGTTCCTTCCATATTCTGTTGAATCTGTTGTGTAAAATATAACATTTGTATTCCTGGATATGCTTTCCATAACATCATACAACTGCGGCTTATCAGTATCTTTTATCAGATAAGCACTATCATCATATATTATTGTATAACTGGTGTCAGTTTTACCACTTTCACTGGCGCTGACCTGCTGTGTGCCAGATATGCCGCATATAATAAAGCAACAGAAAATTATAATTACTGCCAGAAATTTTTTAAGATATCTCAATGTTTTCCTGTCCTCCTTTGTATTCTTTAAACTGCGGCAATGGTCTTGTACAGCTGTAATTATAATCTCTTATAATTCCAATCACCACAATTACTTCTGATGCCAGCGCCATGGCTGTCGCGACATAATACCATATATCATGCACAGAATTAATAACTGCAACTGCCATAATGATTATGTTAATTATAACTGAAAGCACAAAAACCGGTGATGGCACTGTATTATTCTTCTTAAGTGCCTCATATTTATGATAGTTCTTAATAATCATAATCACCTGTATTACAAATGTTACTGCACATATTACAGTTTTAACCCACTTGCTGCTTTCCCTGTATTCGGAATTAATTGTTATGACAAAACTTATAATAAAGTACATGAGCATAAATGCTCCAACTGTAATTGCAACCAATTTGGCCATGTCCGATTTATTCAATTTATAAGTTCTTTTTATTTCCCTGTCATACATTTTTCTTATGTTAGCATCGTAAAATAAACCTGCTATAAGATTAAATACTGCTGCTATTCCTATCATTGTCTTTGCTGTAAACATGACACTCTGAAAGCACATAAGAATTATAAATAAAATGGCTGATATGATTGCTGACACGCCAAAAAACTTCTTAAAATCTACTGGCAGATCGCAATTCATTTTCCCTGTATGTCCATTAATAACAGCATATGCTACCCTGTTTCTGTTCTGATAAGACATAAACCATACCGGTTTTAAAATGTCCTCTTTACATGATATCTTAATCTGTGGCTCCTGTTCTGTCTTATTTATGTGCATATTGCTTCCGACTTTACATTTAATCTGATTATTTATGTATCGTTTCGAATTGACATATGCATAATTCTCATATTCTGAAGCTTGAATATCCGACATATCTGCATAAAATCCGCACAGATAACCTGGTCTGAAATCCACTACTGCCTTTGAATCAGTTGCATCATTTACCGCTTCACTTAAATCATCCCGGAATAATCCCGAGGCATCATGTGTAATACCTTTTACATAACCATGAACTGGCGCGTGTATTTTCCAGTATTTTTTTGTTGTATATATTTTCTTCTTTTTCTTTTTGGTTATCTCTGTACTGCCATATGCATCATAATCACCGGCAACCTCCGCATCATAACTATGATATGGCAGATATATTCCTCTGAATTCATTGATTCCGTCCGCTGTCTTATATTCATCAGGTACATACATATTCTTTTTTGCAAAATTCTTGAATTTTATCTTACATACACGCTTTTCAACTTTAAAAGGTACTATTGATTTCGGCGCATCTATTGTTTCCGTTCTCTGCTGTAAAATTGCAGATGCACCACAATAGCTGCAAAATCCCGCTATCGTATTATCTGCCGTATATATTCTTCCGCCACAGGACGGACATACATATTCATTTATTTCATATAGAGAACTTTCAGCATCTTTGTCCTTTTTTATTGCCTGTACATCATATTTATTACCGCATCGTAAACACCTCAATTTACCTGTTTTTATATCGTATTTTAACTCGGCTCCACAACCTGGACATCCATACATTTCTTCCCCTCCTGTTTTATGTAAGATTTTCCATATGTTATATCAATTTCGTAAACACATACAGTACCACCAGAAATATTATATTGTAAACTGTAAATACGGCAAAATATTTTCCCTTTTTCTCTGGCACTTCATTGGCATACAGCTTGTACGATATGAGGCTCGCCATTGACGCTATGAGCGTACCGAGACCTCCGATGTTCACCCCTATTGCCAGGTTCTTTATATTGTCTGTAAATTCTGATAATAACAGTGCCGCAGGAACATTGCTTATGCACTGGCTTGTTATTATTCCGGCTTCCAGCTCCCGGCCTTTCACGATTCCTGCAAGAAAATGTGCCACAGATTCAACCCTTCCCATATTGCCTGTGAATATGAAAAAGCCGATAAATGTTAGTAGCAGTGCATAATCTGCCTTCGCAAGCACATTTTTCTCCAGCAGTAATACTGTTATGAGAACGGCTGCTGCAAGTATATACCATGTCAGCACTCTTGCGACAACTAAAAGTGCCAGAATAAATAATACACTGTAGGCCATGACTCGTGGCACGGATGTATTATGTGCAGCTTCGCTGTCTGTATCTTCTATACATATTATTTCGTTCTTATTCTTTATAAGAAGGATTGATATAACCAGAAGCAGGGCTGAAGCTATTGTGTATGGCAGCAGCCACATTATGAATTCTCCGATTCCTGTTCCAGCCAGTCCATACAGATACAGATTCTGCGGATTGCCAATCGGTGTCAGCATACTTCCAAGATTCGCTGCTATCGTCTGCAATACAACTACAGGTATCATAAGTTCTTGCCTGCCACACTGCTTAAGCATCATTATTGCAAATGGGACAAATGTTATAAGCGACACATCATTTGTTATAATCATGCTGCTAAAGAAATTCAATCCTACAAGGACTGCAATAAGCTGCCACATTTTTCGTGTTCTTGCAAGAAGGGCATGTCCGATTTTTTCAAAAATCCCGTTCTGCATATAGCCTTTTGTTATTATCATCAGACTCCACAATATTCCAAGTGAACGCCAGTCTATGTAACCGGCATATGCTTTGTCTGGTTTTATAAAAAACATTGAAACTATTGCAAGCACCCAGCTTATTGTAAGTACTGCATCTTTCTTTAAATAATTATAGATTCTCTTCATGACATTTTCTCTCTTAATATAGTAATTGCTTTATATTTTACAATATATTTTTTATTCTTTACAGTATTAGTTGTCAAATAAATTCTGTAAGTTTATAATAGAAAAAGTTTTGCATAGGAGAATCTGTTAAATTATGAAGAAATTATTAGACAAATGGATTAGTATTAGTCTCATTAAAAGAATTATTGGAGGACTGGCTCTTGGTATTATTCTTGGCCTGCTCGTTCCAAAGGCCTCCGGCATTGCTCTTTTCGGAAGCGTTTTCGTTGGCGCACTTAAGGCTATTGCACCACTGCTTGTTTTCGTGCTTGTCATAAGTTCTTTATGCCACTCAGGAAAAAGCCACGGCGGCGTTATTAAAACCGTAATTATTCTGTACATGTTCAGTACCATTCTTGCCTCTGTAATCGCAGTATTTACAAGCAAATTATTTCCTGTAACTCTTACATTAGCAGAAGGTGCACAGGAAATGTCATCACCTGGCAGTATTGGTGATGTATTTAACTCCCTGCTCATGAACATTGTTGAGAATCCCATAACTTCTCTTACTAAAGCTAACTATGTAGGTATTCTTGCATGGGCTGTTGTTATCGGTATTGCATGTAGACATGCCAAGGAATCTACTAAAGATATGCTTGTAGATATCTCTAATGGTCTTTCCAAGGTTGTTACCTGGATTATTAACTTTGCTCCATTCGGTATTATGGGACTTGTATTTGATACTGTATCAAGTAACGGTATGTCAGTATTTAAAGAATATGGAAAGCTTCTTATGCTGCTCGTTGGTACTATGCTGTTTATTTATTTTGTTACCAACCCGATTCTTGTTTTCTGGTGTACACACAAGAATCCCTATCCACTTGTATTCAGATGTTTAAAAAAGAGCGCACTCACTGCATTTTTCACAAGAAGCTCCGCTGCCAATATTCCTATTAATATGAAGGAATGTGAGGATATGGGACTCGACAGGGATACTTACTCTGTAACTATCCCGCTCGGTGCAACTATTAACATGGATGGTGCTGCAATAACTATCACTGTTATGACACTTGCCGCAGCCAATACTTTAGGTATTACTGTTGATATTCCAAGCGCAATTCTTTTAAGTATTCTTGCAGCGCTTTCTGCCTGTGGTGCTTCTGGTGTTGCCGGTGGTTCACTCCTGCTTATACCTATGGCATGCTCATTATTTGGTATTCCTAATGATGTTGCAATGCAGGTTGTCGGAATTGGCTTCATCATCGGTGTTATTCAGGATTCTGTTGAAACTGCACTTAACTCATCATCTGACCTTTTACTTTCTGCTTCTGCTGAATTCAGACAGTGGAGAAAAGAAGGCAGGGAAATTACATATTAATATGATTAATGCAAAATGTCTGGCATGCCGCACTACTGTGACATACCAGACATTTTTTATTATTACGTAATTTTTTTATCTATTCTTAATCATGCTTACAACTGCTAGAACAGCATTTATAAGACACCATACTGACCAGATTACGAGGTCACTGTAATTGCCGTATCCTGCAAATCCGAATACAGCAGCAAGTCCGAAAAGTACAATCAGTGCTATATCGTGACCCTTTCCTGTCTTATTTCTTGTAGCTATCGAAACGATTCCACCAGCAAGCATAAGTATTCCAACTATTACGCCGACACTTCCTGATATGCCACCATTGTCCTCAAGTGCATTAACTACTCCTGCGGCGCATGACTGAAACATAACTACTGCAAATAATATAATTGATAATATTCCTGATACCAGTTTCCAAACTCTCATCTTCTACTCCTCCTACTGAAGCTTTATTATTACTTTTTCACTTGACCATATGTTGGCTGTGTATTCCAGTTCGATAGATTCTGCATCAACTGGAACTGCAAATACTACACTGAAGTTTATTTTACGACCAGTTGATAATGTATCTCCTGAGAACTCATTTACAGATGCGATAAAACTTTGATCACAGCTCTCATTATCTGCATAACAGCTAAAATCTGCACTACTTACATAAGCATCAGATTTACCGTTATTTTCAAATGAAAAGTCTGCTTTGACATATTTTTTCCCATCACCAGGCTTGTAAAATCCATATGGATCATCGTAATCGGTAAAATCTGTATCTGCATCATTAACTGTACCCTTTAATCCATCTTTCTCAAAGCTTCCACCTACCATGACAACATTATCACTTTCTGTGCCTGTCTTATCCGAAGCACCACTCGCATTACTGTTATCTACGCTTGTGTCAGATCCACTTCCCATCGCCATTGCAGCAAATACTATCAGACACAGCAGTACCCCTATGTACTTCCTGATTCTTTTCATATGATTTCCTCCTCATATCATGTCTTTTTATAATAAAAACAGCCATCAGTTCTGCAATTATCTCAACAATAATATCCATCACATCAAATGTTCCCTTTACACATCCGGTAACCTGAAGGACTTCCATAATTGTCGAAAACATGCCTGCTATCACAAACATTTTCCATACATAAGCTGTTTTATTACCTGTAACCCGCATTAATGAAAATACCAGTGCATACGCCCACAGCATATCTGGCATATAACTACGCAAATTTACTACAAATGTGTTCTCCGTTCCAACATGCAGACTGACTCCAAGCAGCCTGTCAATATTCTGTACAAATATGACTTGCGGTGAAGTCACATAGTAAAACAGACTGCCTGCCAGTATTGGAAGGGAAATGTTTGCATATATAAATATCTTTTTCATATAATGGATGTTATCACAATTATGGCTGCAAACCGTGTGCTGACAGCACAAAAAAACAGGACATAATATTGAATTGTCTCAACATATATCCTGTCTTTTTTATATTTACAAATATCCTATAATTGCCATAAATATTGCAAAAAAAGCTAAAAACATAAAACTAATCGTAAATGCATACCCAAATGTCAGAATAGTGCTTAATACATTTATCTTCTTCATTCCCGGAAGCTTTCTCCTTATATTAAGATAGTTGCCAAACCACATTGTCATTCCAAAAAGGAGTACAAATACAGCTATCTTATACATTGTAAGTTCTCCGCCCGTTACCAGTATTCCCGTTTTACTGTCCGTAACTGCAAACGTTATTGTCATCCATACAATAACTGCGTACCATACTAGTGCAATCAGACAATACACGACATTCAGCCGTCTGAATCCCGGCAGCAAATATCTGCGCCATGAAGTATCAATATCGTAATTCCTTTTCTGATATTTCCTGTACATTTTAACAATTATATCTCTTATATTACGATAGGTTCTCACAACCGAAACAGTATTATCCTTACCAAATGCTGTTTCAGCTTTTTTCCTATTATCCTGTACTATACTATAATTTAGCATATCCAGCACGCCACGAAGCTCTTCAGCCGATTGATATCGATCCTTTGCATCTACCATAAGGCATTTCTTAAGAATATCTGAAAATATGCACTCTGCAATTCCTGCTCCCGGCTTGTCACCTGTCATAATATAATTAATTGTTGCTCCCAGACCATATATATCCGTACGCTCATCAGACTGCCCGAATCCAAACTGCTCTGGTGCAGCAAAATACACTGTTCCCAGCATTCTGGTATCTTCATTCTTATCTGCATTAACATGTCTTGCCGCATTAAAATCTATAAGATTCACATGTCCATTTTTTTCAATAATTATATTAGATGGTTTAATGTCTCTGTGGACAATTGCCGGCTCTAACTGATGCAGTCTCACAAGTATGTCCACAAGTTGGACTGCTATTTCATATGCCTGTTCCTCGTTTAATAGTCCCTGCTCATCTAATACCTGCTTAAGGCTCCTGCCCTGCACATACTCCTCAACTACTATAAGCTTTCCATCATCAGCAACACATTCCTTTACCGCAGGAACTCCCTCAATTCTTACAGAAGCAAGCTGCTCATATACATCACGCGAATATATATCAAGTGTCTTTTTAACGCAAAGCTCACTGTTCCTTATATCCTGCACCAGCACTATATTCTTTTTTTCATCAAGTACTGTCAGTTCCCTGTAAAATGACAGCCTGCTCTCTTCTTCTAAAGTCATATTTTTATCCTTATTGTAATTTAGTGTTTATTATTATACACTATATCAATAGAAAATGTGTACTCTATTGTGAAAGGCGGAATTAATAATGAACGAAAAACCGACTTATGAACTTGATAAAATCTTAAGTTCAGTTGAGCCTGAACATTTTAACAGATACCGTAATGAAGAGGATACTGACTCACAGATGTCTGTCAGCGAATTCTTTAACTGGTATATAGGATGCCACGGACTTCAATTAAGTGATGTTATACGACAAAGTGATATTCCAGCTAATTATGCATACGGAATACTTAATGGTAATCGTGCCAACCCAAGCCGCGACAGAGTAATTGCGCTCTGCATTGCATGTCATATGAATCTTACGGATACCAACCGTGCGTTAAAAACTGCAGGCTTAAGCCCTCTGTATTCCAAGGTCAGCCGTGATGCTGCAATTATAATTATGATTAACAAATGTGAATATGACATTGGAATTATTAATGAATTTCTTTATGGACATAATCTCAATATTCTTTCTACATCTAGCAACAAGGAGGCTTAACAATGAACATAATTGACTCACACATTCATATATGCCGCTGCATTAATGGATTTGGAAACAGCGGAGAAATGCAGGCTATAGGCGGAGGTTACGCAAGCTACGCTGATGGAACTATATTCCAGATGATACCAGAGTGTCTCGGTGAATATGATGTAACTCCGGAAGCGGTTCTTAAGGTTATGGATGAAGCTGGCGTCTCCAAGGCTGTTATGCTTCAGGGCAATTTCTTAGGACCGCAGAATCTCTACACTTATGAGGCTGCAAAGAAATATCCTGACCGTCTTGCTGCGGCAGCTACTTACGACCCATTCTGCAGAAATGTTGATTCTATAAGAAAGCATTTGTTTGAAGACCTCGGAATTAAGATTGTAAAATTCGAGGTAAGTACCGGTAGCGGTCTTATGAGTTATCATCCTACTATTCCCCTTGACGGTGATGTTATTGAGGAAATGCTGTCATATGCTGAAATGCATAATAATACTGTTGTGTTCGATATCGGCCGCTACCCTGCCGAGTGCTGGCAGCCAGAAGCTCTCGCCCGCGCAATTAAGAGACACCCTGACACGCAGTTTGTTGTGTGCCATCTGCTCGCCCCAAGAGGTCTTGTCCAGGAAGATGTCTGGCTTAAAGGAATGAAGGCACTCACGCTTGACAATGTTGCATTCGACCTTGCAAGCCTTCCTTCTAATCAGGGTAAAGATGCCACATACCCTTATCCTGACGCAATCCATTATATCAAACGCGCCATCGAACTTGTCGGAAGCGACCGACTTATGTGGGGAAGTGACCTGCCTATGAATCTGTGCAAGGACAGCTACAGACACCTTATTGATTACATTGTCTTAAGCAATGAAATATCAACATCCGACAAGGAAAATATCATGTCTGCTACTGCAGCTAAAGTATATTTCAAATAATCCACATTTTTAATATATCCCTCAAAAGCACTGTTTACCTGCTTTTGAGGGATTTTTATATTCTCCTGTTGACATATTATGCATATCATGTTATATATACTACGACAGGCGATACTACGGCTGTCGTAGTATCGCCTGTCGTAGTAATTGTCATTTATTTAATATTTATTATCAGGTGAATCATCACCTTCAATTAATTCGAAGGGAGGAATATGCATGGCTGGCATCAGCAGCGACATTATACGAGGCTACAACGATACAATTATCCTGTATCTTCTGCTTGATAAGCCATCTTATGGTTATGAGATTTCCAAGCAGATTAAGGCCATGACCAATGAGAAATATATTGTTAAAGAAACTACTCTTTACTCAGCATTTACACGAATGGAAAAGAACGGATATATTACTTCTTTCCCTGGAGTAGGCGAGAATGGTGGAAAGAAGCGCACCTATTATCAGATTACTAACGAAGGACGGCTGTATTATCAGTCAAAATGTGAAGAGTGGGCTCTCACTAAAGAAGTTATTGAAAAATTTATTGTGAAGGAGAATTAATGTATGGATACTATTAAAAGTTATCTTGAAACTATGTTTGCCAATCTCCCCGCAACTACTGAGGTTTTAAAGGCTAAAGACGAATTGTGGGGCATGATGGAGGACAAATATAATGAACTTATCAGCGAAGGTAAAAGCGAGAATGAGGCTGTAGGTACTGTTATCTCAGAATTCGGCAATCTTGACGAACTCGCAGAAACTCTCGGACTTAACAGACAGTCTTCTGCTCCTGTTGATAACAGACGCACTTTAACACAGGATGAAGCCAGAAGCTTTGTAAGTGCCGGCAGCCGACATGCATTTCTGACTGCATTAGGAGTTTTCTTATGTATTTTCTCAGTAGTTCCAGTGGCAGCCTGCAGTGCAATCCATAATAATTTTATCGAGACAATGGGCACTGTTGCTCTGTTTATTATAGCTGCATTCGGTGTCGGCATATTTATAATAACCAATTCTTTAATGAGTAAATATGACTATATTAAGAAACACGAATGTATCATCGATTATGCCACTGTCGGATATGTGCAGGATAAGAAGGAACAGCTTCGCAACATTTCTATTGTGTGCCGCACTCTGGGAATTATTATGTGTATCATAAGCTTTGTCCCTGCTGCCGTTTTTGACGCAATCCCAATACAGGGACTTGACGATATTGGCGGTGCAGCAATGATTTGTATAGTAAGTATCGGCGTATTCCTTATTGTTTTCGGTTCAATGGCTGAGACTTCATGTAAGACTTTACTTGCCCTTAATGGTGACAATGTAGCCGGCAGCTATGTTAAGAAGGAAAATAAAGAAGTCAGATATATTAACAATACTGCAACAACTATTATGTCTGTTTTCTGGCCTACCGTTACATGTATATATCTGTCAATCAGTTTCATCACATTTGCATGGGCTTTAACATGGGTTATATGGCCTGTTGCGGCTGTAATACACGCCATATTCAAGAGTATACTTAAAGACGATTCCAGGGAGGTGTAATTATGAGTAAACGAATTTATCTGTCAATTATATATTTTATTACACTTATATGCATAATTATTGGCGTTCTTGGTAATGTATTTAACATTTCTCCTTTTACACGCATAACTATGGCATCCAGTGGCAAATATATTGAAAATTCTTCCACTTATGATAATGTGTCAGACATATCTGTTGATATGAATCTTGGCAGTGTTGAGATTAAGAAAGGCAGCAAGCTTGAAGTTATCTATACAGGTGCTGAAAAGTTTAAGCCTGCTGTATCTGTTTCTGGAACTTCATTAAATATTGAACAGCATGTAAAAGTACATCTTATGACTAATATCAAAAACTCAGATTGCACACTTACAATTACAATTCCTGACAATGTCAGTCTTAATTCCATTCAGGCTGACCTTAATATGGGTGATATGTCTGTGAACGATATAAATGCTTCTTCTGCTGATTTCTCTGTTGATATGGGTTCTCTTAAGATTGCTGATTCTGCCGTTAAGAATTTAACTGCTGATGTTAATATGGGGGATATTAAGCTTACCAATTGTAACAGTGATGTTCTTAATCTCTCTGTTGATATGGGCTCACTGAAAATAAGCGGTATGGATATTGATAAATACAGTGCTAATCTCTCTGTAGACTTAGGTGACATCAAGGTTAATGATTCTACTTATTCTCACAGCTATACTAATAATGCCGGCAGCGGTAAAAGTATAAATGCTGATGTTAATATGGGTGATATTAAGATTAACAGGTAATAAATCTGAAAACAGCAGTTACCACTTATGGTTGTGGTAGCTGCTGCTTTTTACTACTTATTCTGTTCTTCTAATAACTTCTTTAATCTTGCTATCTCTGCGTCTTTTTCTTCTGATGATAACTTTAGTTCTTCATTCTGTGCCTTCAAAGTCTCCATCTCATCTTTCATCCTGTCAACCATCAACTCTGCCGTATTCCTGTCCAATATTCTCAACGCCTCTGAAAACATACTGAGCACCTCCCCGGGTCTTTCCAAATACTCATTAATATCCTGGCGTACTGATTCCAGATCAGGAAATATCTCTATCAGTCTGTCTATCTCCTGCGGTGTCTCTGCTACGAATAATGACAAGAACTTTAATCTGTCTCTCTTCATCTTTTCTGAGACTAATTCATCATTATACTGACTACTGTCATAATCGTAATCCGTTATCTCGGTACGCCCTTCTCTGATATCAGAATATCTGTATTTCCTGAACGTGTCAAGACTTACAAGCACAAAATCCTGTAAAAGCTCTATCTTGACTCCAGTGTTAAATCGTGTCTTGCCAACATGAAAATATAAAGCCTTATCCATATCACTTATAAGACTTTTATTACTGTCCTCAAACAGAATAATAGTATGAACCTTACGCATATCTTTATAAGACGGCTTTGAAGAACCATGCATTGAAGCTTCTTGCTTTATCTCCTGATTCTTTCCAGTGATCATCTTATACTGACGCAGCACAAGGTCAGCTGAATAACACGATATTCTCTCTGCTGGAAAATCATATGAAATCTTCTGAATCTCAATGTTGGCGATACTCCCATCGGTCATCATAACAACCATATCCATAATAATCATCACGCCAAGAAACTGCGAATCCTCATTAGGAAACACTTCAAGAACTGTAACCTTCTGCCCCAGCAAACAGCTAACCAGCTCTGAAAGTCTGTCTCTTCTCTCAACTGGATTGAATATCTTCTTAAAAAATGGATCATATAATAAAGGCAGTGACCTCTTTCCCTTTAGAAAATCCTCATACCTCTTAACCCATTCTTCATTCCTTTTAAGATACTGATATGTACTCAAACACAACGAATCCCCATTAATCTGACGCATTGCTGCATTATAATAATTTTTCTCTTCTTTAAACTCCATAATATATATTACATCGATGCTTCTTCCTCCTCTGAATTAATAAACATGCACATTTATATATGTACAGTATCATATATTCAAAGAAGTGTAAATATACTTGTTGTATTCTGTTGTTTTTGCGTCGTCATCTGACGTTTTTCCGTTAAATTTGGTTCCTGACACATAATAAATATTCATTAAACTATATCATTATTTTAATATAGAAAAAACTGGGAGTTTTACCTTCGTCCATCCCCAATTTAAATTTATCTATTATTGATTAATTGATATCCTATACACATCGTTCTTTTCACCATTTTCCCTAACTATATAAAGGGCATCTTTAGCACCAAACACTTCATCATAATATATGCATTTTCCTAAATAATCTGGCTCACTACTTTCTGAATCTTTCCATTCAAAATCTTCTAAATCTTTTACTACTTTTCCTTCCGAATTTACCATAGTTACACCTTGATTCTCGTTTAATAGAAGAATTATATCTTCATGTTGAGCATATTCAATATATTTATCGTATGCTAAATTATCACCCATCTTATTAATTAACTTATAAAATTTATCATTTGTCTGTTTTATATATATATTATCATCTGCTCCTAATATATATCTAACTAACCCCTCGGGTTTCTTTCCATCATGAATTCCGAAATCATCTTTACAATAATTGTCTACCTGATTCATATTTCCATCAACATCCATCGTATATATTTCTGCTTTACCCATAAAATCTTGAAAATATATAACTGCATTATCACCTTTTTTCTGTACAGTACAAGAGCTACACGATTTTTCCCATATTACATCACCTATTTTATTCAGCAAATATGCTTTCTCTGATCTTATTCCTGTTTCAGCAACAAGCAATTCATATTCATCAGTAATCTGATAAAAATCAACAAATTCACCCTCATCTACTGAATACATATATAATATATTTTTCTTTGTAGAATCAGCTATATATACTCCTGAAGTATTTTTTGCATAATATTCCCTTTCATCATTTATAGTTCCTATTATTGGTTTTATCTTACAAGATCCCCCTAATTCTCCATTCGTATTTAAATGAATTTTCACTCCATTATCTTCGGCAACAAAATTTAATTCATCATTTCTTCCATCCGCTACTTCTTTTTTATTTTCAAACACAATTGATGTATATTTTAATGGTATAATCTCATTTCCACTATTATCAATAACGCCCCACAATTTTCCTTGTAACTTTGACACAATAAAATACCCATTAAAATAATCTTGAACTTCATATTCTGTTGAAAATACTAATCCCTGTTTCTCTTTCCTTATACTATTATCCCCATCTGTACCTAAACTTAAATGTTTAGAACACCCAGAAATACTAATAATAACAAACAACATTGTGATTAAAAAAGCAACTTGTCTCTTCATAATGATTCTCCTTTAATTATTTTAACTATATAAGCATAAAATAGCCTATATAGTTTATGTAATATTGCCATTTCCGACCATACAATTCAAGTATAATTATATTCTATAGGCAGGTGTATTATGGATTATTATATGATTGGGCAAAAAATCAGAAAATTTAGAAAAGGATGTGGATTATCACAGGAACAACTCGCTGAAAAAGTAGGAATCTCTACTACACATTTGAGCCATATCGAAACAGGAAACACTAAGCTCAGCTTACCGGTATTTGTTGATATTGCAGAAGCTTTATCTGTACAGACTGATGAACTGCTTTACGACACACCAAGTATTAATCTATCTACCAAAGCAGAAATACTAAATGTTTTGGATTCGTGTTCAACACAGGATTTTTATATTTTAAGAGACATTATTAATGCTACAAAATGTTCACTTGATAAGTACAGAAATTAATTCACTCACAATTAACAAAGAACCGGGCCGCAAGAAAATCCCTCAAAGGATTCTCTCCGGCCCGGTTGTCTGGCTTGTTTATAGTTTTATTATGATTGTAAGCATATCAATTATCTGATGTCTTTAATTCTGCGTCTTGATACAACTGCTGCACCTGCTGCCAGTGTAAGTAATGCAACTAATGAATATATTGCCATGTTGTCTGCATCGCCAGTCTTAACATCTGATACAGATGTATCTGATGTACCTGCATCAGTTGTGTTGCCAGACTCTTCTGAACCAGAAGGTGTACCTGCATCAACCTTTACTAATGCATTGATTGCTGCTGTAAGATGCTCTGTTGCCTCATCAACATCTGCCTGATATTCTGCAACTGCAAGTGCATCGACTGCTTCCTCATACTCAAGCTTCATAGCTGCCCAAGACTCGGCTGTGTAATCAGCTTCGTTAAGTGCATCTGCTGCTGCAATAGCTGCTGAAAGCTTTGATGTATCACTTACAGGTGCTTTAATCTTAACGATATTAGCATCAGTTGCTTCAAAATCAATTGTAGTATCAGTATATCCTAATGCATATACAGTAAGTGACCAGTAACCTGTTCCATCATATCCTGCTGGTAACTGGCAGCGTGCTGAATCTGTAAGTCCAAGCTGGATTCCCATTACTTTGTGCATCCAGTTATCTGCTGCGAATTTAGTGCCATATGTAGCAACAGCATTTGTTCTTGTTGCATCATTTCCATAATATGTCCACTTAACAGCCTGCATCATAGCACCTAATGCGCCATAACCATCACCATTAATATCAACTCTTAAAAATTCACCGTATGAACCTGTAGCATCTTTTACTGTAGATGTAATGTTAGCAGCTTCGCTGATATCCTGCTCTGCAAATGACTTTCCATTGCCAGTCTGTCTTGCAGAGAATGAATATGTTCCGTCTGCATTCTTAACTGCTGTCTTAAGTCCGTTAGTATCTGCATTAACTGCTGCTGTATACTCATATGAACTAAGCTTGTTTTCACCGAATCCACCGTATAACTTCTCACCATTCTTGACAACTCTGTAATGCTGCTCAAAATCAGCAAGATCAGATGTCTTAACCTTAACCGGAACATACTTAATACCAGTTACTTCATATGATACTAACTTTGTTGTTGTACCATCAGCATTAGTAATTGTACCTCTGTTGTATGAAAGCTGTGTACCATCTGTAAGTATCATCTGCTTTCCATCACTACTCCAGCCGGCAAGCTCATACTTCTTACCATCTTCTGTATCAATTGTTGCCATGCACTGATAGCTTCCTCTGTGAAGACCATGGTTAGTTGTAGCTCTTGTTACTGTATCAAAAGCTCCCTTATCATACTCACCTTTTGTATCCTTCTCATTAGATGTTGTTACATCTCCTGCGTTATATACGCCCTCATTAGCCCAGTATTCCTGCCATGTAAGTCCAGCATATACATATGAATACTCATCATCTGCTGCATGTGTATCAGACACAAGAGCTGGAAGTGCTGTAACTGCAAGAACAGTAGCGGCTGCAACAGCAGCAATCTTAGTAAAAATGTTCTTCCTCATAATTCCTCCTTGTTTTGCGAAGCAAAATCCGAACCCATTGGTGAGGAGAGGAATTTTGCCTCCTTATAATTTTTTCTATTACAAATCTGCCTACTTCTTAGCCGATTTATAAGCATAGTAAAATGCCTTCTTGATGGCATTGCTTGATTTGGTTGCACCAGATACTGCATCAACACCTGATGTACTCTGATTTGCAAGAAGCTGTGCAGGAACCTTTGCATTTGCCATATTAAAATACTGCACATCCTGCGCACCCGCTTCTGATTCAGCAGTAACCGATGTAATCGTATCTCCCGATATGACTATTGTAACCGTTATATTATAGTTATAAGTCTCACACACAGCGGAACCTGTATAAGTTCCATCTGCTTTAAATTTGGTATTAGCCGGTGCGTCACTGCCTGAACCGCCGCTCAGCTCTCCACTATTGTCAGAACCATTATCCGGCTTGGCTGACTGATTACCACTGTCAGAACTATTACCTGATGAATTACCAGAAACATTATCCAAACCGGAATTATTGCTATTCCCCAACATTTCATTTCCTGCACCACCAGCCTGTGAGTCTGACTGTCCATCTGATGAAACTGATTCTTCCAGACTCTCTTGTGTTGTTCCTTTGGCATCTGTCTTAGCCGTACTGCTCTCAATCTCTTTGACCATTGCTGCAACTGTCTCTTCGTTAAAGAAATCGTTCCATTCCCCATTGTCTTCCGATGCCGACACTGTCTGTCTTCCTGCAAAGCACGACACCGTCATCACTGCACATATAACCAATGCCAGTCCATACAGAACCGTCTCTGTTTTCTTACCGTATGTCTTTCCGGCTCTTGCTGCCTTTACTGATACAGCCTTTGCTATTCTCATAGCTGCATAGCCTAAGAAGACTATGCTGTAGATAACTACATTTGCAATATAAGTACCAAGTCCAAGTCTTGCATATGGAATATTGATAAGCATTATATGTACATACATAAGACCGTAGAATACGTATGCTGTGCGCTGTAACTGCTTCCACTTCTTAGCCTGCATCTTCTTTCTTACAGCCTGAAATGAAGTTACTGTAAGCACAATCATTATTATGATAAGCACAAGGCTTATTATTGCTGCTGTAAGCTGTGTTGCTGATAATGCCTCCGGCTTAATAAAAAGCATTTTAAAATATGTTATTCCATATGTGAAATTATGACACAGGACAAGTATTGCCGCTGTAATTGACAATTCACCTCTTATCTTCATAAGCGGTGCAATCAGCTTGCTGCCCTTAGGCAGTGCACCTGTGTACATTACTGCAACGAACATTGCCGTTCCAATAGAGCCTTTTGCAAATATTCCTAGTATATTGTTCTTTACAAACAAAGGCATTGGCAGAAACTCAAGCAGGAATACCGCAATAGAGATTACCGCTGCCCCTATATAGTAGATACCCGCGTGTTTTTTTAGTGAACCTTTAAGAAAATATATGAATAAAGATACGATTATAAGTGATATTATTAATAACATGTCTGCTCCTTCTAGTCTTTATATCCACGGTTAGTTTTCATAAACAAAAGTAATTTCATCTATCTTTGATTAGTTTTTTCTAACTGTTCTATAGAATATATTTTAGTCCCTGCATTTGTCAATACAGACTGTTAATAATAATTCTCATTAAAGCTGTCTGGTAATTATTTCCGTGTTCATATTTGTTGAAAAACTGTCAGCTATTCCCTCTGACACATATACTTTGATTCCATCATAAAGTATCATCTCAAAATCAAGCGAGCCACTTCTATACAACTCTTTCGCACCATCAAGCCCCATTACAAAAAGCGCAGTTGATAATGCATCTGCTGTTGTTCCGTCAGAGCATACAATTGTAACCGAAGTCAGGTCGCTCTCTGATGGATAACCTGTCTGCGGGTCTATAATATGATGGTATACTTGTCCGTCCTGCTCAAAATATCTCTCATATCCACCTGATGTTATGACAGCCTTATCCACCGTGCTTAATATTCCAAGATAACTATTCTCACTGGCAGGATTCTGTATGGCAACCCTCCAGTCTGAGCCATCAGTCTTAGTTCCAAGCACCTGCACATTGCCTCCAAGATTAATGATTGCGTGCTCTATGCCGCAGTCCTTCATAATCTGAATCACCCTTGAAGAAGTATAACCTTTGGCAATTCCACCAAGGTCAATGCTTGCACCATCTGACAATGTCACCTGCTGCCCGTTAACCTCCACATTTGTATAAGAAACATGCTTAAGTACATCCGCAATCTCGCTGCTTTCAGGCACTCTGTAATTCTTGGTGGTAAATCCCCACAGCTCCATAACCGGGTATATCGTAATATCGAAAGCACCTTTAGTTTCTTTAGATACCTGCATTGCCCTGTTCATTATAAATGCGGTTTCTTCCGATACTTCACCGCTTCCATTTTCATTTATCTTAGTAACATCACTGTCCTCATTTCCTACCGAAAACATTGCATCAAGCCGGTTAATCTCCTGAACTGCTTTACTTACTGCTTCCTCTGAATTGCTGCCATATGCAGTAAGCGACATATATGTATCCATTGCAAATATTTCCTGTGTACTCTTGACTGTATCGTCCTTCTCTGGCTTACTGCCACCACATGCCGTCAAAACAGCCGCTGCAAGAATTGCTGTAATTCCTGCCAATATATATTTTCTGATATTATATTTCATGCTTTTAAGTTTTATCCTCCATCTTATACTGGTTAGTTCCATAAAACTTTATAGCATAATAATCAAAATGTCAATCACATACGGTCACACATTCACCACGCAAAAACACCCGCAATATAATTGCGGGTGCTCCTGTAAAGAAAATTCTTATGAAATTAGATATCTTTTCTTCTTCTCATGTATACTGCTGCCATTCCAAGTAAGCCACTAAGTCCTGCTGCCATTAATGCTGCATACATTCCTGTATGACTCATATCACCAGTCTTGACTGTTGTGTCTGCTCCTGTTGATGTTCCTGTTGAATCATCAGGTGTCTCGGCAGGATTCTCGTTATCTGATGGATTTCCTTCAACATATTCTGGGTTCTGGTTATTCTCACCTTCCCATGTAACATTTAAGTTATGAAGCATTGTTGTATTCTGCCATCCGCCTGCGCCAAGTGTTCCTGTATGCTGGATTGCAACTCCGCCAAAGCTGTTAGCTTCAATATCTGCTGTAAGGTCAACCACATGTGGATATCCCTTAGCTGCCTGGTCTGCAAGCTGTTCTGTTGGTGTCTCAACATGAGCTGTGAGCTTATTGCCTTCAGCCTTTAAGCTGATTGTACAGCCTGTTGCATAGCAGCTTGCAATAACTTTATCAGAAATCTCTGTTACTGTTCCATTGTCATATTTTACAAGTACAAATGTTACGGCATTAGATGAATCCCTTGTTCTTATTATTCTTAATCCGTATCCTGTAAGTGTTGATGTATCGAACTTAAGAAGTACATCCATATACTGTCCTGCACTACCAAATCCCTGACCTGCTGTCTTGGCTGGGTCAACTACAAGCTTAAGTGACATATCACCATATGTTCCTTCTACTGGTGTATACATAAGTCTTGCGCCCTGTGTTCCCTGATATAATCCTGCTCCTACACATCCATTACCTGTTACTCCGTATACCCATGGCTCTTCTGTATCTGCTCCCTGCCATTTTCCAAAGCTTTCTGTATCTGCCGGACGGTTATAATCTACTGTCCAGAAGCCAGCTTTGATTTCTGACTGCTTTATATTAGGGAAGTTAGAGAAATCTGTAGAAAGGTTCTTGCTTCTTACATCTTTCACTCCGATTGCCTTGTCATATACTGTATTTACCGGTGTTCCATAATCACTTCTGATGTTCTTAGATTCTACCTTAGCCATGATGTAATATCCTACATCACCTGCTGTTAACTTATATGTATACTCTGGTGAATCATTTCTTGTTACTGCTACAAGTATAGGATTGCTGCCCTCTGCATCTGTACATCTGTACCATGAGATTGCAGACATGTCTTCTCTGCTTCCTAAATCAAGTGAGTAATCTACTTTAAGACTGCCCTGTCCGTCATTAGTAATAACTGGTGCCTTTGTAAATGCTGGTGCTTCAATCTTGCTTGGCTTTACAGTAATTCCAACTGCTGCTTCAAGACCTGACTCTGTAGATGCATTTATAATGACCTTCCTAGCTGCATCATCATTATTAGTACCTTCTACTTTGCATGTTCCGTCACCATTATCTGTTAACTTCACATATGCCTTATCTTCGTCTGATACGCTGTATGTTATCTTCTGTGTTGTATCATTAGTTCCATAGAAATAGTTAACTGCTCCTCCTATTGAAGCTGTTTCCTTTCCAGATTCAATCTCTGTGACATCTGATGTTATTGAAAGCTGTGTTGCTACTGCGTCCTGTCCGGCTGCTTTAATTACATCCTTAACTCCTAATGGATCCCAGTCGTCACTGCCCTTTAAAAGATTGTATGTGTTGTAATATGTCTTACCACCTGACACAACCTTGTAGGCATCAAGTACTGACTTGCCTGTCATATCAACGGTTTCTTTAGCACCCTCGCCACCGATTGTAATGCTCTGTCCATTATGAATTATGTTGCTCTGATAACACTTTAATGAAGTTGATGGTGTTTTAGTCCATCCAATTGATATAGGTACACTTAAATTACTGTTATATACACAGTCTACTGCGGTAATTGTGCCACCCTCTTTAGTAAAGAACTGTGTCGGTTCTGCTTCAACATTTAATATCTTACAATTAAATGTACAACCTAAAAATGTTGAACCTGTACCATATGATGAATATAATGGTCTGTTTCCGTAGAAATCAAAATCGCATCCTACATATACAGCATTTGCATTAAGGGCATCATCTGTACTTTCAAAATGACAGTTGTTATAAAGACTTCTTGATGCTCCATTTATTGGGTCAAGATTAAGTCTGCTTATAAAGTTGCAGTTATCTGCAAACATCTTTTCTCCAGAAACATCAGCAAGCTGTGCCTGTGTGATTGTCTCTGTTCTCTTTGCCTGATTAAGCTCACTCATAAGCGGATAATCAAGGTCAACGCTGCAATAGTTACCTATTGTTATGTTCTTAACTGTAAGTGCGCCGCTGCAGTTGAATCTGAACATGGTATAGTTACCGTTAGAGGCATGTGACTGTCCTCTGTTTCCGGCTAACACAATATTATCAGGATTTCCTGTAAGACCTTTGATAGTAAGAAAATCTGAATTAACAACCATTCCATAAGGTGTTGAATATCCTTCTGTTTTCTGTACTGTATCTGTTGCTGCCGGATCATCTATCCAGTACACATATGGTGCAACATATACTGTCATTGGATTATCTGCTGTTCCATTCTTTAATGCGTCTGCTGACAATGCCTTAGTAATATCGTTATATACATATGGGTACTGGGCAGCAAGCTCGTCTGATAATGAGCCATCAAGATATATGGCTGTCTCCGACAACTGGATTGTCTCACCCTGATACTTAATGTAAGTTCCACCGAATTCAACCGGATCAGAACTGTCCATTGGTGTGTAACCTTCTAATGTTTTGTTGATGTCTTTTACTGCTGAATACCTTCCAGCTTTTACTCCTGTTTCCTGTGCAAATGCATAGTATCCCTGTAATGGAGCTAAGTTGCCTGCAACAAGAACGCCGGTCATGACACTGACGGCAACAGAAGCAATAATTTTGTTTCTTCGTATCATATTATTCCTCCTTATATTAAATTGTTTCTGCTTCTTAAGATGCTTTCATTATATTCACATTGTATTTTTATATATACAAAAAAACAGCACGAAATCTTCCAAAATCAAAAAAATATGTAAAAAATCAGTAACATTTTCTCTATAAACGACCTATAATCAGTATATGATTTTGCTTCGTAAGATATTATTCATATACCAAGGAGACGGCAATGTACCATTTTATTAATGACAATTTCCACACGGATATTGCTACTGTGCCTCCATCTTATAAGATGAAACATTTTCATGAACATAACAGATGGGAGCTGATGTTTATATATTCTGGTTCCTGCACCCTTTATGTAGGTGATGAAATATATATGTTAAATCCGGGCGGACTTGCTCTTATCCCACCAGACATGGCGCACATGACTACTTACCTCGCCGGAAGTGACCATACAAGATATGTGTTATATTTTAATAATGATGATTTAAAGTGGATTGCTGATGATTCCTCTCTGGATATAGAAAGCATTTTCCATAAACATCCTGTTGTCCATATACCAGAAAGACGACTTGATTACATATCATCAATTATCCAGAAGATTTCTTATGAACACAATGGTGTAGATAGTCTGTCTTTATCTTTCATACATTCTTATTTTCATGAACTTATACTTTTTATTCTGCGCTGTCAGATGTATGAAGATAATGTTATTACGAAAATGGATACAGGTAATGAACTTATCCAGAAGGTTATTGAATATATTATCGAGAATTATCACAATGACATAACTATGGCTGCTACTGCAGAACTTTTTAATATGAGTGAATCGAGCCTTTCCAAGAAATTTAAGGCTTTTACAGGCTTCAGATTCAGAGAGTATCTTATTTATGTAAGAACGCACGCAGCAGCAGACCTTTTAGTCAACACCAGCCTCTCTATTACTGAGATTGCTGACAAATGTGGTTTCGCCGACAGTAATACTATGGGCGGCACATTTAAAAAAATCATGGGCGAAGCGCCCGGAAGCTACAGAAAGAGCCATTAATTATATTTTTTATTTTGGAATGGAGGTTATTATGGCAGATTTTATTTTACTTGATGAAGATTTCTCTGATTTTCCTATTGGTGAATTTCCTTATGATAAGAATCATTCGGCAATGGGTGAGTATCATTTTATCCATTATCCTGGATATTATGGTAAATGGTATGACCCGGTATGCAACCACACTTATAATGGTCAGGGGGCTTCCTGGATTATTTCTGAATATAATGGAAAACATTTTATGGAGCAGATGCGTATCCGCAATGACAAGCCTCACCGCACATTTCCTATGCTCACAAGCGGTGACAGATTCTGGCGCGATTATACTATAACTGCAAGTGTGCGTATGTTTACTACCAAATGGGGCAATGCCGGCATTGGTTTTTGTTGTCAGAACTCTGCTAATCTTCTTGTCCTTGTTTTTGAAGAGCATGAGTTAAGACTTGAGTATCGTCATAAGGAGGAGGTTACTGTACTCGATTCTGTACCTTTTGATTACAACTGTGATGATACTTATGTACTTAAGGCTGAGATTAAAGGCAGCCATGTTATATGCAGTGTTGATGATAAGGTTTATTTTGACCTTGACACTGAATATGCAAGGCAGGGTGGCAAGGTTGCCATTACTGCAACTATCCCTACACAGTTTGGTTTTGTAAATGTTACTACTTCTGAAAGTACTGCTGCTTCTATTGATGCTGCAAGAAATGCTTATAAAGCTGAATGTGAAGATGCACAGGCACATTATCCTAAGATGAAGCTTCTTAAGAAAATTGACCTTAAAGGCTGCGGCACCGGAAGACAGCTTCGTTTCGGTCATCTTCTTGGCAATGGCGAGTATCAGATGGTTATGGCTCAGTGCCAGAAAAGAGTAAACCGTGATGCTTATGGAACAATCAGCTGTCTCACCGCATTTGACCTTGATGGCAATATATTATGGCAGCATGGTGAACCTACTGATAATCACGACATTGGAACTATATCAGCAGATATGCCTATGCAGATATATGATATTGACGGTGATGGCTTTGATGAGGTTATTACAGCCAAGAATTTTGAAGTGCTGATTCTTGATGGCAAAACAGGTGAAGTGAAGAAACGTACCAAAACACCTTTCTCTACACCAGAAGAGGACGGAACTATTATCGGTGTTCCTGATAAAATCTACGCATTTGACAGAATTAATCCTGATGGTATGCGTATATGTAATTTCCGTGGTCTTGACAAGCCACGCGATATTCTCATTAAAGACCGTTATTGCAGAGTATATGCACTTAACGATGACCTTGAGGTTATGTGGCATTTCCAGAGTGATAAGAATACCGGACATTTTCCTTTTGCAATTGATATTAACGGAGATGGACATGATGAACTTTTAGTTGGTTATAACATGCTTGACTGCCACGGTAATAAAATGTGGACTATGCCTGTTAATGAAGACCATATTGATGAGATTGTTCCAGGCAGATTCGAATCAGGACCACACAAAGGTACTAAATTCTTTGCCTGTGTTGCAGGAAAGGAAGGCTTCCTGATATCTGATTTTAACGGAAAGCTTCTTAAAAAGGATGGCATAGGCCATGCACAGCGTGTAAGTCTTGCTAATTATCTTCCTAACAGCCCGGGCTATGAAATGGTTGTTGTTAATTTCTGGGGACACCAGGGAATTATATATTTCTATGACAGCGAGGGTAATCAGTTATGGGAAATGGAGAATGAGCTTAATGGTAATCTCTTAACTCCTGTAAACTGGACTGGTGACGGTCAGGACTTCATCCTTCTTAATGCTGATATAGAGCGCGGCGGAATGATTGACGGCAATGGTATCCAGGTCGTTAAATTCCCTGACGATGGTCATCCTACCATGTGTGCTGAAGCTGTAAATCTCTACGGCGATGCCCGTGATGAAATTGTCACATGGGATTATGATTCTATGTACATATATACACAGGATGATGCACCTAAGGATGATGTATATGCACCTTTCAAGTATCCTGATTATAATGCTTCTAATTACCGCGGTGAATACTCTTACCGTGAGAAATGGTGGTAAAATTAAGACTATAAATGACTAACAGGGTTGCAGAGTATATAACACTCTGCAACCCTGCTGCATAATAAATCCATCAACATTGAATGAGTTTTTTCTCCAGACAGTAATGATACACTCCGTCTTCTTCAACAGATTTACATATGACATCTGCTCTTGCTTTGACTTCATCAATGGCATTCCCCATGGCCACTCCTGTACCAACAGCTTCTAGCATTTCAATATCATTTCTACCATCACCAAAAGCAATCGCCTCATCTTTGGATAATCCATAATAATTAAGAACTGCATTTACAGCATTTCCCTTACCACAATTCAATGGAATTATATCTGCTGCTTTATCCCACCATGCAGTTATCTGGGTATTTTCAGTTCCTTGCAGTATCTGGGCGTATTCTTCTTTTCTGCACGCACACATAATCTGATAAATATCTTCTTTACATAACTCATCAAAATTATCTGCAATTGTCAATTTTTCATTTCCAAATTTAAAGTACTCTTCCAGATGCTCATCTGTGCCATTAGTAACAATAAAATGCTCATTGCTGATTGCAGCTGCTCTGTTCATTTTATTAAGATTTTGAATTATCTGATGTTTATCATTATTATTCAGGGGATTCCTGAAAATAATCTTTTCTCCAGCCATTACATATGAACCATTAAATGTGAGAAGCACATCAAATGTAATATCTTTGAATTTAGGAATTGAAAGATAGCCTCTGCCAGTTGCCATACAAAGCAATATTCCATTCTGGTGAAGAGAATTTAACGCTTTAACTGTTTTATCTGTCGGTTCTTTACATCCCATTTTCAACAATGTTCCATCTATATCGAAAAATGCTATTTTAATCATATATGGCTCTCCTATACTGTATAATATAATGCACTATTAAAACGTTCTCTTATCAAATCTCATATTTCTCGCTTTACCTTTTGAAAAATCATTACATTATAATAATACCATAGTTCACAAACTAAAAAAACACCCCAGAACCGAAATTCTGAGGTGTAATATACTTTTCTTAAACGCCATAAGGCGCTTTGGATTGTAAAGATTATCTCTTTGAGAGCGATTGTAGAGCCTGAAAAGCCCATAGATTGGGGATTTGTGTCTGGTAGTGTTACATATCTGTTATATGCGCAGCACTACCCACACATTCCCAGAACTGCTTATTACTTTATTGAAGAAAGAATATTATTCCATCTCAATGCCAATGTTATTAAATGTGTCGACTTCTAAATCCGCAAGTATCATATTAACTCTAATATATCAACCATCCGCAACAAATGCTTACACCGCCGTAATACTAGCATTTTTAATTTTAGTCTCTGATAAGTTTTCATTCCACCTGACTGTACATTCTGTTTCATAATGATATTTTATAAAATCAATTTGAGCTTTGACCCTCACTTTTGCCCCTTCCTTATTAAGAACCGCTGGAAGTCCAATCGAAGAAAGTTAAATTTTTTCAATCACTCTCTAGTTGAAAACATAGCGTAAATAACTGGCAGAAATATAATTATGAGTTGTAATGGTGAATCTTTCATTATAATTCCATATGCAAATATAATAACCAGACAGGCAATACTTACATATATTCCAATCTTACTCTTGTATATGTACACAATCAATGAAACTGCTGACACAACCAGTAATGATACAAATACAATTCCATATAATGTAACACTTACTGAATGAACATTTCTTTTAACAATCAGGCTTCTTATGGTCAACCCACTCATAGCCAGCGATAAAATCACAGCTATATAGACACTTATCCTCGTACTCAGCTTATATTTTTTCATCTGTTAAATCCCCCTTGTATACTTCTACACTGTAAACGATATCCATGAATCCTGACAATACTTACTATAAGCAGTGCCAATACTACAATATAAATAATCAGGCTCATCATTACCGTGTCAGGAACTTTAAAATTAACAAATGCTATAATCAAGGCAAACACAATGTCGACAGCAGCTATAAAATACCATTTGTGTATATTCCGTTTATAATCTTTAATAAGTTCATTACTATTCATTCCCTTATCATTATAACCAGCATCAAGTTTATAAATGTTAATTGGCATTCTCTCATCATTCATTACTAATCTCCCCTCAAAAAACAATTGCTTAGTTACATATATATTATACATTATTAATTTGTCGCTTTCTTTAAAAAAAATATCACTTTACAAATAGAATTTTAGATATTATGCTATTTTTATATTTAATATCATTGGAAGGAAGTAAAATGCATGCCAAGACCTATAAAAGATGGTAATAATTTTGAAATAAACAGAAGTATCGTTTATAACGGAAAAGATATTAATTTTCATATGCCATCAATGAGTGCATGTATAAAACATTATGAGATTGGTTTTCAGATATCTGGCAGTCATCATGTATACTCAACTGATGGGGAGTGGGATATTCTCAGAGGATATGTTGGAACAATGCCTCTTGGATTACAGCACCAGACCTTTTATACCAGCAATGAAACGCATAACAGCATACTTATTAAATATTCATTTGATATAGCTGATTATATAAAGTCAGAAATATCTGCTGTTGCATTTAACAGATTCTACGCTGAAAAATACCACATTCTGAATCAGGAAGACCAGCAAGTTGTCCGGAATATTTTTGAAAAGATGCTGACTGAGTATAATATTAATTCACCATACTCAGATTCTAAATTAAAGGCATTGCTTACATACTTAATTATATTTATTATTGAGCATGAGTTATCTCATGATATAAACGGCAGCCAGGGCAAGAAAATAAACAAAAATATCAATGATGTTATGAGATATATAGACTCTAATTATATGACTGATATAAATGTGTATAATATTTGTAAATTATTTAGCTTTTCCAGCTCTCATTTTTCAAGGCTATTCAAACAAAATACAGGAGAAGCTTTTTCAAGATATTTATCTAAGGTAAGATTAGAACATGCTATAGTTTTACTGTCAAATACTGACAAACCAATAGATCAAATTGCATATGAATGCGGATTTAAAAGTACAAGCTACTTTAGTTATGCATTTAAAAAGGAGTTTCTTGTTTCGCCACTTAAGTATAGGATGCAGATGAAGGGTTAATGTAATTAATGTCAAAAAACACCCCAGAACCGAAATTCTGGGGTGTAACATACTTTTCTGAAGCGCAATAAGACGCTTTGGATTGTAAAGATTATCTCTTTGAGTACTAATTACATCATTTTTTATCATTTTCTATCGTCCTCTAAAGTCTTATATATCAAGGCTTTCAGCCATTTTAAAGTAACATATCTTTTTGTAATTTTCAACATTAATAAACATCATTAAACATCAAACAAACATCATTTTAAATTCAATGCTACTAAATCTGCCATTTTCTTCTTGCTACTCTCTAATACTTCTGAATATATATTAGCTGTCACTGAAACATCACTGTGTCCCAAATTTTCTGATACAAGTTTTAAATCTACTCCTGCATTTATTAATAGTGTTGCATTTGCATGGCGAAGTTTATGAAGAGATATATTACAAAAATCTGTATCCTTTATAAATCTTTTAAATTGCAAATTTAACCTACTTCTATCCTTATAATCTCCAGTTGTTGAAGTAAAAACCATATTAGGATATTTATATGTTTTCCCAACATTCTTGATTTTTTCTTTCTGTTCTTCTCTGTGATTTTGCAATATTGCTTTTAATGTATCACTCATTCCTATTGTTCTAATAGAATTTTTTGTCTTTGGAGTATCAAGCCAATGTTTGCCTCCTACATCAGCAAGATTATGTCTTATATGTATAAGCCCATTGTCAAAATCCAAATCATTCCATTGCAATGCAAGACACTCTCCTGCTCTCATTCCTGTATATAGTAATGTTTTAATAATAACTGCAAACTCTGAATACCCTGCTTCATCCAACATATTTAATAGTTCTTTAGCTTGACTATCAGAAAGAAATGGTTTTCTCTGTTCCGCATTATATTTTTGTTTTGGGAGAATCACTCCTGCACAACATGGGCTTTCTTTAATCAATCTGCTTTCTAGTGCATAACTAAAGACACTTTGAAGAATAGTATATATCTTTTTGCATGTTGATGGTTGTACTTCCATTTTTGCAAACATATTTGTTATTGTAGTAGGAGTTATAGCTTTAAGTTTCATACTTCCCAAATATGGCAATATGTGAAGTTCTGATTGCTTTTTATAATTATATGCTGTAACCTCTTTTAATTTGTTCGGGGCATAGTTTTTAAAATATAACTCTGACAATTCAGAATATTTCATATTTTCGTCTAAATCTATCATTCCCTTACATTTCTTCTCAAACTCCATAGCATATTCTTTGACAAGTTTTTCTGCTTTCTTTGGAGTTGTTCCCTCTGGGATTCGATAAGTTGTAGTCTTTCTTATCTGTTTTCCTGCTTCATCATATCCAAGAGATACAATAATTTGATATGCACCCTTTCTTTTGCTTATCGTAGCCATTTAATATCTTCCTTTCCATTTTTCTAAAGCAATCTTTTATGTGTGTCTCTTTCTTTATTTTGTATACAACATTTTAAACTTGTAAATTTCTCTTGAATCTCCAACATATCCATTGCAGATTCCCTACTATTAATATTATTAGAGCTTACATATTTTTCTATACTGCTAAATAGATTCTCCATTTGTATCTCACTTAAATATGGTAACCATCCTTTTGTAATATAATTAACTATATGAGCAAAACTAGGTAGCTTTTCCAACTTATCAACAGTATCTTCAGTTAACTTTGTAACTGAACAAATATATTTCATATCGTGACTTGTTTCATTCTCTACACCAAGCAAATAATCTAATGACACATTATAAAAATTTGCTAACATTATAAAATTTTCTATTTTCATTCCTTTCTGATTTCCAAATTTACTATGATTGTTATCAGATACTTCATACGCTTTTAAACTATCAATAGATATTGGTTTTTTAGTTTGACCATTTCCATATTTAGCCATTAATTCATCTGCTAATTTTTCATGTGATAACCCTCTTTTCTCTCTTAATTCCTTTAATCTTACTCCTATAACATCTGGTTTTAATTCAATCATTGTTCAATCTCCTTTTGTTGAAAATAATAATTTTTTTGAGACACATATGATTTATTTATTATTTTAATCAACTTGTATCTTTTAGTAGATTATATTACACTATATTATACAAATCAAGATTATTTTCAACCTTTTTGAAAATAACAGAAAGGAGCTACACATTATGAACGAAAAAATATTTATGACAATTCGAGAAGTTGCTAAAACTGGCATTCTTCCTGAACACACAATCAGAGTAATGGTTAAAGCTGGAGAAGTTCCGCACATTATGGCAGGAAACAGAGTTTTAATAAACTATCCCAAGTTCATCGAACAGTTGCAAATTACAGCTTAGAAAGGACATAGAAAATGAAAAAAGTTTATATTGCAGGTGTTGATTGTTCCATTAGTGATGCTATTAAGTATGCAATAGAAGGCAATGGAATTATTGTTCCAGAGGAGAAAAACGGAAATCCTTCACTTGAGCTAATCAATTTTACCAAGAAAGAAGCAAAAGAAATTTATAAGGAAATATTTAATGGTACAAATACAAAAGCCAGACTTGTATTTAACCGATAACGGAGGTTAGATATGCAAGATATATCAAAAACTGTACCAAGTTATAGCATTGAATTTGAAAGAAAAACTGACTATGACGAATTACTATTGCAGTTCAATCGTATAAGAAGAACTGCATATTATCAACACAACAAACATTACAATGAGACTGCTATTGTTATGTGTTTAAGTCACAATAAAGGGGATATGTGCAAAAAAGTGACCGTCAAAACAGAAAAAGGGGGATATAAGAAAATTTTTGTTCGTGACGAAGACAATTTGCTTTATAAATTTGCAATACCTCATGAAGTGGATTGGCATATTCATTTTTTATCTGTCGGGAAAGGTTCAAGGTCATTGTGTGAAAAGATAACACACAACGAGAACAGACAAGCAAAAAAATGTGTAGCCAAGCTATATAGCAATAAAGGACATATCCCTTATGGCTACATCAAAGAACAAGCAAGCGTTATTCGTGAAATAGGTAATATGAGCGAATATCTTTAGGATTTGTACAAAATTTTAGTGCTAAACAGTATGCAACCCTTGTATTTAATAGGGTTTGCAAGGATTTACAAAGCGTAATGTAATAATAATTATATTATATATAACTATTATCTTATGGTTATATAGCAGATAGGAGTTGATATGATGAAGAATTATGAAAATAGACTAAAGGCAATCAAGAAGATTGCAGACGGAAAAACAGCAAAGATTGTGTTCCTAGATTTTAGAAACGGAAAATATTATCAAGGCGGAAAACAGGTTGATATTGATAGTATTAAGGCGGATGCCATTATCATTGATGATATTCCTTGTGATGAGGATTTATCCGTTCCGCCTGCCCCGCCCGAATCGTTGAAAGGAAGTGAAGAAGATTGGCAGGAAAAAGAATATCAGACGAACGAATGATACTTGCACTTGTGACTTGCAAAGATATAACGACCGCAAGTAATGAACTGGGAATTACACGGCAAGCAATTTATAATCGCCTGCAACAACCAGCGTTTAGACAGCGTTTGCAGAACGAACGACAAGGCAAGTTTCAAATTGCAAATAGCAAGTTGACAGATAAAATGAGTGAAGCAGTAGAAACCTTATCATCCGTTATGAATGATAAAGAAGTTTGCGCAGGAACTCGAATCAAATCAGCACAGATACTTTTAGATATTTGCTTGCGGACAAGTGAGCAAATGGACATTTTAGAAAGAATCGTTGCTATTGAAGAATCGCTTGCGGAATGTAAATAACTTTACACATTTATTTTAATTTTGAGGAAAGGGAGTGAAAAATATGCAGAGTTTAGCAACAGACATTTTAAGAGCAGAGAAGAAAAAAGCTAAAATATGGAAGATTGCAACTATAGTTGTGATTATTGTAGCAATAGCAGAATTTTTAATTATTATGAATTAATGCAGAAAAGGAGATTTTTATTATGACAAAAAGTGAAAAAGAAAAATTAACAGTAACATTAGGAACTATCGGAGATTGTATGAGTTTGATTAATAAGTACAAGGCAGATTGTAAGCAGGCAGTCGATAATATATTAGCTGATGAAACAAGGACATCTGAATTTAAAAATGAGCAGATTGCGTATTGCAAGAAAGAACTGGATAAAAATGTACTTTCTGCAAAGTCAAAGATAAAAGAGTGTATAAGAGAGATTAGACAATTTGTTGGAAAGCCTTTTGACTTATCACAGAATTATAATAATGCTCTTGATTATATTAGCACTATGCACAAAGCAGGAGCGTTAAATCCTGCAATGGTAGAGAACATTATTGATGAATACCGAGGAAATGAATCTGTATTATTATATTTACGCACAAAGCTGTCAGAAATGGGTATACAGACATATCAGTTTGACGAGAATATGTTTTCCACATATGAAACAGATGTAAATGGAAATCGGTCATTTATAAGTCCTACAGTATTTTTTAATGATTTAGAAAAAACTATTAACGGAGAAAGTGACCACCTTATAGCGTTTGCATTAGCTAAAACAGAAAAGATTTTTGGAATCAGTAGTGCAGGCATCAGCAACTATATCTCTGAAATAACTGAAGAAAAGGAATATCCTGCTGTTATGTAATATATAGCTTGGAAACAATGATAATCTTGCTGTATTTGCGATTTTAGCTATTAATGTGTGTATTTATATCCTATGCTTTTAAATCGCAAATGCAGTAAAATTACAACTCATATTTTATAAACATTCTTTCGTCTTTGTAATAAAAAACAGGTAGATTCATTAAAAATCTACCTGTTAAACATCAAATAAACATCATTTTCAAGATGCAATTCTTTGAAGCCCTTGTAAAATAAGGCTTTCCAAGAAAAAGATATTATCTCTTTGAGAACTGTGGAGCACGACGAGCTGCCTTGAGACCGTACTTCTTTCTCTCCTTCATTCTTGGATCTCTTGTTAAGAAACCAGCCTTCTTAAGTGATGGACGGT
>ERZ827181.264-NODE-264-length-76501-cov-9.756456_pt1 | contig 76501 bp, 67 predicted proteins | sample MGYA00519778_ERZ827181 | MGnify/ENA primary metagenome ERZ827181 (study PRJEB31778, sample SAMEA3449273) | human gut metagenome | biome: human gut; feature: human-associated habitat; material: faeces | place: United Kingdom | collected 2010/2012 ...
CTGATATAAAACAGCGGCACCAGACATATGACCGACCACAGGAGCCGGCGGCCCATGCGCCGGACCACCTCATCCTGCTGCTTATCCGGGGCCAGGTCTCTCTCGTCCGCTTCCCGGGCGCCGTAGCCGGCCCGGATCACTGCATCAATGATCTGCTCTGTCAGCTCGTCATCCAGAACTTTCTTTTTCTCCAGAGCTTCTCCGATCTGCGGATATTCCCGGTCAAAAAATGCCAGCATCTCTTTCTGGAACTCTTTGACTTTGGACGTTTCCACATCCATCATCAGCTTATGCGTTGCCGCGCACAGCGTGATCACCTGCTCATGCATAGACAGGGGATGTCCCAGCGGCTGCTTCAGAAGTTCTGTCAGCACGCTTCCGTATTTCAACTGTTCCCTGGTCGCATCATCCAGGTCAGAACTAAACTGTGTAAACGATTCCATTTCTCTTGCCTGTGCAAGATCGATACGGATACTTCCGCTGGCCTTTTTCATGGCTTTTGTCTGCGCTGCCCCACCCACACGGGATACGGAAAGTCCTACGTTGACCGCCGGACGCATACCTGCATTGAACAGGCTGCTTTCCAGGAAGATCTGTCCGTCAGTAATAGAAATAACGTTGGTCGGAATATAAGCTGACACGTCTCCTGCCTGGGTCTCAATAATCGGCAGTGCCGTGATCGAACCGCCTCCCGCTTCTTCATTCAGACGGCTGCTGCGCTCCAGAAGTCTGGAATGCAGATAGAATACATCTCCCGGATAAGCCTCACGTCCTGTCGGTCTTTGGAGCAGAAGTGACATAGTTCTGTACGCCACAGCGTGCTTTGAAAGGTCGTCATAAACGCACAGCACGTCCTTGCCCTGAAGCATGAAATATTCTGCCATTGCAACGCCTGCATATGGTGCTATATACTGCAAAGGCGCCATTTCAGAAGCCGTTGCCGATACAACTATAGAATAATCCATAGCCCCATGCTTAGAAAGGGTGTCCACCACGTTTGCCACAGTAGACTGCTTCTGACCTATCGCAACATAAATACAGATAACGTCCTTGCCTTTCTGATTTATGATAGTGTCAAGTGCTATAGAAGTTTTACCTGTCTGTCTGTCGCCTATAATAAGTTCACGCTGACCCCTGCCTATCGGTATCATAGAGTCGATAGCCTTGATACCTGTCTGCAATGGTCTGTTTACTGATTGTCTTGTAATTATTCCGAAAGCAGGGCTTTCCACAGGTCTTGTTTCTGTTGTAAGCACAGCGCCCCTGCCGTCGATAGGTGCACCGAGAGCGTTCACGACTCTGCCAAGCAGTGCGTCGCCAACAGGCACAGAAACTATCCTGCCTGTTCTCTTTACTCCAGACCCCTCTTTTATTCCGTCCTCAGAGCCGAGAAGTACACAGCCTACAAAATCCTGCTCCAAGTTCATTGCCATGCCGTATGTTCCGTTAGAAAATTCAAGAAGTTCGCCCGACATACACTTGTCAAGTCCATGAACTCTTGAAATTCCGTCGCCAACAGTGCAGACCGTTCCCACATCGTCAAGCTCAAGCTTGCTGCGGTAGTCCTTGATCTGCTGTTTTATCAAGCCTGTTATTTCATCAGGACGTAATTTCATGTTAAAATACCGTTCCTTTCCTATGCAATGACCCCGTCGATCTGAGCCTTGATATCATCAAGCTTAGTTCTGACGCTGCCGTCTATTTCTGTGTCTGAATATCTCAGCACGATACCGCCCATAAGGCTTTTATCCACCTTTTCCACAAGCACTATCTTTGCCCCCGAAACAGCCTCCAGCTTAGCCACAAGCTTGTCCCTGAGCCTTTCAGACAGAGGCATAGCCGTCACCGCAGTGACCTCTATGATATTATTATGCTTTTCATAAAGCTCCTTGAACTTTGCGCATATCTCAGGCAGAAACCTTATCCTACCCTTTTCGCTCACAAGGCAAAGAAAATTAAGCGTAACAGGCTGTACCCTGCCCATAAACACCTTTTCCAGCGTCGCCCTTTTCTCGTTCTCCGTTACCAGCGGCGAAGCAAGCAGCTCCACATATTCCTCCTGACCCTGAGAGAAAATTATATCCCTTATGCTCCAAAGCTCACCATAGACTTCATCAAGGCAGTTTTCCTCGCAGCACACCTCGAAAAGTGCGTTGCCGTAAATATTCCCGATACTGTCTGCCATTACATCTCACCCACATTGTCAATGAACTTCTCGATAAGACGTTCGTTGTCCTCGCCTGTCATATCCTTTTCCACAACTGCCGCCGCAGCCGAGAAAGCAATATCGGTGATCTCGTTCTTGATCTGGTTGACAGCGATCTTCTTTTCTCTTTCGATCTCTCTTGAAGCATTATCCACAAGACCCTTTGCCTCGGTTCTCGCTTCGCTGATTATCTCGTCAGAACGCTGTTGAGCCTTTCTTGTTGCCGTCTGTATAATCTGTGCAGACTCTTCCTTTGCACCCTCTAATCTGTTTGTATACTCAGCTTCAAGCTTCTCGGCATTTTCTTTTGCCTCGTCAGCCTGCCTGTAAGTTTCCTTAACATCATTTTTCCTGTCCTCGATGACCTTGTTCACCTTATCGAACAGAAAATGCTTGAGCACCAAAAACAGTATGAGCGTATTGAGCAAAGTCGCAATTATCGTTGTCAGATCTATTGACAGAAACTCTGTCACATCGCCTGCTGCCAATACCATTTATCCAACCTCCCCTCCGCACCAATGCAGAGCAAATCTTGTTTGAAGCTTTTTATTAAAGCTTTCCGATAAATGGGTTAGCAAAGAGCAGGATAAGTGCTACAACGAATGCGTAGATACCTGTTGACTCAGCCATAGCAACGCCTATGAACATTGTTCTTGTGCAGTCGCCCTTAGCCTCAGGCTGTCTTGCGATAGCCTCGATAGTCTTTCCTACTGCGTAGCCCTCACCGATACCAGGTCCGATACCTGCGATCATTGCAAGTCCTGCACCGATTGCTGAACAGCCAAGAAGAATAGCCTTTTCCATAATGATAAACCTCCGTTATTTACATTTTTATACTTTTCCGCCAAAGCGGTAAATTACTCTGTTTCCGCAGCCGCACCAACGTTTACCATGGTGAGCATTGAGAAGATATAAGCCTGTATGCACCCTGAGAACAGGTCGAAATACACGCTGAGCACCGCAGGTATACCTACCTGAAATACACTGAACGCCCATGAGCCTGCCTCAAAAGTCAGACCCAGTGCAGATGACAGCGAGCCAAGTGCACCATAAAGCAGTCCCGTTATTACCATGCCGCCTGCAACGTTACCGAACAGACGGAACGCCATAGACGCAGGCGTTGCCACCTCACTGATGATATTGAGCGGCAGAATGAAAGCCACAGGCTGAGCAAAGCTTTTAAGATAGCCCTTGAAACCATTCGCTTTTATCTTATTGTATGTGATAAGCACGAATGTCATAAGAGCCCACGTTGCCGTAACATTGATGTCCGCAGTCATAGACCTCAGACCTATCATACTGATAAGAGCGCCAAACACCGCATAAATAAGCAGCGTAGCAATATAAGGGGCATACTTCATCATCTTAACGCCCATGTTCTCTTTGACCATGTTGTTGACGAAGTTCACAAGCATCTCCGCAACCACCTGACGTTTTTTCTCAGGCACTTTTTTCAAATCGTGTGTGAGCCACAAGCACAGTATCAGCACCGCAACTATAATAAGCCAGCCCATCACCACCGTTTCGGTGAACCGCAGTCCCCCTATCTCAAACACTATCTTAGGGCCGTTTCCAATACCCGTCATTTATTTATCCCTTCTTTCTCTTATCTGCATGACATACAGAATGATCCTCGGATAAAACTGCGGCAGAAGTATCCCCACTGCACTCACAGCCTTCGTGAGCATAGCCACAGCACAAAGCACAAAAAGTACCCCATACCTTGCCATATAGCACCCAAGCATAGTCCGCTTAGCCTTTTTGCCGTCAAGATCCACAGCCTTTTCGCAGGTCACGCCAAGGTAAAACATACAAAGGCACATATATCCCCAGCCAAGCAAAAAGCCGGTGAGCTGAGAGATAGCGAATCCCCACAGCAGTGTGAACGCCCAGCATGCAGCAGCCATAACGCCGCCCCAAAGGCATATTTTTTTCAGCAAGCCGCCAAGCTCAGAGCCTATATTTTTCACTTATTTTCTCCGATTTTCATAAAGAAATCCACCATAAATCTTTACATTTTCTTAATAGCAGAAAATATCTGCCTGATGTATTTCATTATACCACACAGCCCCACATTTTTAAAGAGCAAACCGCAAACTTAAACATTTATTTTACATGGATTTTACACTTCGTTCACAGTTAGTCAAATAATTAGTTAATTATGATTTGGCGTTAATGATTTATCAATAGTCAATCATTGATTTTTGACATTGTTTGAGTTTTATCATACGATTTCACAATAAAAAACGGACTGCCGCAAGCCGAAATAATATCACGGCTGAGCAGTCCGCAAGCATATGTGCAGCTTATCTGATGATATCGTCAACAACGCTTTCTACAGTGCTTACAGTATCATCAATAATATCCGCACCACCGCTTACAGTGTCCTTGATACCATCGCCAACACGGCTTACAAGCGTGTCGCTGTCATCACGTCTGCTTGTGACCTCATTTTTAGAAGTTGTGGTCGCAGTAACGCCGGAAGATGTCGAACCTGAGTTATCGTCATTTCTTGAACAGCCTGCGAGCATAACACCGCAAAGACCGAGACAAGTTAGCATAGCGAACATTTTTTTCATAATTAAGTTCCTTTCAGTATAAGATATGCCATTTTAGGCTAATGCTATTATTTCTCGGAGATGAGGATATATTCATAAAAAAACAAAAAAGAGACGAGCTAAAAGCCCATCTCTTTGTCAGATCAAAAAATCAATAGAACCGCGATTTCTTTTTCTTGATAACGAAAATAACAGCACCGACAATAACCACCGCAACGACCACAATAACTACAATGCCTACTACTCCGATACCCTTTGAAGATTCAGCCTCAGATGACGAAGTGCTGCTCAGTCCGTTTGACTTAGGCTGTATCTTTAAGCCCTGCACGATCTCCTGTGCCTTTGCACTTTTATTGTAGCCATCGAGATTCATTACCTGAAGATCTACATCGTTCTTCTGCAACGGAGTATCTATTACAAGATTATCAATATAAAGCACATCTGTCTTATCCATTTTCTTTATAACCGGTATCTCAAATACGAACTTTGTTGCTCCGCACTTGTCAGGTACTGGTATAAGTGCTGTCGCATACTGAGTAACATTATTGCTTGCATCTGTATTTATTTCAAGCTGAACACTATTGCTGGTCACCTTTTTGTATTCCTCAGTACAAGGAAAAGCAAACACAGAATCTCCCATAAGCTTGCCCTGAGCGTCCTGATTTATCCTGTACTTGAAAGAAACCATACAGCCGTCAAAACAAGTCATACCAAAATCCTTGGCGTCGATCTCAACGCCCATCGTTATATAAGGCGCATCTTCAGAATCAGAGCCAGGATAAACCAAATTCTTATCATCATCTCTTATAAGCGAAGCAAAAGTACAATAATCGCTTATGTCATTAGGCTGTGTTGCTGTTATCTTAAGGCTTGCACCCTGATAAGCATAGGTCTTTTCTTGGGATGCTCCCACTGAAATCTTCTCACCGTCAGGAGTCACCTTGATATATCTCTCCCAATCCTTCATATCAAACGACAAGGACGGTGCTGAAGTATCTGTTGTAAGGATACTCTTGTCGGCACTATATTCAGGTATTTCAGCCTCACTGTCGGCATAAGCAGGCACAGCACAAACGCCAAGCATCATTATCGCTGATACCACGCCAAGTATTCTCTTTGATCTCATTTTAATTCTTATCCTCCCTTGATACTATTGTATGTAAACGCTTTCATAGCCGTTCACACAAGTATCGAAACGTTATAAAACACTATTAATATTTTACACCTTTTTAACAAATCTGTCAAGTGTACCATACAACTTTTCATATAATGTAACTGTTTTGTAATACAAGCTAAGCGTTTTAACCAAAATAACCACACGATTTTTATGAATAAGCTCTTATTGACAGCCATTTTTATCAAAAAAAGACCGCCTTCTCAGACGGTCCTGCGAACTTATTGAATACCAAGGAATTGGAAATACTGCTTATCCGGCATTGTTGTAACAGAAGTGGCTCTCAGATCATCAGCCTCCGAAAGTCTGTACTGCACCTTGAGAACTCCGTCCTCCTCTACCCAGCCAACATCAGGAACTGTTCCTCTTATACCCTTGTTGGAAATGGTCTTTTTGATACCTTTCTGCTTAAGAGTAAAGAATTTAAGCTCGATATCCTGATTGTATGGCACTACGCATATCTTTACAGCACCCTTGTCGCTGTCCTTTACATCATAAAGTATTATCTGATACTGGCCGTCAGGCGATATGGTATTTGATTCTGACGTTACTTCAGTGAGCTTCTTGAAGTTATCTCTGTAGAGAGCATAAACACTTGACGATGTGTCAAGATCTGAATTTAGCACAGTTTCAACAGACGTGCCTCCGAAAAGGATATTAAGCACAAAGTATGCAACTATTCCAAGAACATACAAAAGCAGATATATTGTACCCATTATAACCTTTACAGTTTCGTTCGTGCCTGCTGCAAAGAACATTATGATAGCAACAATGAACGGCGGAACTATCAATATCCAGTCGCCCATGTTAAAAAGTATCATGCAGAACACGACCGGAAGCATGAGTATGCTCAGTATCTCCGTCACAAGCTCACGTCTTGAAAAGAGCATAAGTCCCATAAAAACTACGTTAATCACCACATACACTGTGAAAAACGATTTTTCTCTGCCTGCCGCAAACTCCAGATCATACAGGAACGTTGCATAAGTGAGCAGAGTTATTACAGCAAAGTAAGCGACATTGAAAACTGATACCGCTCGCTTTACCCATACGTTAGATAAAAAATCCTTCATTTTTAGTCCTCCCTAGACACTCTGTTCTTTTATTTTACACGAAATTACGCAAAAAATCAAGTGCTTTATTTCTTTATTTTTTCTTAAAACACAAATCAGACATATCAAATAGTATTTAATTGGCTGAATGCCGTCAATTGAGTATTATCTCTTCACCGCCGCTGAGTCCCGAAAGTATCTCAACGTTGTCGTTGTCCTCGATGCCAAGCTCTACGTCCTGCTCTATCTTTACACCGTCCACAAGCAGGTTCACATAGTTGCGTCCATCAAGCTTCTTCACCGCCTTCTGCGGAACTATCACAGTATCAAGTCTTGAATACACGTCAAAGACAACCTCTATGCCGCCAAGATCCAGCATATCGTTCTCCTCGTCAGGGGTTATAACATAAACATATGCCGAGAAATCTCCGCTCTCATTGTAGATTATATCCGTCACAGTGCCGCCCATCGTATTGGCACCCTGCACTATCTGCACTGCAGTGCCAAAATTGACATTTGTGAGCGCATTATCAAACACAGACACGCACAGAGCCTTTTGTGATTTATCGGAAGTATACCCAAGCACCTCGCCCTTATTCACCGGCATGAACGCTGTCAGCTCCTGACCTTGTCTGTCTGCAAGATCAAACTGTCCGTCACATGGAGCGTAAACCTTATAATCCTCCAAGGACGCCACAAGACTGTCATATTTGAGCTGTTCTATCTGTAAATCATACTGAGAAAGCTGTATCTCACTGTAGTCAGCACCGTTCGCCTGCAATGTAGCGACCGTCTGCTTCGCCTGATTGAGCCTTATTTCTTCCTCTTCTATCTGTTCGTCCACATCGTCAGAATAAAGTGTGCAAAGCAGGTCGCCCTTTTTCACATCACAAGGCGACTCCACATCTATAGACTTTATCTGACCGCTTGCCTTGAAGGTGACGGTTTCACTGTAAGGGTAATCATAAACGCCCTCCTGATGATACTCCTGAGAGATATCTCCTATCTCAGCTTTTACCGTCTTATATGTTATATCCTTAGTTTCAAGAATAGGCACAGCTATCTCGTCTTTTTTCTCCGACTTTCCGCAGGCGCAAAGTCCGAAACACATTGCCGCTGCTGAGATCAAAGCAATAAATCTTATACTTTTCATAAAAAAGCCCTCTCGGTAATATAAAACTGCGGACATACTCCGCCGCAGTGAATTATACCACATTTTCTGTCATTTTTCAAGCTTATCCCCTACATATCGTATATCTATTGTATAACTGCACAACACTGTCTGCCTATATTTATACAGGTTTACCACAGCAGTTCACCGATAATGGAGTTTGAAGCCAGAAATCCCGCAGGCGTAAGCCTTAAAATACCCTTTTCGACCACGCAAAGCCCCTGTTTCTGAAACAAAGCCGCCTTCTTGCGGATATTCTCCCCAAGCTCTTTACCACCAAGCTCCTCGGCTTTACCTATGTCAATGCCCTCCGTGAGCCTTAACCCCAGCATGACATACTCCTCTGCCTTGTCAGGGTCGTCCTCAAGCACCACCATGCTCTGCACATTGTCAGAAATAAACTCCTCAACATCGCTCTTGCAGTAATATCTCTCATTATCAAAGAAAGAATGTGCCGACGGGCCAATGCCTATATATTCTTCCCCGTGCCAATATTTAAGATTGTGCCGTGATTTTCCGCCCTCTTTGGCAAAATTTGATATCTCATACTGTAAAAAGCCCTTGCTTGCAAGCTGTCCCACAGTTTGCAAATACATATCGCACAGCATATCGTCATCAGCTACAGCGTTTCTCATCTCATCACAATCAAAAGCCGTACCCTTTTCTATTTTCAGCATATAAGCCGAAATATGATCAACAGGGAGTGCCGTAAGGCTCTCTATGCTATCCCAAAGGCTTTCAAGGGTCTGACCCTTTACCCCGAGCATGATATCGCATGAGATGTGCCTAAATCCCACCTGAGCCGCCGTTTCCACAGCTGACTTTGCCTGAGAAAAGTCATGAAGCCTGCCCAAGAAGCCAAGCTCCCTGTCATTAGCCGATTGAACGCCAAAAGAAAGCCTTGTTACCCCTGCTTTTCTCCACCCTGACATCTTCTCCCTGTCCACAGAGCTGGGATTAGCCTCCAAGGTTATTTCAGGCTGGCAAAGAGCAAAGCACTTTCCTGCCGTATCTATTATCCTGTCAACCTGTTCAGCCGACAGCACAGAGGGCGTACCGCCACCGAAATAGATAGTATCGCATTTTATGTCCCTACCCTTGAAAGCCTCTATATTGCGGCACACAGCCTGAATGTAGTCCTCATAAAGCTCAGGCCTGCAAACGGAATAGAAGTCACAGTAAGGGCATTTTCTTTTACAGAAAGGCACATGGATATAAATTCCTGTCATAACATATCCTCGTCATCATCAAAAGCCTTGTCGATATACTCTCCTGTTTTTTCACGATTGAGCCGAAATCTCTCTATCGCCTTTTTCACACCAAATATACCGCCCCACACAAGGAACATACAAAGGCTTATAAGCACCGCATAAAGCACGAAATAAGCCTGCTGTTTCAAACTGAGCTGAAAATACACCGACCGCCTGTTTAGCATATCGGAAACTTTGGGGTGGATAACGATATAGCAGATAACGCCAAGAATACCTGCATAAGCAAGTGTGCATACCATGCCCATAAAAGCTTCCTTGAATTTGAGTGCCGAAAATTTAGCTCCTGCACACACCGCCCACACAGCGATAAGCACAAGCCCAGCCGCCGCAGAGATATTGGCATACACCTCATAAAGCACAGGCAATATCACCGCACCGCTCAGCCCGAAAGCCAGCGATAATTTCATAGACTTTTGTATATCAGGCATAGCTGCTCCTTTCAAAAAATGTTGATATGTTTTTATCGACCGACAAGACCGACAGACGTATTCTGTGTCTATAACTATATCTTTATCTATTTCTATATCTGTATCTATATCAGGTTATTTTGGTTTCATAAATAACCTACTGGTTTTTCTAATAACCTTTTGGTTTCACAAACCATGTAGGGGACGGCGCCCACGACGTCCCGCTTATGGGACATCACAGCGTATAAATAATCACACACTCTCTAACACCCCTACAGTGTTTCGGGATAGTTTGTTGTGCCGCTAAATCGCTCCGCTCGGTGCTGGGTGATTTGTTCGGCTCAGCTATGCCAATTCCTCACTCCTCACTCCTCACTCCTCACTCCTCACTTAAACTACGCTACTCGTCCAGCTTCAGCACCGACATAAACGCTTCCTGCGGCACTGACACAGATCCAAGCTGTCTCATTCGCTTCTTTCCTTCTTTTTGTTTCTCCAACAGCTTCTTCTTTCTTGTGATATCTCCGCCATAGCACTTAGCAAGCACGTCTTTTCTCATAGCCTTGATAGTTTCTCTGGCTATTATCTTTCCGCCGATGGCCGCCTGCACAGGTATTTCAAAGAGCTGTCTTGGTATATTCTCTTTAAGCTTCTCAGTCAGTCTTCTGCCCCTTGAATAAGCCTTATCCTCGTGTACGATGAATGAAAGTGCGTCAACCACCTCGCCGTTAAGGAGTATATCAAGCTTCACAAGCTTAGACTTCGCATAGCCCATCATCTCATAGTCAAATGAAGCATAGCCCTTTGTGCGTGATTTCAATGCGTCAAAGAAGTCATAAACTATCTCGTTGAGTGGAAGCTGATAATGCAGGTCAACTCTAGTTTCGTCTATATACTTCATATCCTTGTATACGCCACGTCTGTCCTGACAAAGCTCCATTATATTTCCAACATATTCAGACGGCGTATAAATATGTGCATTAACTATCGGTTCCTCTGCCGAAGCAATATTTGCCACATCAGGATAATTTGTCGGGTTATCTATAAACACAGTTTCGCCGTTAGTCAGATTTACCTTATAAATAACTGACGGCGCAGTTGTGATAAGGTCGAGATTATATTCTCTCTCCAAACGCTCCTGGATTATCTCCATGTGCAGAAGTCCGAGGAAGCCACATCTGAAACCAAAGCCCAGTGCAATTGAAGTTTCAGGCTCGAAGGACAGTGAAGCGTCATTGAGCATAAGCTTTTCCAAAGCGTCACGAAGGTCAGGATATTTTGCTCCGTCCGCAGGATAGATTCCGCAGTATACCATAGGGTTTACTTTCTTATATCCGGGGAGTGCCTCAGTGCAAGGCTCAGCCGCATTTGTCACAGTATCGCCCACACGAGTGTCGCCGATATCCTTGATAGAAGCAGCGATATATCCTACCTCGCCTGCATGAAGCTCGCCCACAGGCACAAGGTCAGTTGCTCCCATATAGCCTATCTCCACCGTCTGAAACTCAGCCCCCGTAGCCATAAGCCTGATGGTATCTCCAGCCTTGATATGCCCCTCTTTCACACGACAGTATATTATAACTCCCTTGTACTGGTCATAATAGCTGTCGAAAATAAGAGCCTTAAGCGGAGCGTTCTCGTCGCCCTTTGGGCATGGTATATCCTTTACAACACGTTCAAGCACCTCTTTGACGTTCGTACCCATTTTAGCTGATATCCTCGGAGCGTCCATAGCAGGAATGCCTATAACGTTCTCAACCTCCGCACAAGCCCTTTCAGGGTCAGCGGACGGCAGGTCTATCTTGTTTATAACAGGCACTACCTCGAGGTCATGTTCGATAGCAAGATAAGTGTTAGCCAGCGTCTGAGCCTCGATACCCTGAGATGCGTCAACGATAAGCAAAGCACCCTCGCAGGCAGCAAGAGAACGTGACACCTCATAGTTAAAGTCAACGTGACCTGGGGTATCGATAAGGTTGAAAACATAGTCCTGCCCGTCGTCAGCGTGATAATTAAGGCGCACCGCACGAGCTTTGATAGTGATACCTCTTTCACGCTCGATATCCATATTATCGAGAAGCTGATTTTCCATATCTCTCAGTTTCACAGTATCGGTAAGCTCCAAAATTCTGTCGGCAAGAGTAGATTTGCCGTGGTCTATATGAGCTATAATGCAGAAATTTCGTATATTATTTTCGTTCATTTACTGATTTTCCTCTCTCAGACAAGTATACTTTTCCATAATACTTTATTATAACACGCTTGCCCCACATTGTCAATTTCTCCGCAAAGAAAAAAGGCAGACACAACGTGCCTGCCCCAAAATACATATTATTCTGCGCTGATATATGCCGTTACAGCGTCATCAGAGCTGTCAGAAGTTGTTCCCTCTGGATAAGAGCTGAATGTGAACTTGTAATCCTTGTAGCCCTTTACCATAAGGAAAAGGTTTACATACTTGTATGTATTTCCAACAAAATATTCGTTCTTTTTCTGTGTAAGAAGCTCAGTAGTTCCGCCCATGCCGATATAAGTAGAAGCTCCGTCAGCAGAAGGTATTCCTCCGCCGCCCTTGTTGGAAGCAGAATAGTTTACATCAGGAGAGATTATGCCCCATTCATCGCTAGGGAAATCCTCAGGAACATAGACCTCATATTCCATAACGCAAAGCTCACAGTCATCAGGTATTTTCAGCTCGCTCTCGTCTATCTTAGAAAAATCACTGCCAACAGAGTTGTTGAGCTCGATAGCCTTGTTTACATAATCTGCATCCTCACTTTTGCTAACTACCTTTGTTATCCTTGTATAGATAGTGTGGTAGATCTTGTCTGTAGCACAGTATCTGGTAGTCTTTATCCACTGACCGATAGGCGCAAGATTTTCCTCGCTTGTTTCAGAAGGCTCGATAGCACTAGCCGCAATATCGTTGCTGTCAACGCTTGCAGGCTTGTTTTCGTCAGCAGTGCTTGTGTCAGCCACCTCAGCCTGTGATGATTCCGTTACCGCAGGAGCAGTTGTTGTGGTAGTTGTCGTTACTGTTGCATCTTCTGATGAGTCAGCAGCACTGCTTTCCGTCTGCACAGCCGCAGCAGAGCTTTCGTTATCACTGTCGGAAGAACCACTGTCAGAACAGCCTGCCATGCCAAAAGCCATTACCACTGCCAATAAAAGAGCAGATATTTTTTTCATAATGTTACCTCCATATTTCTTTAATAAATTTATTTTACAACATTCTCCTATGCAAGTCAACAATATTTTCGACATTTATAAATATTTTGTTAAATACCCACAAACAGCCATAGTGTTTTTACAACATAATGTAGTAAGAAAAGCACAACATAATGTTGTATGATATATTAAATATAGACTATCAGAAAGGAATGGAGCGCCGCATGGTTTTTCAAAGAATACGAGATATGCGAGAAGATGCAGACCTTAAACAAAACGATATGGCAAAAATACTCCATTGCTCACAGCAAGCTTACAGCAACTACGAACTAGGACAGCGTGATATTCCCACGGATATCCTCATAGCCCTAGCTGAATATCACAAAACAAATGTAGACTATCTTCTGGGACTAACCAAAAACAAGACCTACTATAAAGATATGTAAAGCGGAAAGAACATCTCTTTCCGTTTTTTTGCAACCCATTTCATACACATTTATACAATCCTCTTCTATGTAGGATTTGTTAAAATTGCCTATGACATTTTTAGAAAAAAAGTGTTATAATGTATATAAGAGACAAAATAAAGTTGTATTCACGATTTAATGTGGAAGGAGCGTTAAAAATGCTAAAAAAAGGCGACGTCATATCATATGGTACGACCGGAGTGTGCAAAGTCGAGGGCGAATGCGAACAGACCGTCAAGGGTCAGAAAAAGCGCTACATAGTTCTAAAGCCTGTCCACCAAATCAATTCCACCTTGTATGTGCCGGTAGATAATGACGAGCTTAAAACAAAGTTCAAACCTCTGCTCACAGGCGATGAGATAGAGGAGATCATAAAAGAAATGCCCGAGGAGAGCTCCCTTTGGAAAGAAAGCAGCAGCGAGCGTGCCGAGCTTTATTCACAGATACTTGAAAGCGGCGACAGAAAGCGACTTGCACAGCTTGTGAGAACATTGTATCTCAGACAGAAACATCTTATTGCGAAGGGCAGACATCTTCATTCATTGGACGAACGTTTTTTCAAGAATGCGGAAAATCTGCTCTTTGACGAGTTTTCAGCCGTCCTGGGCATATCCCAAGACGAGGTTTTCGACTTTATAGAAACCCGCCTGAGCAAAGCCTAAATATATACAAATGGCACAAATAATATCGGCAAATAAAAAAAGGACAAACCACAGTGGCTTGTCCTTTTTGTTTTCATAAATGATACTCGATTATTCCTTGTCAACGTCCTCAACAGGCTCCTCGATAGCGTCGAGCTGAACTTCAACGTCAGCGTCCTCCTCAGTTGCAGCCTCATCCTCAGCAGGCTCTTCAGCCTTTTCCTCAGACTTCTCAGCGTCCTCTGCCTTGTCAGCTTCATCAGCCTCGTCAGAACACTCGTCGCAGCCGCAGCAATCGTCGAAATCCTCGTCGAGATCTTCGTAATCGTAGTTTTCAAGCTCCTTGTGCTTTTTAAATGCAAAAATAGCAGCAGCTCCTGCAGCGATCGCACCGAGTGCAGCTATAACTTTCAATCCGCTTGCCATAATAAAACGCTCCTTTTTTGAATATTCCACTCTGAACTGCGTTCAGACTATCTACAGTATAGCATATTTGTTATAAAAAATCAAGACGTTTACAAAAAATACTGATTTTTTATACAACCTGCTCAAAAAATCTCAGTAAGCTTTGACAAATTGCCCACCGCTACATATTTCCCGTAAGGCTCATTATTACGCTAAGAGCCGCCAGTGGAGCTGTCTCGCACCGCAGTATCCTAGGTCCAAGACTCACCACAGTGACCCCTGCCTGACTACAGCTCTCCGCCTCATGGCTCTCGAAACCGCCCTCACAGCCGATAAACAAGCCAATAGTCTTTTCCTCGCCCTCACTGACAGGGGCAATGCCTGTCTTGCTAAGGCTCACACCGCCCTTTTCGTAACACATAAAGCTCTCATCGCACTCTTTAAGTTCACCAAGGCATTCCTCAAAGCTGATAAAATTCGTCACCTCAGGCACATATCCCCTGCCTGACTGTTTCGCCGCTTCCAAAGCTATCTTATTGTATCTCTCCACACGCTTTTCATAGCCGCTTTTTGCAGGTCTTGAAACGCACCTCGCCGTAATAACAGGCACTATCTTGTATACTCCAAGCTCCACAGCCTTTTGCACTATAAGATCCATTTTATCAGACTTAGGCAACGCCTGATAAAGCACCACATTCACAGTAGGCTCGTTTTCGCTTTTCTCAGCAGAAAGCACATCGCAAACCACTTCCTTATCAGAAATGGACAGAATTTTTGCTCTGTATTCCACCCTGTCCGCACAAACAGTTATGATATCTCCAAGTCTCATACGCAAACTTCTGCCGATATGATAAGCATCATTACCCCTGATAGAAATCGTATTCCCCGATACGCTGTCAACAAAAAATCTAGGCATATTCCCAACCAGTGTCAAGCACTGTCCTCCAATCTCAAATCACGATTTTACGCACTTTCACGACGCTCCCGTCGCTTCTTGGTATAGTATACCACACCTTCAAAAATTGTTCAACAAAGTTCACATAACTAACACAAAACTTTCATACGCAGTACATACGGGCAGGGTATTATATATTTGTCGCAAGGGACAAGACCCACCGAGGAAAGTTCCGAGAGCGGCAGTTGATTTTGGTATGTAGGCTTTTACCCCAAGCCTTCATATATACAGCTTGTAGATTAATTTCTACTAGCTTCTCCCCTATAATTTTTTATTTTTTGGCACCCACAGTTTTCTGTGGGTGTTTTTTTGTCCTGTCGAGGATATCACAGGACGAACCTATTTTATGACGCAAAAAAGCGGAACGCCCCACACAGAACATTCCGCTTAAATCAAACTATTCTATTTAGTTATATTCAGGGAGCGATTATCTTGCACCCTCAGCAAAGCCGCTGTCAACAAGATCAACAAGACCCTTTACTGCTGCTTCCTCATCTGGACCGTCTGCAATGATCCTGATAGTTGTGCCGCCTACGATGCCAAGTGAAAGGATTCCAAGAAGGCTCTTTGCGTTTACTCTTCTCTCCTCTTTCTCTACCCAGATAGATGACTTGAATTCATTTGCCTTCTGGATGAAAAATGTTGCAGGGCGTGCGTGAAGTCCTACCTGATTCTGTACTACTACGTCTTTTACGAACATACTGATCTCTCCCATTCATTATAATGCTGTTAAACTCCCTAATTAAGGGACTTTTTCAAGATACCCTCAGGTTATTTGATATATTTATTATACTCGACAAGTCTGCCTTAGTCAACGCAAATTTTAGACAAACAAGCGAAAAACCCTCAATTTTCAGCACAATGCTCTAAACTTTGCAACTTTTGCGATTAAACTTGTGATGTATTCACAACACAGATTTTTACATTATATCACTTTGTACAAATTCATTTAACAATTATGTGAAAAGTGTTGAAAACCAATGTCACTTTTTACTCTCTTTTTCTTCTAATTTGTGTATAATAGCCAAATCTTTTTCCGTCAGTGGACTTCTTTCCAACAGCTCAGGACGCTTCAAATAGGTGGCTTTTACAGCCTCCTCACGGCGCCATTTCGCTATCTCAGCATGATTGCCCGATAGCAGCACTTTAGGCACTTCCCTGTCGTGCCACACCTCAGGACGTGTGTACTGTGGATATTCCAGCAAACCATTATAATGGCTCTCGTCCTCATAGCAATCCGCCTGCGAAAGCGTTCCCTCCAGCATTCTCACAACGCAGTCCACCAGCACCAACGCAGGAAGCTCTCCGCCGGTAAGCACATAATCCCCCACGGATATTTCTTCATCAACTATTTCGTCAATGACCCTGCTGTCCACTCCCTCATAATGACCGCATAATATAAATATGCTGTCAAGCCGAGAAAGTTCCTTTGCGCGCTTCTGGGTCAGCGTTTTTCCCTGTGGGGACATATAGATAACGTGAGGCTTTGCCTTTCCAGCTGTTACCGACTTGTAGCAGTTGTAAATAGGCTCGCACTGCATGAGCATACCCTGTCTTTCACTGTAAGGGGTATCGTCTACTCTCCGGTGCTTGTCCTGAGTGTAGTCCCTGATATTATGACACGTTACCGTGAAAATATTCTTAGCCCTCGCCCTGCCTACTACGCTTTCAGAAAGATAATTCTCAAGCATTTCAGGAAAAAGCGTTGCAATATCTATGTTCAAATCAATTCCTCCATATCATGTCAAAAGGCTGGTAAGCCCAGTTTTCCTCAGCGCTGTTCAAATGCTCCTGCACAGAGCCGCCGCTTTTTTCATAGTATCCTATGCCCTGCACAACACCGATAGTCACCACAATAGCGATTATTATCACCACAAATAAACTCCACAAAGCAGACCTGCGCTTCTTCGGCTTGTTGCCCTCGTTATTATAGTATACCCTCAGACTTGTGAGCATATTGTCAAGCTCAATAAAGCTCAGCCCCTCGCTCTCATATGTGTTGGCAAGCCTGTTGAATCCGCTCTCTTTTCTCAGCCTTTTTATAAGCCATTTTTCCTCAGCTCTGGGACTTCTCAGCCGTGGGCTTTCGTCTATGTATGCTGTAAAAACTCTCTCGATACATTCAAGCGATTTTTTATGGCTGTTCACCTTTGGAAATATCAGGCTGAACATTCCGTCAGAATAATCTCTGACAAGCCTTTCCAAGTCCTCGTATTTGCAGAACTTCATTAATCAAAAAGTCCCTCCAGCGGAGTTATCTTCATGATACCGCACTCAATATCAGTTTCAGCCACAACTTCAGGTATCGCAGGGATAAGCTTAACGTTTCCCTTTTCGTCAGCGATGTGGTAAACATCGTTTGCGCCTGTCTGACTTACGTCTGTTATCTTGCCGTAGCTTTCACCGCTGTCAGCGTCGACCACTTCAAGACCTATAAGATCCTGAACAAAATAACAGCCCTCATCAAGCTCCACATCGTCACGGTCGATATAAAGCACCCTGTTGCGAAGCTTCTGAGCCTCCTCCACAGTGTCAACGCCCTTGACTTTCATTACAACGATATTCTTTGCAACTCTCGAACGCTCTATCTCCACAGGAGTACCACTTTTATAATATAGTGTGTCAAATCCGCAGAGAAATTCAGGTCCATCACACCATGGCTGTACTTTTATCTCGCCCTTTATGCCGAACACCGATACTATCTTTCCTGCTTCAAGATATTTTTTTACGTCCATTTTGATTACCTCCCGATAACAAATCTTACAGCTTTCTTTTTATAGATTGTAACATATTTTTTTACCCTTTGCAACGCTTTAACTACGCTGTTATGCACATAGCTCAGGATATTTACAAAAAGTTTATTAATTACAATTCGGTTACTCAAAACGAACTTTACGCCCCTCTTTTGTACAAAATCACCATGAAAACCTGTGATTTAACAAAAAATTCACACATAAGAGAGCAAAATGTGTTACAATTTGTAATATATCAGACCGCAGACCAGTGCTTGAAACTGCGGTATAAAAGTTTTTTTGCATATTTTCACTATAAAACACTTGCAAAACATATCGTTTTTTGTTATAATAACAGTGTGCAGACATCTGCCCTTATGGGGTAATTATGCCCATGGCAGAACTTAGGTCGAAAATTTTTGCAAGTAGAGGGGAATAACTTATGTCAAACAGATTATTTCAGAGCGTTGTTCATCAGATGCGTGACACTATCGACTGCGTCATAGGCGTAATAGATGAGAACGCAACTATCATTGCCTGCTCTGAGCTTTCACAGGTCGGAACGACTAACGAATTCGTTTCGTTAGATCTGGGCGATTCACACGACATTTTTGTTAGAGACGGTTATACCTATAAGCCATTCGGTGCTCATATGAAACCTGACTATGCTGTTTTCGTTGAGGGAACAGACGAGGTGGCTGCAAAGTATGCAAGCATACTTGCCATTACTCTTTCCAGCATAAAGCAGTATTATGACGAAAAATACGACAGAAACAATTTCATCAAGAACGTAGTGCTTGACAACGTGCTGCCGGGCGACGTTCATGTTAAAGCTAGAGAGCTGCATTTCAGCGCTGACATTTCAAGAGTCGTGCTGCTTATCAGAATACTCTCCACAAATGACGTTTCAGCTTACGATGTTATCCAGAACCTTTTCCCTGACAAGTCCAAGGACTTCGTTTTCAACATCACTGAGAGCGATATCGTGCTTGTTAAGGAAGTGGCAAACGGCGTTGAGTCAAAGGATCTTGAAAAGCTGGCACGTTCTATTTCCGATACCCTTTCAAGTGAATTCTATACAAGAGTCACTGTAGGTATAGGAACAGTAGTAGAGGGCGTAAAGGATCTGGCAAGAAGCTTCAAGGAAGCACAGATAGCTCTCGAGGTAGGAAAGGTGTTCGATACTGACAAGAATATCGTTTCTTATGACAATCTTGGTATCGCAAGACTTATCTATCACCTGCCTACAACACTTTGCGAAACATTTCTCAAGGAAGTTTTCAAGAAAGGCTCTATCGAGTCACTGGATCATGAAACACTTTTCACTATCCAGAAGTTCTTTGAAAACAACCTGAACGTTTCTGAAACTTCAAGAAAACTGTTTGTTCACAGAAATACTCTTGTGTACAGACTTGAAAAGATCAAAAAGCTCACGGGTCTTGACCTGAGAGAGTTCGACCACGCTATCATCTTCAAGATAGCTCTTATGGTAAAGAAATATCTCTCCGCTAACCCTGTCAAGTTCTAAATCCTACGAGCGGAAAAGAGGCTTGCTTGCCTCTGTAAAACTAAGGCGGTGTAAATTTTGGTAGAGTTTAAAGACGTGTCCGTTACCTATTCAAGCGGTGTGGACGCTCTGAACAAAGTAAACCTGAAGATAAACGACGGTGACTTCGCTTTCGTGGTAGGTCCTTCAGGCGCCGGAAAATCAACACTTATCAAGCTGGTGCTTAAAGAAATAGATGCGACCAGCGGTACAGTAATGGTAAACGGCTTCAATCTGAAAAAGCTGAGAAGAAGAAAGATACCTGCACTTCGCAGAACTATCGGCGTTGTTTTTCAGGATTTCAGACTTATCCCTACAATGACAGTTTATGAGAACGTGGCGTTCGTGCTGAGAGTAATTGACGCTCCTGCAAAGTACATAAGAAGCCGTGTTCCGTATGTTATAAGCCTTGTGGGACTTTCCGATAAGGCGAAAAGCTATCCGACCGAGCTTTCAGGCGGTGAGCAACAGCGTGTGGCACTTGCAAGAGCCCTTGTAAACGACCCACAGCTCATCATTGCCGACGAGCCGACAGGAAATATCGACCCTGCTCTTTCATATGAGATAGTAGAGCTTCTCAAGGGCATAAACGAGTGCGGCACTACCATTCTTATGGTTACCCACGAGCATGACCTTGTGCGCTATTTCGGAGGCAGAATTATCAACATCAACAAAGGTCAGATCGCCTTTGACGAAGTGATAGGAGGCTCCAATGAAAGCAAGTAGTTTTAGATATCTTATAAATCAGGGCTTCAAGGGCATTTGGAAAAACAGAATGATGACGTTCGCCTCTTTCTGTATCCTGCTCGTTTCCCTGCTTATGGTAGGCACTTCAGTGCTGGTTTCCATTAACCTTACAAGAATAATCGGCGGTATTGAGGACAAGAGTGAAGTCATCGTTATCGTTAAGGACGGCACAAGTCAGGCTGATATGCAGACCCTTGAGAACAAGCTCAAAGAGGTCGGAAATATCAACACTGTGAGCCTTTATTCAAAGGACGAGGCGTGGAAAAATATGCTCAAGGGCATGACTGACGAGGAAAAGGATTTCTTCCAGTATGCCGATGATAACCCATTGCCTGACACATACAAGGTAACGGTCAAGGATATCGAGAAGATGAGCGAAACAACCACTCAGATAGAGACCTTTGACAATGTTGACTCAACAAAGTCCCCTACAGCATTTGCTGATATCCTTATCAGTATCAGAAGAGTATTTACGATAGTTGCCTTTGCGGTCATTGTGGCACTTGTTGTGGTTTGTCTGATAATCATTTCAAATACCACCAGAGCAAGCGTTTTCGCAAGACGTAAAGAGATCAACATCATGAAATATGTAGGTGCTACCAACAGCTTTATCAGGATACCTTTCTTTATCGAGGGTATGATAGTTGGTCTGCTTGCAGCCGCAGGCGCACTGCTGCTCACAAAGTTTGCCTACGAGGGAATTTACAACATCTTCAATGATGACTTCAAGCTCTGGAGCATTCTCGGTGTTCAGAATTTGTATTCGTTCAAATCCCTCTTGCTCCCTGTTGCAGCATCTTATCTTATCGCAGGCGCTGTTATCGGTGCGGTGGGTACTTCTATAAGCACAGGCAAGCATCTTAAAGTATAATACATTTGCCAAATATAGACATAAGGCAGGCTATGATCCAACGGGGTTTTTAGACTGCCTTTTGTTGCAGTTTAAAGCATATCCTGACATGAGATAAAAAAGAAAGAACATGCGGGATAATGCGTTAAAGAAGGATAAAAACGTGTAAAAATGGTCTTTTTTAAGACGGAGGACAGGTATGAAAACAGGTATATTCACAATGAAGCGAGTATTGGCTTTCACTATCGCCGTAGTCGCTTCCATGACAATGCTTGCAGGCGGCACACAGCCGGTCATGACAGCGCAGAACGCTTCTGCAGAAAGTCAGGCAATAAAGAACAACAAGAAAAAAATATCCTCTGCCAAGGATAAAATAAGCGAGCTTGAACAAAAGCAGGCTGACCTTGACAAGCAGATAAACAGCACAAAGGACGATATCTCCAAAGAGGAAGAAAATCAGAAAGCGATCCAAGAGCAGATAGAAACTGTTCAGGAAACTATACTGACCCTTGAGGATTCTATCACTGACCTTGAAACTGAGATAGCCGACCTTGAAGAGGCTATCGCAAAGAGCGAAATAAAAATAAAAAACAAGAGAACTGAGATAGAAAATGGCGTCGTTGACTTCAAACAACGTCTTAGAGCAATGTATGTTGCCGGAAATAGTTCATACACCGATATTCTTATTGGTTCGACGGACTTTTATGATATGCTTATGAAAATAGAGCTTGTCAAAAGAGTGGCTGACCATGACAACACCATGATCGACGGACTTGTTGAACTTAAAGGCGAGTATGAATCTCAGGAAGCAGAGCTTGAAGCCAACAAGACTGACCTTGAAACTAACAAAACTACCCTTGAGGAACAAAAGGCCTATCACACTGAGCAGAAGAAAAAGCTTGACGACCTTTATGCAAAAAGTCAGGCTGTTATCGACCAGCTTGAGGAAGATAAGGCGGCTTATGAAGCCAATAAGGAGCAGATAAACAAGGAGCAGGAAGACTTCGAGACACAGCTCCAGAAGCTTTACAAGGAGCAGGAGCAGATCAAAAAGAAGGAAGAAGAGGAACGTAAGAAAAAAGAAGAGGAAGAACGTAAGAGAAGAGAGGAAGAAGAACGTAGACAACAGCAGCAACAGCAGAATAATAACGGCAATTCTTCATCTTCTAATGCAAACGGCAACACCTCTAACAGCGGTCAATCTTCTACCAATAACGGTGACTACAATTATACCGACAAGAGCCAGTTTACATGGCCTGTGCCGGGTTATTATCATATTTCCTACGGCGTGGGTTGGCGCTGGGGCGCTTATCACAAGGGTATCGACATCTGGTCTCCTGGAATAAGAGGTGCAAAGATATGCGCTGCCGCTGAGGGTACTGTTATACTCGTCAGCAACACCTGCACACACGATTATGGCAAGAACGGCTCATGCGGCTGCGGCGGTGGATACGGAAACTACTGCATAATCGACCACGGCAACGGCTACTGGACCCTTTACGGTCACTCACAGTATATGAGCGTAACACAGGGTCAGCACGTCAACAAGGGCGACGTTCTGGGTATTGTCGGCTCAACAGGATATTCAACTGGCGACCACCTGCACTTTGAGGTGCGATTGAACGGCGTGGCTCAGAATCCGTCAAATTATGTATAAACAGGCAATGCCGAAAGGGCTTGCCCCACAACCAAAGGAGTCTTTTATTTCATGAACAGGCTTTACAGCTTAAAACGTATTCTCACTTTCATTATCGCATTCGCTGTTACCGCTGGTATTGCAGGAAGCAGCTACAATTCTTCTTTGAAGATAACCTCAGCGGACACTGAAAGCTCGCAGGGGGAGGACTATAGCTATACTGAATCTGTGGCTGACGGAGGTCAGCAAAGCGATGAACAAACAGAGAATGACGATAATTCTCAGGAGGAGTCAACAGGTTTTGACATCACACAGTATGCAGAACAGCTAAGAGAGCTATCAAAAAAGCAGACGGAAATAAACGAACAGCTCGACCAATATGATGAGGACATTGAGAAAAGCGAGAAAAAGCAGAAGCTTCTGAAAGAAAAGATAGATTCTATAAATGACGAGATAGACGTTCTCAACTCTTACATGACCGCACTGGAGCTTCAGATAAACACTAATCAGCGAAATATCGAGAAGAAGCAAGCTGAGATAAACAAGGGTATAGAGGACTTCAAGCAAAGATTAAGGGCAATGTATATCGCAGGGTCGGACAGCTACACCACAATGCTTTTGGAATCAGACAGCTTTTATGACATACTCATGAGATTAGAGCTTATAAAGCGTGTGGCACACCATGATGACACTATCATTGATAACCTTATAAAACTCAAAACTGAATATGAGGATATGCAAAAGACCCTTGACAAGCAGAAAGCCGAGTATGACGCTCAGTACACACAGTATACACAGCAGAAGGATATGCTCAGTCAGCTTTACCGCTCCAGTACAAAAACACAGCAGGAGCTTAAAGCTAAGCAGAAAAAGCTCAGAGAGCAGAACGAAGCCTATGAGGCGGAGCGTGAGCAGTTTGAGGGCAGCCTTTCCGGCATACTGAAATCGTCAGGCTCAGGCGGAACAGCAAGAGATAACGAAGTTTCTGCCACAATGGCACTTGCAGATGTGAAGCTTGAGGAGCTTCACAAGGAGATAAATGACCGCCTTGACAAGGGCGAAAAGCTTGGAGATACCGAGCCTGATTACTACTTCGCATGGCCTGTTCCGGGGGCTTACTCCGTATCATCAGGCGTGGGCGCACGATGGGGCTCATATCACACGGGTCTTGACATTCCTGCGGCTCACGGCACGCCTATTCACGCTTCATGCAGTGGCAAGGTCATAAAGATTAACACCACCTGCACTCATGACTACGGCAAGGAGGAGTCCTGCGGCTGTGGCGGCGGTTATGGAAACTATGTTATAATCGACCATGGCAACGAGTTCATTACCCTTTACGGACATCTCACAGAGGTAGATGTAGAGATAGGCGACGAGGTGAAAAAAGGCGACGTTATCGGCAAAATGGGTTCGACCGGCTTTTCAACAGGCGACCACCTGCACATTGAGATACGCTATCAGGGTTATATATTGAACCCTGCGTTCTATCTTGATGTTACACAATAAAAATCGACCTCTTATGAAAAAACATAAGAGGCCTTTTTTTATCTTATTTTGAAGCACTCACACGCTTACAAAGACGTGAAATAATCGCTGTGATAAATCTTGTTCCTGCAGTGCAAAGAAGCATTATCACGGGGATAAATGTGACGATATATCTCGGTGGATTTTCCCATATAAGGAAAAAGAGTATAACTCCCGTGAGAGTCACTATGCTGAAAAACAAAGCAGAATGGCGACGCTTGCCAGCGGCATAAACTGCACCAAACGCCATTGCTATGAGCATTGCACTGTGATAGCCGTCTACATAGCTACCAAGCAAGCGACTGTGCAATACCTCTCGCAAACCACCTGAGGGGTCGGAGCGTGAGAGATATTTGCCATAGGAAAAACCACCGCTGTCCCACGTTCTGGCGACTTTGTGATAAGCCATTTTGCAGGCTTCATAAGGGGTGCTTATGTTTTCAAGGCGGGCTTTTATTTCCCGGATATTCGCCTGCTTTTTGGCGTCATATGTATCAAATGACATTGTGAAGTCAACGTCCTCGTCAACGTGAGTCTTGTATTCGCTGTTAAGGCTCATCATTATCCAGTGTGTAACAGGAAAACGATATCTGTCTACCATTTTTTCATCAGAGATACCCATGGCAAGACCGCCATAGTATGCCGCCTTTGACATGCCAATAAACAGCATAACAGCCGCAAGGCTCAGGATAGCTCCCCTTTTTACACCCATTTTCAGCACAAAAAATATCATTACTGAAATCAGCATTACTGCAATGCTTCCCTTGACAGTGTTTCCAAGTGCGATAAAAAGGCTTGCTATAAGAGCATAGACAACGCTTTTGGTTTTGCTTTTTTCTTTCACCGCAAGGGTCAGAAAATAAAGAGTACAGCTTACAAATATCATGCCTGCTGTGTCAGAATGAAAAAACGGCGTATAAAGCAGCATAACAGGCATAAGTGCCGAAATAATGCCGCAAAAAAGCCTTTGGCTGTTAAGTTTAAATATCCTCTCCCCTGCGAGAAAGGTCATTATTACGCTAAGTTGAATAAGAATTACGTTAAAGGTCTGCCCCGCATAGATGCTCACGCCGCCGGTGAAAAGCTTCCATAAGGCGAAAAATGGTATCTGCAAATATATCATGCCCCATGCGTTAGGGTATTTTGCAGCATAAATACGATAGCTTTCTTTGATGCTCCCCAGATCTTCACCCATGACAAAGCGTTTTGCGAACTCCCCTGTTATTTTGGGGTCAACCATTTCGTAATTGTAATAAAGATAACGCACAAACAATATCTGCAATGCAAGCAAAATCAGGCAGAAAAAAGCAAATATAAGTCTGACACGCTTTTGGGTAAGCCTCTTTTCACAGCGTTTCAGAGCAATATACAACACTATCGCCGCCGCAAGGAAAAATGGTCCAAGACAAAGCATTCGTATGTTACTGCGTTTTATGTATGAGATAAACACAGTTGCAGTGCAACAGCAGCACACGATCATGCTTGTGACCGCAAAAAATCGGCCGGTTTTCTTCACAAACATTTTTATCTCCTTATTAGGATGTATCCTCATAATATATTTTTTTACATGAGTTCGCCCTGTTTTTTTATTTTGTTCTATATTTCTACATTTGAATTATATCATCAACGGAAATAAGTTTCAATTATTTTAACAACTGAAATTGAAGGAACTTTTTAAAGTTTTTTTAGTGAAGAAGACAAAAAAATCGCCGCTCTGTTGCAAAAAACAAAGCAGCGAGTATTAGTATAAGACCATTATTTTGTGCCGAAGATCCTGTCACCTGCGTCGCCAAGACCAGGAACGATATAAGCGTCCTCGTTGAGCTTTTCATCAAGGTTGCCTACATAAATGTCGATATCAGGGTGAGCCGTTCTCAGAGCGTCAAGACCCTCAGGAGCAGCGATTATGCACATGAACTTGATGTTCTTGCAGCCCTTGTCTTTCAAAAAGTCAACAGCCTGTATCGCAGATCCGCCTGTCGCAAGCATTGGGTCGCAGACAATAACAAGTCGCTCGTTTATTCTATCAGGAAGCTTGCAGTAATACTCGTGAGGCTCGTGTGTGACCTCGTCACGGTAAAGACCGATATGACCGACCTTTGCAGACGGAACGAGTGCAAGAAGTCCGCTTACCATGCCAAGACCTGCCCTCAGGATAGGCACGATAGCAAGCTTTTTGCCGCAGAGCATAGGGAGCTTTCTTGTGGTGATAGGTGTTTTCACCTCAACGTCCTCAGTTGGCAGATCTCTCATAGCCTCATAGCCCATGAGCATTGCGACCTCTTCCACAAGTATACGGAACTCTCTTGTTCCGGTCTTTTCGTCACGCATAAGCGTTATTTTGTGCTTTACAAGCGGGTGATTGATGATATTTACGTTTCCCATTTTCCGATTTCCTTTCGTAATGATTTATAAATTCGCATTTTTTTGTGTGCAGTAACGTGCGAACACTGTTCACCTCTGCAATTTTGTTATAATTATTTCTTGGCTGCGTTGCCTTTTTTCTTTGAGAGCATAACGTTTGTAAGAATGCCAAGGATAAGTGCTGCCGCTACTTCTGTGAGTGTTATATCACCGAATGTAAGTGTCAGACCGCCGATACCTGCAATTAGGATAACGGACACAACAAAGAGATTTCTGTTATCGTCAAGGTTTGCGTCCTGTATCATTTTAAGACCTGAAACTGCGATAAAGCCGTAAAGAGCGATACAAACGCCACCCATTACGCAGGCAGGGATAGAATCAACGAACGCAACAAGCGGAGTGATAAACGAAAACAGCATACAGCCTATTGCTGCCGCAAAGATAGTTACAACAGAAGCATTTCCCGTGATAGCAACGCAGGCAACGGACTCACCGTATGTTGTGTTCGGACAGCCGCCGAACAGTGCGCCTGCGATAGAACCTACACCGTCGCCGAGAAGCGTTCTTGTAAGACCAGGCTCTTCAAGAAGGTCATGGTCGATAATAGAAGAAAGGTTTTTATGGTCAGCAACGTGTTCTGCAAAAACAACAAGTGCAACCGGCACATAGGCTACAAATATAGTAGCAAAATATGTGAAGTCGAACTCCTTAAGACCTTTCAGACCTGAAACGAACGCAAAGTCAGGCAGGCTAACAAATGTTTTCAGTGAAACGCTACCGTCTGTAAGCATATAGCTGCTGAAAACGCTGAAATCTACTATTTTAAGTGCGTCAATATCACATATATTGCCGATAACAGTGAAGATCGCTGCGGCTGCATAGCCTGCGAGGATACCGATTATAAAAGGTATAAGTCTGAGTGTTTTCTTGCCATATGTTGAGCAAAGCATTACCACTGCAAGGGTGATAAGTCCGCAGATAAGAGCCACATATGACGAGCCTACAGGCACGTTGGATACAGTTTCTATGATCTCAGGTGTGCCGCTGTCGGTGGAGACTGCATACTCTGTTACCTGCTTTGTTACGTCGCCTTTGACGAGGTCGCCGATAGCATTTCCTGCAAGGGAAAGTCCGATTATAGCAACGGTCGGTCCTATTACCACCGCAGGCATGAGTTTATTGAGCCAGCCTACTCCAACAAATTTTACTACTATTGCGATAACGACATATACAAGTCCTGCAAGGAATGCACCGACGATAAGTCCAAGCATGCCAAGCTGCATTGAAACGCCGCCTGCAAAGGCCGCCGCCATTGAGCCTAAAAAAGCAAAGGACGAGCCAAGGAACACGGGGCTTTTTCTTTTTGTGAAAAAGATATAGACTATTGTTCCCACACCTGCACCAAACATTGCAGCCGCAGGAGTAAGACCGTTGCCGATAATAAGCGGCACAGCGATGGTCGCCGCAAGGATAGCCAACATCTGCTGAAGTGCGAACACTACCAGTTGACCAGCCTTTGGCTTGTCTGAAACATCAAAAATAAGTTTCAATATAACACCTCATTCATATAAATTTTCTCACGTTTTCCATTTCCGATATAAACAGGAAAACACTTCTTTGCGGTACGTTTTGACACAAACCGCCTTTTTAATTTTAACTTATAACAATATTTTTGTCAATGAGCTAAATGCCGTATTTCAGCAGGATTTTTTGTGCGTAATTGCCCATTTTCTTTGACAAATAAGCCGTTTTGCGTTATAATAGCAATTGATATATTGTATTATGTGAGGTAATGACATGAAAAATTACAGATATGTTCTTTTTGACCTTGACGGCACGCTTACTGAGTCGGGCGAGGGCATAATAAATTCGGCTGTATACGCACTGAAAAAGTTCGGCATAGAGCCTGAGATGAGCACGATGACAAAGTTTCTCGGCCCGCCGCTGAAAGACTCTTTCAGGGATTTTTACGGCTTTGATGATGAAAAATGCGAGCAGGCTGTTAAATACTACCGTGAATATTACACCACCAAGGGCATTTTCGAAAACCGTGTTTATGACGGCGTTGAAGAATGTCTTAAAAAGCTGTCAGAGGCTGGGCTTCACCTTGCGGTGGCGACTTCTAAGCCGCAGGTCTTTGCTGTAAAGATACTGGAGCATTTTCACCTTGCACAGTATTTTGACTACATAGGCGGTGCGGAGCTTGACGGCTCTAGGAGCGTAAAGGCGGACGTTATCGTGCACACTCTGAAAAACTGCGGAATTAATGACCGCTCACAGGTGATAATGGCAGGCGACAGGCATCATGACGTGCTTGGTGCAAAAGCTCTTGGTATAGATTGTATCGGTATGCTTTACGGCTACGGCACAAGAGAGGAGCTTTCTCAGGCAGGTGCGGTGTATATAGCCGAAACGCCTCTGGAAGCCGCAAAATGGCTTCTGGGATAAATTTGACAGGTGTACAAAAGAGCGAAAACCTATTGCAAAAGTCAAATGTTTATGATATAATAAAATAAATTATTATGTGGCGGCATAAGAAATAAGCTTGTGATCCTGCCACGATCAAGAGGAGTTGTTTTCTGTGATAAAGTTTCGCAACCACATTGGAACTATAGGTATATCCACTGGATATCTCAGACAGCTTATCTCGGATACTGCCGAAAGCTGTTTCGGCGTGGCAGGACTTAACGCCTATGGTGCAAAACAGGGCGTTTCTGCAATGCTAAAGAAAGAGAACACCACAAAGGGCGTTATAATCCGTCAGGACGGGGACGAGCTTATCGTTGACCTGCACATCACTGTGAACTACGGCATAAATGTCGGAGCTATCGTTGACAGCATCATTCACAAGGTAAACTATGTTCTGACAGAGCAGGCAGGTGTCAACGTTAAATCTGTGAACGTTTACGTTGACGAAATGAAAGGCTGAACGTCTTAGGATATCTATAACAGTATAGGAGGAAAACTATAGTGATAAACGGAGGCTTGCTGCGTGACGCTGTTATAAGTGCCGCACACAGCATATCTAACAAGAAAAAATCAGTTGACGAGCTTAACGTGTTCCCAGTACCTGACGGAGATACAGGAACTAATATGTCAATGACTATAACAAATTCCGTAGCAGAGCTTGAAAATCTCAGCGACGATACAGACTGCTCAGTTGTGGCAAGCACAACAGCTTCTGCACTTCTTAGAGGTGCAAGGGGAAACTCAGGCGTTATACTTTCGCTTATTTTCAGAGGCTTTGCAAAAGGACTTGCAGGCAAAAAGGAAATGGGTGCGAACGAACTTGTGGAGTCGCTGGAACAGGGCGTTTCAGGAGCATACAAGAGCGTAATGAAGCCTACAGAGGGAACTATCCTGACAGTTGCAAGAGAGTCTGCGGAGAAAGCAAGAGAAATGCTCCACTCCACAAACGATCCTATTATTATAATGGAGGAAGTTTGCAAACAGGCTGAACTTTCACTGAACGAAACACCAAAGCTTCTCCCTGCACTTGCCAAGGCAGGCGTTGTTGACGCAGGCGGCAAGGGACTTCTCATTATCTTTGAAGCAATGAGAGATGTATTCAAGGGCGGTGAAATAGTAAAGGCTGATGCTCCTGCACAGAAACAGCAGGTAACAGTCGACACATTTGCGGCAACTGTTGGTCAGTATGACTGTGAGATACACTTCACATACTGCACTGAAATGATAATCACAAAGAAAGCTGACGCTGACGATTCATCAAAGCTGAGAGCTTATCTTGAAACCATAGGTGACTGCGTTGTAGTTGTCGAGGACGATGAGATAATAAAGGTACACGTTCATACCAACGACCCTGGTAAGGCTATCCAGAAGGGTCTTGAATTTGGCTACATCAATCTGCCAAAGATAGAAAATATGAAGCTCCAGCACAAGGCCAGACAGAAAGAAGCAAAGCAGGAGTTCGTTCCTGCAAAACCTGAAAAGCAGTACGGCTTTGTTGCAGTTGCGGCAGGAAACGGCATTGAGTCAATGTTCAGAGATATCGGTGTTGACTGCATCGTTAAGGGCGGACAGACCATGAACCCATCCACTGAGGATATACTTGCGGCAATAATGTCATGCCCCGCTGAAACAGTTTTCGTTCTGCCAAACAACAAGAACATCATCATGGCGGCTGAGCAGGCTGTTAAGCTTGCAGACAGAAAGGTATGCGTGCTTCAGACAAGGACTATACCGCAGGGAATGTCAGCAATGCTGGCATTTGACCCTGACGCTGATTTCAATACGAACCGCATTGAGATGACCAATGCACTTGAAAGAGTTGCCACAGGTCAGGTAACATTTGCGGCAAGGGATTCTGACTATGAGGGTCACGCTATCAAGCAGGGCGAGATACTCTGCATTGAAAACGGCAAGCTGAGCTTTGTGGAAAAGGACGTTTCAAAGGCGGCTTACAAGCTCACAAAGAAGCTTGTTAAGGGCGACAGCTCATTCATCACTATCCTTTACGGCTCAGACGTTACAGACGAGGCGGCTGAGGCACTGCAAAAGCAGGTAGCTGCGAAGTTTTCAAATCTTGATGTAAACCTTATAAACGGCGGTCAGCCTGTTTACTACTACATCATTTCTGTAGAATAAGATAACAAGGCGGACGGCATTGAACTGTCCGCTTTTTTTGTACAATGGAGAAATTTTTATGAGTGATATAACAAAGGTTCAGTGCAGAAAATGCCTGTTGGAGGATATGGACGAAAATGATTTTCTCCGTGATATGCGTTCGCACATTGCGGCATACCCTGCGGACAAAAAAGTATCAGAGGAAGAGTATCGTCGACGTTTGGATTTTTGCAAGGATTGCGAAAAGCTTGTGGACGGAATGTGCGTTTTATGCGGCTGTTATGTTGAGCTGAGGGCGTTGAAGATAGGTATGCGTTGTGCGGATATAGATAAGAAGTGGTAAAGGCATACTGTTCATTCAGGCAAGTTCCTTCCGCCGCAAAATCGCTACGCTCTTTGCGGGTTTTACTTTGTTTATTTGGATAGAAAAAGCGGTGCAGAGATTTTTTCTCCGACACCGCTTTATTGTTCCTTTTACTTTTGTGTGCTTTTTTACTTTTCTGCACCGCTTAGTCGGCTGTCGCCGAATGAGGCTCTGCCTCATACTCCGCAGGGGCTTTGCCCCTTGACCCCACAAGCCCTCTAACGCCGGGCTTGAGCCTGCGTTTTATCTCTCGCTACGCTCGGTGTTGGGGGCGCAACTTTGGTCAGCTATGCCCATTCCTCACTCCTCACTCCTCACTTACTCCGCCATTGCTTCTTCCATTTCCTTTACAAGCTCTCCGAACATTGCAAGTGCTTCATTGATAGGCTGAGTTGTTGCCATATCTACACCTGCACCTTTAAGCAATGAGATAGGGTCAGTTGAGCAGCCGCCTTTCAGGAAGCCTATATAGTCCTTTACCGCAGGTTCGCCATACTTCAATATCCTCTGTGAAAGTGCGATAGCCGCAGAATAGCCTGTTGCATACTGATAAACATAATAGTCATAATAGAAGTGAGGTATCCTTGCCCACTCCAATTTTATCTCATCATCAAGCACTATTCCGTCACCGAAATAAAGCTTGTTTAGCTCGCCGTAAAGCTCGTTTAGCCCCTCGGCTGTCAGACTCTCCCCTGCCGCTACCATTTCATTTATTTTCAGCTCAAATTCTGCGAACATTGTCTGGCGGTAAAGTGTGGTACGGAACTGTTCAAGGAAGTAGTTTATAAGATACGCTCTCTGCTTTTTATCCTCGGTATTTTTCAGCAGATACTGCATAAGAAGGGCTTCATTGCAAGTTGAGGCTACCTCTGCCACGAAGATAACGTAATCTGAATATACCACAGGCTGATTTTTATTTGAAAGATACGAGTGTATAGCATGACCCATTTCGTGCGCCAGCGTAAACATACAGTTAAGTGTATCCTTATGATTGAGCAGCACATAAGGGTGAACTCTTGCACCTGCGGAATATGCTCCGCTTGTTTTGCCCTCGTTCTCGTAAACGTCTATCCAGCGGTTCTCAAAGCCCTCTTTGAGTATCGCAAGGTAATCCTCGCCCATAGGTGCAAGGGCTTTCAGGACAGTTTCCTTAGCCTCCTCAAAGGTTATCTTCATATCTGCGTCAGGAACAACAGGAGTATAAAGGTCATAGAAATGCAGCTCATCAACGCCCAAAAGCTTCTTTCTCAGTGCAACATAATCGTACATATAGTGCATATTGTCATGAACGGCTTCAATAAGGTTTTTGTACACTGAAACAGGTACTTCTGTTCCGTCCAAAGCGGCTTCAAGGCTTGAATCATATCTTCTTGCCTTTGCATAGAAGTTCACCGCTTTTATCTGTGCCGACAGTGTTGCCGCACAGGTGTTCTTGAACTTGTCAAATGTGCCGTACATAGACTCGAAAGCCGACTTTCTCAGCACTCTGTCCTCGCTCTGCACCAGTGGGATATAGCTTCCGTGTGTGACCTGATGAGCCTTGCCGTCCTTATCCACAGCGTCAGGGAAACGCAGGTCTGCGTCAGAAAACATAGAGTAGATATTTTCAGGGGACTGACCCATTTCACCAGTGAGGGCAAGTATCTTCTCCTCAGCCTCAGAAAGGATATGAGCCTTTTTACGACGCAGCTTATCCAGCGCACGCTTATAAAGCTTCAACTCAGGCTTATCCTCATAGAATTTCTGAAGCTTATCCTCCTCGATAGAAATGATCTCAGGTGTTTCAAAACTTCCTGCTGAATTTACTGCCACATAGGCGTTCATAAGCTGACCGAGAAAGCCCTGATACTTTGCATTTGCAGTGTCCTCGTCAGAACGTCTTTGAGCATAGTTGCCAAGGCTGTCGCAAAGAACAGATATCTCGTCTGAAAGCTGCATAAAATCATAAAGCGTGTCAGCACTCTCGCCAAGCCTGCCCTTGAACGCCGCTATTCTCTCAGGCATAGCCTTAAACTTCTGCAAGTCCTCCGCCCACTTTTCGTCAGTGGCATAAATATCCTCCAGTGCCCACTTGAACTGTTCAGGCACTTCACTTCTCTTAGGTATTCTTTCCTCGCTCATTTTCATGACCTCGTTTCTATAATAATAGGTATAGGCTTGTCTTGTGTGGTATTGCCTATAATTAATTTGCGTAACGCTGGTTACATTATACTCCATTGACGTACTTTTGTCAAATTAGGGCAGGTGAACTGTAAAATAATACACGATACAAATAAAAATACGCCCAGCGGCATAAAGCTAGGTGTACAAAAAAGCCGTGGCGGGAATGCCCGTCACGGCGAGTGATTTGGTGCCGGTGACCGGGATCGAACCGGTACGGTATCGCTACCATCGGATTTTGAGTTTTGAACTCCGTTTCACTCCAAATCACTCCACGTCACTTCAAATCACTTCTCGTCACTCAGAAATCACGCTATTTCCACGTTTCATGAAATACGAGCTGTGAAAGATGCGCTAATTCAACATTTTCAAAATACACCTCAAAAGCCCCTCAGAAAAAAATTTTCGGCAGAAAATAATCCCGTATAATAAAACTTGACACATACAAAACAATCAAAGTATAATAAAAACAAAGGGGATTGGCACGGATTTGGGAAATAGACACAGGTGCAGGCTCACGTACACCGGAAGAGTCACTTACTATCGCACAGCAGCTTCAGGCTGATAAAAAGTCCCGTGAGCTGTCCGAAGCGTCAGTAACAATAGAGGAGTATCTCCGCCATGAGCAGAACCGAGGTCAACAGCAGAAACGCAAGTGGAATGACCTTGAATGATACAGCGCATTGCACCGAGGATTTTCCTTTAATTGCTGCGCCCTGCACAAGAATTATTACAATTATTCCGATATGCTGGGCTCTGAAATCATTGTAGGCTATAATATGGTTACTATGAAATTGGAGGTGCATGATATGTTAGTGATACCCGAATTGGCAATGCCGAAATCACAAAAAGTCACTACCATCTGCAACGGAAGGCATGAGGTCTGGACGGACTATGAGGAAGCTAAGGCGTATTTTCTTGAACTCATGATGTCCACTGAAGGCGAGGAGCGTGACCGAGCAGAGTGCGTATATATTCAGCTTCTGCACGGGTTTGACGAGTACAGCGATGAGGACTGATATGAAAAATAGGAGCGTTACCACAATGGCAACGCTCCTATTTTTACATACAAATATAATCAGCAAGTGAATCACATATCTTCTTATGCTTAGTATTAGGAGTAGTCTGAAAAATCTCTCCTGTGGTTGACTGCCATATTACAATGCCATCAATGTTCAACTGCTCTATAACGTACCAGTCAGCAGGAACATCGGGAGTAATGCTCCTTTCACTCAGCGTTACATCAACAACGTTGAGACGCTTTGCCTTGCATATTCCTGTTATCTCATGACCATCATAAGTCGCAAATCCGAATTTTAACAAATACTGTTTGTATTCAGCGGAGAATGACAGTTTGAGTTTTTCTTCTGCTTTGGTAATGTCATCTGCTGATCCTGCAATATAGGATTTAAACAAGGGTTGCTTTTTCAATGCCGCCAGTATATCCATACTATATCTCCTTTATGCACTAAGTAACGTCGCCATACTTTTCCAAAAATCCATACGTTGAGTATCCCAAATATTACCAGGAGCATGAGCTTCGCTCGCTTTTCCAAATACGTGCCATATTTTATTGTTGCCATTTTGCATATGCTCCGCTTTGGTAAGAATAGCAAGAGTAGAATCAGCCTTTTGACCTATGTGATGTAGCTCATACGGCAAACCAGAAATCGGATCAATTGCCGCTTTTCCTTGCTGCATTAGCTCTAAATTAGTCATTCCAGTAGCTTCGTCAACAAAGTTTAGGTCTATATTTCTGATTAAAGCTGTTTTGCCGTTAACCATTTCAGCTGTCAGCCCTGCCTCTTTGCATATTTCAAATTGCTCCATGTTACTAAATTGCTTAATAACATCAATGGGGTATTTGGATTCTTTCTGAATTGTCGCAGCCTGTTTCATTGTCAAACCATTCAGTGTTGCACCTTTTAGTGCGATAGCTTCACTGGATCCACCTGTTATAGCACCCGTACAAGCTCCCCACATATACCCTTCGCTGCCTTTGAAAGCAGCGGCTTTTACAGCCTTATCGAAATCGTGGGTTTGGATCCCCTCTACTACTCCGGCAGATACACCGCTGATCACACCTGATGATAGAGCAAATACAGTTGCAGATTTTGCGGAAGCCGCAAATATCATACTTACCGCAGGTGCTCCAGCACCGCCTGTTACTACCGATACGGTCACACATAATAAGATAACCCCTGTTCCGATGGCAACATTGCGGATAACTTTATCGAAGGTATCATCATATTCCTCGAACGGAACAACATCTGTCTGACCGTTTTCACCGAGTGTGAAGATAAATTTATCCCCCTGAAAAGCCTCCTCAAGATCAGATAGCTTATAACCGAAATAGATATTCTCTTGAGAATTATAGGCTAATTCATCAAGATATTCCTTAGAAATGTAAACTGCTTCAACATTCTCTACGAAATACTTATCGCTGTCGAGCTGATTGACCAGATCAGTATAAACTGTATCCTCCACATATCTCATAAGATTAGGATCGTTCAGGGAAGTGAGAACGAGAGAATTAACATATTCTTCGGAATTTGTATCCACAGTAGATTGTGCTGAGGTCAGATCTGCACTTTCATTTGGTACAGTGGCTTCTGTAGCTAATGACTCTGTTTTATCCACTTCGGAAATATCAGTCTGTTCTGTGATCGATATTGTAGTCTCAGATGATGTATCGACTGCATCTTGTAAGGAACACCCCGTAAGGAGCATAGCACAGGAAAGCAGTATGGCAAGTGCTTTTTTCATAGCGTCCCTCTTATTATTCATCATTTTTCTTCTTTCTGAGAACGGTAGCAATTATACCGCCAAGAGCTACAACACCAATACCTCCGCCAACTATGAGGAGTACAGATTTACTCTCATTCTTTTTGACGGAGGCAGTTGTGCTGTTTGCTGCATCTGATGTTGCTTCAGGACTTGATGTTGTAATATCAGCGGTAGTGGTTTCCACCACAGGCTCAATAATATCTCCGTCGTCAGTAATTGTATATCCCTTATCGACAAGGGCATTCAACTCAGATATTTCGTAATGCTTAGAAGAATTGAGATTCTTGGTGTATGCTGTTAGAATATTGTTGCTTCCAACATACATAGTCTTTACGGCAGGCTCAAGTTTATCATCATAGCGGTTAAAGGCTTTAATGGTGTATATTCCTTCATCGGTAAACGTTTCTCCGTCAGAAGCAACGCCATTAAATCTTGTATCCTCTACAAGCCCATTCTCCGTATTATTCAGTATTTCTTTCTTGACTTGGAGCTTGGGATAACTTGATTTTGCAGCGTCGATACGAAAGCCATTTTCTGTAACATCACCGTTGTTCAGCTCTGTACCTGATTTGGAGTCAAAGATATAAACCATACAGTTTGCGTTTCTTATCTTGAATTTGAATGAGGTCTGATAATATGTTGTGCTGTCCCAGCCATCATAATCTGTTATAGCATAATCAAGATGAACCTCATAGTCTCCCTCTTCAAAAAGTTGAATCGCAGTATCTGCACCCGGTGACGCAAGTGCGGCAAGATAATCGGAATACTTAACCTCCTCTGCCACATTCTCAGAGTCGGTATGGCGTATGATCAGCTCTCCATGTTTCATGTTATGAGCCGGAACTTTGAATTCCTCATCAGAGCCGTTTTTATCACTCTCTATTTTAAAATCGCTGTTTCCATTCAGTTTTTTGATGTCCTGATCAAGATGGAAAGTTAATTTGACTTTATTTCCTACCTTTTTAAGGTAAACATCTTCTGAATCGCCTTTATCTGTGTATCCGCTTAAACAAAAGTAACCAAGATCCCAGCCGTAATGCGGATCGTCTTTTGTAATTGTCTGAGAGCCAGCGTAATTATTCTTCTTTGTTCCAACGGTATACGATGCATTTTTCGCACCTGCATAGAAATAATACTTTTCGCCTGTCGGTGTAGTATCTATGTCCTTATAGCTTGCATAGAATTCATATACCTGAGCTATTTTTTTGGTACTATAATCATCGGTTTTATAGAACTCCTTAAAAGACCACGAATAATCTTTTGTTCTTTTTTCAGCTTCAAAAGCAGCTATGATTCTATAATAACAGCCGTTGGAAAGCTGAACATTGTTGATCTGATCTTTTTCAAACGTCTTATTATCTGTAATGTTGACAGTTGTATTGATAGTGACCCATTTCTCGCCGTCAAGGGATGTTTGCAGAATAAGCGCTCCATAATCAATATCGTCACTGAGTTCTATGCCATTAACAACATCGTCCCCATCTTCGATCAGGTGCCAGCTATCTTCTCCGGCTTTTTTCAGAGTGTCTATGTACTTGAAATCAAGGGAGAATGTCCCATCATCGGCTATCTCATATGCTTTAATTCCGTTTTTATCATAGCTTCTCTGAATATCACCATTTATAGACAGTGTACCTATTCTGAACTCCTTATCCGCATTATCAGAAGGTTCTGACGAATCGATCTCATATTCGCTCTTTTTTCCAAATTCATATACAATGCCATCAATATCAACGGTCTGTTCTTTTGCTTCCGCAACGAACGGAAATGCACCTGAAACTACCGTGAGCATCATTGCAACACCGAATGTGCAGAATAGTTTTTTCAGTAATCTTTTCGTATTATCCTCCCCATTTTAACATGAAGTATGCATATTGCCACAATAGAACTTTTTTAGTAAAATATCTCCTTAATATCATACCACAAAACGGTGTTTTAGTCAATATTGCAAGAAACGAAATAGCTATCGTTGTAATATTTTTATGATAATATACAAATGGTTTCGTTTTCCTATTTTATAATCATTGTATCATATCTTGGAAATCAATTATAAAAATGGATTCCGATAATACAGCCCTCAGAGTGAATTCCGAGGGCTGCTTTTATATCAAAGATACTGATGCAGCCAATCAGGCATATTAGGATCATCAGTTGCCCATGATTCCACTTCTTTTTCATCAGTTTCCCAACTGTTTTCATGTCCGTCGAAGAACTTCTGTCTATGGCATTTATACTTAACCACCGTATCGCCTTCAAGACGGTACTCGTACCAGTAGTAGTTCTGCTTGCCATAACCCTTATACTCCTGTGTTGTGTTGATAGTCATGACAACAACCTCCTTCACTCATTGTCGATTTCGGGTTTTTCACTCTCGTCATACTGCTCACTATCATAATCGTTACATATCTGCCTTATAGCTTCCTGAGCAGCTTCGGAACGTTCTTCAACCGCCTGTTTCTTAGCTTTGCGCTTCTGAATGAGATACTTAATTCCTTTGTATGCACCTAATGAAGCCACAGCAACCGCTGCTATGAAACCAGCACCATCAAACATACCACGTTCATGACCTTCCCGATAGCCTTCATTGTGAATATTATTAATGAAATTGTTAACACCGCCATGTTCACTTGCTTGCTTTGTGAGCCATGCTGGATTACCTTCTTCACTTGCATTCCACGCCATAAATAATTCTCCTTTCAGTTCAATTGATATAATTAAACAGCCTATCAGCCGTATCTGGACCTTTACCATTATTTTGTTTTGCTTGCCTGCTTCCTATGAATGAATTAGTAGATATTCTTATTGCAAAAACCTTGTAATCTTGTAATAGGTTAATTGCATCTTTTTGAATGACATTTGTCACAATAACAATTTCTATATCAGGCTTTCTTTGCTTTAGCTTGTCTATCATATCAATGACGGACTTTCCTGTGTTGATTACGCTGTCAACAATAATTGCTACTCCTTGTTGTATAGCTGGGAGTTCATCATTTTTAGGATTGTAGCTGTAGAAAGTACCACCAAAGCCCGTATATACACCATCACCGAAGAAGCGACCGCCACGTTCAAGTACGATAACAGCGGAATTGACATTCGGGATAAACCCTCGCATGACCTCTCCGAGTTTTCTTCCAAGCCTGATGTGTGCATCTGCAAGCCTTGCACCGTTTACACCCGAATCAGACTTGCAGATTGCAATGTCATCTGCTATACAGCCGTTATTATCAGCCAGTATGTATGGTGATATGTCATATATTAAACTTATTCCCGACAAATCCGAATTCCTCAGAGAACGACTAAGGTATTTGCCGATATACAGATAGCCCTTGTCTGCCTGTTTCAGCATATAGTAATCATTCCTGCCGTCACCGTATGCTGTGACAGCATATCCTTTATCTTGCAGGAGCTTGACTACAAAGAACTTAGTGTCAGCCGAGATAAGCGTATCAGCGATCACATTTTTTAGAGCAAACCTCTTGGAAAGCCGTTCCCAAAGCATCTTGATACCTGATGAAAGTATAACATAGTTTTTATCATCAACCATATCTAAGATAGCTTCGTTTAGGTCTACTGTTCTGAGTTTTTCGATATCATAGCTTAGGTTTTCAACTTCTTTGGTGAACTGAAATGCCTGATACCCCGTATAGAAATTGCCGTCAAATACATGAGTAACGTGACCGCCTGTGCAAACCCTGAACGAGTCCTGTTCTATAATGGTCTTGTCACCGTCGCATATATGAATATCGCATGGCTGCGGATAAAAGTGCATGATTTGATTGGCTATGTCCTCAGCAAGTCCGAATGAACTGAACCCATTCTCAATACTGTCGATGAAAGCCTGCAATCCCTCAGCAGTAATATCTTTCACTACATAGAAGTCCTTGTTACGCTTATGAGATTCTGTTCTCAGGCTTTCGATCTCAAAACTCTGCCACTTGCGAATTCGCTCAACAGAAAGCTCTGCAAATCTTCTATTTTTATCAGAACTTTTCAGCCGCTCTCTGATAATTTCAGGCTCGCAGTATAGGTAAATGAAAACATCATAAAGATCTCCATCGGCATAGGTAAAAGCCACATCATCAAGGAACGAATAGTGACCGTCCGAGATAAAGCTGTCAGTTCTTGCTTTGAGCTGTTCGGCATATCTGATACGTAGAGCATTTTTTTCAGCATCGGAAAGATCCGAAAATCTTCCCGATGCCATTTTGTTAAGTTTCATACTGCCATGTATCACAGGGATAGTAAGTCCTTCAAATATCGTTGTCTTGCCTGCACAGGGCAGACCGTAGAGTGCAAACCGCATTTGTTATCACTTCCTTATAAGTCTGCTGATACTGATGAAAGCCACATTTACAAGTGTTACGCCAACTGCGGCAGCTACCATACTTCCATATTTACGGACTATCTTATTTTTATTATCAGGTTTAGTTTCAATGTTTTTCTCAGGCTCATTATCAGCTTCTTCCGCTGCCTCAAGTTTTGTCATAAGTATTGCAAAATCTTTCTTGAATTCAGTCATATCAATCGCCATCTGGTATTCTTCTGGACATTTGACCTCAGTTACAGCCTCCATCATGGTACAAATGTCCTCATAGGAATACCACTGATTGCTTGTGAACCTTTCAATGAAAGAAGGAAGATAGTTGCTGGGGCAGACTTTTATATAATGATACTTACACTCAACATCAATGCGAGGATTGGTGAAAGTTACGATCTTAAAGATTTTCAGATAATCCATTCCAGCACGTTCAAGTGCCTTGCGGAGTAGAGCTTCACGCTCGTCCATCTTATCAGCGATATTACAGTCATGGTGCATCGAGTTACCTATTCTGTAAAACTCGCCATTCTCATCAATAAAGATGTTCTTTTTGCTGTTCTTGATCTCGATGATGAATATAGCATGATTGGTGAACACGATAGCGTCAATCTCAGTACGTCTGCCATCGAATTCAAGTTCAACATTGTGAAGCACACCGTTCTGACAGCCGAGGTTATCTAATGCTCTGAATACCTTCTGTTCTCCTGCATTTCCTGAAAACTCAGCACTAATGTTATTGCAGACTACCTTGCTGCCATTTACGAACCGTGCAAGTTCATCGTCAGCTACATGACCACGCTCCTCGTTCATCTTGCGGAAATGCCTTTCAACGTCCCAAAGCTGAAGATCACAGTTTTCAGCATGTTCAGCTTTGAAGGTAAGATCAATCAACTCTTTTTGGAGTTTAAGCAGCTCAAGCAGGTACTCACTCCTGGTATAAGTATCCTTAGAAAAAGCGGTTATCTGGGAAATGATCTCGTTTACTCTCTTTTCATTCATCATTTCAAATTCCTCCCTCTTAGATTGAAAACGGGCGTTTTTCTTCTGTACACATTATAATACATATCAGAAAACAGTTATTAAAACCGATTCCATGACCTACAGCCCTTGCGATTCTCTGAAACAAGTATTTCGGTCAAATTCAGGAATTTCGGGTTTTATACGTTCAATAGGCGTATCTGCTTTTGCTATCGGCGGTAAATCTACGCAGTTACCGCATAAATAAACGTTCCCGTTAGCATAGAAGATGTTGTTTATTCCTGCTCCGCACATACCTCCGTACATGGTACAGTCATATTTGCCTATACGGACATTAACCCTGTTCCTGGCTTTATCAAGGAAAATATGAAACTCATCTAAGGATATACCGCCTGCACCTATCATTCGTGAGAATGTTATCCTGCTGCCGAACGGTTCAAAGAAAGCAATCGTATCTTCTGCCTTTTTGAGCGTATCTCTGCCAACGGTACAATTCATTGAAGGATAGCAGCCGTTTACTGAATAATAAAGCTCAATAGCGTTCATGACTTCTGAATGGGTATTGCACCTTAGTCTGTTATGTATCTCAGGTATTCCGTCTATCGAGAAACCCACATTAACCCTATGTCCCTTGAAGAATCCGAGCATTTCTTCATTGACAAGTGTTCCGTTTGTTATGGTATAGGCAGCAATCCTGCCCGACAGAAGGTAGTCGCTGATATACTCAATGTATCCTTCCAGTGATACATAGTCGAGCAGAGGCTCGCCGTTGCCTACAAAGCCGAGTTTGAATACCTCAATATCGTACTTGTCTATGTGTTGCTTGATATTGTCGAGTATATCATACACGTTCATTTCTGCTTCTGTAAGGTATTCCGCCTTTTCAGTGGTGTGAAAGTGGCAGCAAGCACAGTTCAGGTTACAGCGGTTGTTGATGCTGATGCAGGCTCTGGTTATCATCTGAAACTCCTCTTTTTCTTCGATTTGTTTCGATCTTTCATACGCCCCAGTTCAAGGTATTCGTTATACCTATCTTCATAAGTCATATCATCAATGTCAACGATTTTTCTATCAGCCCCTGCTTCCAGTAATATATCACGACATTTAAGATAACCATTCGCACAGGCTTTTATCAAAGCAGTAAACCCGTTTGCGTCCTGCTGGTTGATACTTGTTCTCTCATCATCACAGAGCGTCTTAACAAATTCGACCTTGCCGTCCCAAGCAGCATCCATCAACGGCATATTTCCTTCGTTCTTTTCACGTTGCCTCAGTTTTCCTGCATCGTGAGGATTTCGGCCTTCGACATTCGGATTTGCATGACATTCGTTCAGGAGAAAAATGAACATATCATAATCGTTCATCTGAATTGCATGAGTGAGAGGAGGAAAATACCTATGTTTACAATCCCTCTTGTTAACATCAGCCCCATTATCTATAAGCCACTTGATCTTCGCTTTACGTTGAGTCAAACTATGCTTACGGTTTCTAACCACAGACATAATCAGAGTATTGCCATCAGCCAAGAAAGCATTAATCTCATCCTCATCGGGAGCAATTATATCAGAGTAGTCGTCTGCATAGTAATTATCAAGTTCAACAAGCCCCCTTCATATTGACCAGCTTTTGTTTGGTTATCATATACTCTCTGAGGTGTAAAGCGGTAACAGTTTCATCGCCTTTTAGAAATGCAGAATAGTCAGCATCATCAGTAATAATCTGAACTTCGCACCCGTATTTTTCAGCTGCTTTTTTTGCTACTGCTATAATTTGCTCATCTTTTTCAATTGATTTGTCACCATCATATTCCATTCTTATTACTCTGTCACCGTACCCAATTTCTCGAATAATCTCCCACGCTTTTTTTCCGAGTGCCCCAGCGTTTGAGTTTTTTATTCCATCCAGTTCTCTTATAACAACGTCAGGAATCACAACAATGTTGTATTCCTCGCCAAGTTCATCTACTAACTGAGAATTTTTTATTAAAGCAGAGGTATCAGGAACAGCGATTTTATCTCCGCGCAGGAACTGTTCTGTCTGTTTCCCTGAGTATCCAAAGACATCACAGTATGCCCTTGCCCACTTAATAATAGTTTTTTCTCCTGCCGAACCGCTTTCAGCTCTTGAAAGTGTAGATTTGTTGTCCACACGATATTCATCGTTGCCGCTTGCAGTAAGCAATTTTCTCATGGATTCAAGACTCTTAACTCCGTTCTTTTCACGAAGCTGTTTCATTCTTCTACCTAAAGATTCCATTTCTTTCTTGGCCATAACTAATTCCTCCTTAGCTGAATTGGGAAACGTTTATCCTGTGATTATATGGCAACATATTGTTGCGTAAATGTCAATATATTTTGAGAAAACGCAACAATAATTCGTAAATTGCAACATATCAATTATTTCTGCGATTTATGCAACGATGTAACAATGTACGCAACATGGCTTAAAGTTTTCTCTATTTACGCAACGATTTTGATTTCAAATGTTATTCAAAATATCGTTTATACGGCATTTATAATATAAACAGCACCCAGAAAACTGAGTGCTGTTACGCTCAAAAGTATGATTAAGGCTCAAAAATGTACTCAATCCTGTCATAATCAGTACCGTAAGCCCATATTTTAGCCACATCAGTAGTGCCGTTGCCGTTCAGGTTCTCAGCATAGGTACTGAAGTATCCATCCTCAGTATCAACGATCTTATCGCCCTTGTAGAACAGAAGCTTCAACTTTGCGAAGTAATCAAGCTCATCAACATTCTGCTTGAAGGTGATATACAGATCATCGCCAGTCTGATTATACTGCACCATTTCAACGGCGTTACGCTCTCCGGTCACGAAAGAGTCCTTCTTTGCCTGAGCATTTGCCTGAATGCTTGCGCTTGATATATCGCCTTCAAATGAGTAGCGGAAGAAGTTGTTCTGTCCTGCGGTCAGTACAATATCATCGGAACTCTTTCCCATAACATTGCCGTCAGCTCCATACGCTAAGAGCATAGCGGAAACAGACACATCTTTCTTTGCAAGCACCTTATGAATCACGATAGTAGTGCCGATAGAGTTCTGAAAACTCAATGTTTCGACAATATCGTAGTATTCGTTATGTTCATAGGTGTTTTCGGTTTTTCAGCAGCAGGCTCGTCGGGAGCGCTTGTCTCTGCTTCGGTATCTTCTTCCTTTGCAGTCGTAGTAGCCGTAGTCTTGGGCTTTGCTGTTGTTGTAGCTGCTGTTGTTTCTTTCGGCTTGGAGTATGTGACCGTATCATCGGTAGTAACAGCATTTTCGACCTTTTCATAGTTGATTACCCATGAACCTGCCATGTTTTCGATAGTAGTGGTCTTTACGGTCACAGTATCGCCTTCCTTAATATCAGGATTGCGGGACGATACGAAGTTCAGATGCTCGCCAGCCCATACATTATAGCCGAGCTTTGATTGCGGGTGAAATTCTCCTGCAATAAAGCGAACCACCTTACCTTCAAGGTTTTTGCCCTCGTTCAGTGCCGCTTCAAACGACTCTGCATCTCCATAGTCGATCATGACTTCCTCTGCGGAAACATCTTCACTCTGCTGAGTTTCTGCCGACGACGCTGCGGCATCTTCTTTCTGTTCGTTACTGCCGCATCCGCAAAGCGTGAGAGACAGGCACATGACCAGTGCAAATAGGCTTCTCTTGATGTTATTCAGCTTGTTCATAGTAACCATCCGTTCTTGTTGTGGTTTATGGGGAATTCGTCCATCAATCTGATTTTTTGGCTGCCGCCATTCCGAGCAGAAGCACGATAGCATCGTCAACCGGACCCGGGGCAAAGTCGATCGGTGATACGATATACAGGATCACCAAAACGATCAGCATTCCTTTTCCAACATCACTCATGATATTACCTCCTTTGGTAGTGTCGGTGTGCCTTGTGTTTCTTACTGATTACAGTATATCACAGCTTAACCGGAGGTTATAAAAACGGATTCCAAAACAAAAAGCAGGCTCAAAAAGAACCTGCTTTCACATTTATATCTGATTTCGCTTGTCGGGCGATACCTCACGGCAAACGCCCAGTTCCTTGTATGTTTCGTTAATATGGTCTATCTCAGCGACCAGCTCACGGCATCTTGCAGTGATGTTTTCATCACGGTTTCCCATTTCCGTATAGATGTCAAGCAAAATATTCAGCAACTCTGCCTGTTTGTCGATATACGGTATCATATCGGGATACCCCTTGCAAATTTCCACGGCTTCTTCTATCTTATCGGCTGCCGAGCGGAAGTCGTTATGATAAAAATAGCAGTTCGCTGTCGGGATATGGATAATGTCGATCAGCTCCAAGTCTGTCGGCAACACCTGTCTTGCAATACGTTCCGCCTGTTCCGTAAACGACCGTGTTTCCGCAATATCGGGTGAAGCAAGCGTATAATACCAAGCTGCCACCATACAGTAATAGCAATGGTTGTCGGTGTTCTCCTCGATCAGATCGTACACCTTGTCGAGCAGTTCAGCGGCTTCATCGTAATAGTCGGGATAGCTCCGAATCAGAATACTTGCCAACGAAATGTAGTATTTCGTGAGATACGCTGTGCTGCGAGGATCGGAGGACTGTTCCATTTCCGTGATCGCAAGCTCCATCGTTTTCAGTTCATTCCGAAGCAGCTCTGCTTCTTCCTCATTTTCGGGGTAGTATGCTCCTGCAATTAAAACATCGTAATACCAACCGAGCATATCATAATACAGCGCTGTGATGATATGCCGAGGGTGCTTATCTCTGAAAATATCAGCTTCACGCAGTATTTCCTTGATCTGCACATCATTCGCCATTCCCGCATAAATGTCGATCATCTTCTTGTGATAGTCCATGACAGTCACATCGTCCGCAGACCAAAGCCAGTTCCGCACCGTTTCCGCTATGACAGGGTGCAGACGAATCCTGTTATCTTCGTAGAGCCAGCCTTCCGCAGAGAGCTTCGACACTGTTTCGAGCTGAATAGTGGGAAAGAACTTCTCCACAAGGCTCGTTTCCAGACCTCGCACATTCAGCAGAGCAAGGATTTTCAGCGTGAGCCGAGCTGTATTGTCCACGGCACTTGCCTTGAATAAAGCTGAGATAATAGCCGACAGCGTATCGTAAACTTCCTCACCGTCCTTGATATTGCCTATCTTTTCGCCAGAAAAGCGAGAAAAGCCGTTCTCACGGATTAGGTCAAGCGCTGTGTGAATATCGAGCCTGCCTGCTGCAATTTGCCTTGCGATCAGCTCTAAAACAAGCGTATGCCCCTGAATGAGCGTGATGATCTCCTCAAAGCACAGCCGTTCTTCTTTGGTCGGTGTGCGTTCAAGGTTGAACGTCACAAGCCTGAAAAGCTCCGAAGTATCGGCTATCGCACCGACCTCCAACACGGCAAAGCTGTTCTTCGGCGGCTTCTGCCTTGTTGCGATAATAGTCTCATATCCGCAGTCGATGATACGGCTCAAATCTTTGGTCAGCCTGTCTATGTAGTTGTCAAGGACGAACAGCACCCGTCGCCCGCCGCAGATACGCTTGAAAGCCTTGAGCTTACGGGCAAAGTATTCGTCGAGGGGTTCACCGTCCTGCCGTGACACCGTACTGATCTGCAACTGCACATCATCACAGAAAGTGTGCTGAATATCGCCGTCATATTCAAGGTAAGCGATCACATCATATTCCGTCCGGTATCTTGCGATATAGTTCTTGACGAGCATAGTCTTGCCGATACCACCCACACCAGTCAGATACAGAACATGGTTGGTTTGCAGGCTCTCTGCAATCTGCCTGATCTCCGTGTCTCTGCCCACGAAATCAGGTGATACAGACGGCAGAATAGGAATAATATAATCCTTCTGGTTCAGCAATTCCACAAGCGCACCGAGGAGCTTTGTGACCTCATCAATGGTCTGAAAACGATTCGTTGCAGAGGAACGTATCGTATTTCTGAATAGTCTGGTGAAAAGTGCCTGAATATCGGGGCGCTCAGAGTATTTGTGATATTCACGCTTGCAGTCCTCAAACGGGAATCTGGAAAAGCCCCTATGCTCTGTATCATTGGAATGTCTGCCAATAAGAAGATAAAAGACTATTTCTCCAACAGTATAGATGTCCGCAGCCATGCTGATCTTTGTGGCAGCATACGGATTGAGCTGTTCAGGTGCGGCCCAGTCTCTTGTGTAGGAAAGCAGCGTATTACCGCCGTTATTCACATCACGGATACTGTCAAAGTCGATAAATTCCACAAGCTGTGTTATAGTATCATCAGGAGCGTTTTGCACGATAAATATGTTTTCAGGTTTCAGGTCAAGGCAGAGAAATCCCGACTTATGGTAATAGCCTACGGTTTTGGCTATCGTTTCGCAGAGCGCCATATACTGCGGTAATGTCAGCGAATCGAGCTTATCAAGTGTCGTGCCGTTATAACAGGCAACGTCGATATAAGCCGTACCGTTGGCTTCAAAAACATGACTAACAGGCGGAGTCTGATTAGTCAGCACAGACTTCTGCCGTATTGTATTCTGCATATTGCCTGAAGCTATGAAACGCGCCTTGCCGACTTCAATATCATCATTGTCATGGGGAGCGTATTCTTTCAGAATGCACTTTGTCACAAGCTCACCATGACTGCACTGCGCAAGGTAGACGACTGTGTTCGCACCGCTGCCGAGCTGTTCTATGACCGTGTATTGCCTGCCGTCAGCAATAAAGGTGTAGCCGTTGTTTAGCATAGCACCGACCTCCTTTCACCTATATTATATATGAATGTTTCGGATGATTATAAAAATCAATTCCGTCCATTCTGGATAACGCAGTACAGCGTATCAATAGGATCGTAGGAGTTTGCACAATACAGAAGAAGGCAGTCGAACGGGTGACGTACATAGAGCTGGGCAAATCCGCAGGAAATAAGAACACCGTTAAGCTCCTCATAGAAGTCCATAAGGTTTCCACCGATAGTATTCGGATCGGTGTTTTCGGCTTCATAGTAGAAGTTATAGAATTTCAGGAGCATAAGAGTTTTACGCAGTAAATCGTATGAAGCTACATCGCCTTTTATGATCTTGCCGAGCGTAACATCATTCGGGAGTGATTCAGTAAAACGCTTCGGGAGCTTACTGTCCTTGCTTTTCTTACTTGAACCCTGATATTTGACACCGAGCAGAGCTTCAATCGTAAGACTGCCGAGCCGTTCAGGAGACAGTATCCTGTCAGCTTCATATCTCAACAAGATACTCCGCACAGTTTCGATTTCTTCGCTGATAATGCTTCTTGCAAGCTGAAACTGTTGCTCGTTATTATAGCAATGCTCCGACAAATACCGCAGGAATTTTTCGTCATCATCAATGTCCAGTATCGTGGAGATGATCTGCGAAGTCGATGTATGGGCATTTTCCTGAGATACAAATCCCTTAGACTTTTCAAGCAGCTCAGTTACCGCAGAATATGACTTCTTATGGTACAGAGCGTACATAAACACCGCATCTACGCTGCTTTTAACATTGAAAGGCATTGTGAGATAATGCTTCTGAAAGAAAACAGCCGTCTGCTGGAAGTCCATTTCAAGGGCATAACAGAGGTCATAGTGATTACGGCGATTGGTTACACCCGGCATAGTGCCTTTTATCCACTCCTGCACTGTCCGAGGGCAGGGAAAGCCTAAAATCTCCTTATATCGACGTTTAACCTCTGTAAGCATAGGCTCAATATCATCGGCTACACAGGCAACACCGAGCTGAGTCAGCATTGCTGCCACACCTTCCAATAATACGGGACGAGCTTCAAGCTCCATAGCACGACTGATACCCGAAGCAACATCTTCGGCATTTTCAGGATTGATAGGATCACCGAAACAGGTTACATCGTAAATATATTCAGTAAAATCATCACGCTGAAGCTCTGGTGTGTTATCTCTGCTGATGCTCATTGTTCTATCCTCGCTTTCTTTATGACAAAGCTCCCAGTCAGGCTGAGAGCTATACAACATAATATGTGTGTCTCAATTATACCATTTCTGATGTTATATGTCAATCTATGCACAAAAAAAGAAAGAGTATCTGAAAGCTGATACTCTATCTGATTATAGCAAAATCGTCTGTTTATCGCACTTTTAGGTTGTTCGTAAGGTGTTCGGGTAGGTTCAACCGCCAAAACGGGTACTGGTACGAATATCCAGAAGAAGCTGATTGCAGTCTACGACCTCGATATTCCGTGGAGACCAACTGACCTTGAGCAGCGCGCCGGAAGAATTATCCGTCAAGGCAATGAAAACAAGCAGGTGCAGATTTTCCGCTATGTCACCAAAGGCACTTTCGATGCATACAGCTACCAGACTTTGGAGAACAAGCAGAAATTTATCTCTCAAATCATGACGAGTAAGACTCCTGCGAGAAAGTGCGAAGATGTGGACCAGCTGGCACTTACATACTCGGAGATCAAGAAAAAACTGATGCTTGAAAACGATGTAAAGGAGCTAAGGCTTTTGAAGCTAAGAAAAACGCTCCGAAGCGTGAAAAGACTTGCTACTTTGAGAGGGCGAAGATGAAGCGTGATGCCGCTGCTGAGATGAGAGCAGCCTACAAAGTCGGCTTCAAGGACGATGCAACTATGCTGTAGGAGATTCAGAACTGATATAATCACAGCATAAGGAAAAGGGCAATGTCCTCCGTGAGTGGAAGGCATTGCCCTTTTTTCCTTTAGAAAAAATCAGTTCAATTGTTTTTGCAGCCATTGAAGGCGATACAGATCATCAAATAAAGTGTCTGCTTTGTACTGCTCCCTAAAACTATAATTTCATCATACGATACCCAATACCGATATGTGTTTGTATCAGCGCCTGACTGCTGTCACTCAGCTTTTTTCGCAGAGTAGCCATAAATACACGCAGGGAGGCTTCGCTGTTATCCGCAGGAGTTCCCCATACACTTTGGATAATGTACTTATGCGTCAGCACCTTGCCGACATTCTTGGCAAGCAGGCAAAGCAGCTTGTATTCTATCGGTGTCAGGTGAAGTTCTTCATCATCAAGGTGAACACAGCCCGAAACATAGTCTATCCGTAATCTGCCATTGACAAACTCCGTGACCGAGATGTTTTCGGACTTCATAAGCCGCCTCTGTATCACCCTGAGCCTTGCGAGAAGTTCGTCAACAGAGAAAGGCTTTGTCAGGTAATCATCTGCACCTTTGTCAAGGGCTGTTATCTTGTCCCTTTCCTCGCTCCTTGCACTGACTATGATGATAGGAACATCGCTCCAAGTGCGTATATGCTCTATCACCTCAACGCCGTCAATATCAGGCAGTCCAAGGTCAAGTATGATAATATCAGGCTTATGCGAAGCGCTGAGCATGATCGCTTCGTTGCCCCTGACAGCAGTAATAAAGCGATAGTCGTTCATTTTAAGAGTAGTTGTAATAAGATTTCTGATAGGCTTGTCGTCCTCCACCACCAGAACAAGATATTCATTCATTTAAATCGACCTCTCCTATTGGCAGAGTAAAGCTGACAACTGTACCGTTTGGTATGTTGTCGCTGACAGATATAGTACCGCCGTGTGAAGTAATAATTGACCTGCACAGCGCAAGCCCCAGCCCCAGACTTCTTCTGCTGTCTGAGGAACGGCTGCCGCCCGTATAGAACATATCAAATACCTTTTCTTTTTCTTCATCGGAGATACCAGTGCCGTGATCGGACACGGATATCACAACAGCATTCGCATTTTCTCGGCGCACACTGACGGTAACATCAGAATCCTCATCACTGTACTTGACAGCATTATCCATAAGATTGACTATGACCTGTACGATAAGGTTCGCATCTGCCATAACGGGGATTATATCATCATACATATCAACGATGATATTTCGCTTTGGGTGAGTGCGTTTGGTGTGTTTGACAGCCTCCTGAACAATGTCATCAAGTATCTCTACCGAGATATTGAGCTGCATTCTGCCGTCCTCAATTCGTGTAGCGTATAAAAGATTTTCCACCATTTCAATAAGCCACATTGATTCGGAATAAATATCCGTGTATATCTGCTGACGTGCTGATTCATCAAGCGTATCGCCGCCGGAAATGAGCGTACTGGCATTACCTGATATGGAGGTCAGCGGTGTTCTGAGATCATGGGATATGGAACGGAGCATATCAGCTCTAAGCTGTTCATTCTGCGCCAGAAGTGCCGCCTCCTCCTTTTCACGGGCATTCTGCTCGGCGATCAGGATATTGCGTTTCAGCTTATTGGCAAGCGTTCCTGCAATGAACGCTGTAATAAACATCGTCACAAATGTGACAAGATAGCCTGCATCGTGAACTGAAAGAGAAAACTCAGGATAGGTGAAGAAGCAGTTGAAAAGCATTACTCCTACTAATGATGATATCAGGCAGAAATACATCTTTGATGTAAAAATGGATATCACAAGCACAGCAATAATATACAGCATGATAATGTCCGCATCGGCAAGTTGAAAGGCTTTGAATGCGTATCCGGCAAGTGTTGCGGCTGTCAGCACCACAATACATATAGCGGAGTCTTTGAACACAGAAAATGCTTTAGAGCTTTTTATAGAATTAGCAGTCATAAGGATCACCCTTGTTATTATAACATATCACTTTTGTGTTCGTCAACATCATCTTCTGACAGGTCGTGTCCACGTCTGCTCTTTTGTATCTTCTCGATGAATTCATCTACTTTTTTCATAATATAAAAACCGTAGAGAAACATTGCTCATACAGACAGTGCAAGCAGAACATCTCTCACACGATCATCTCCTAGATTCTGAAACACTTCTGGATATCCCGAACCTCACCTATGACAAATGCGATGTCATCAGTTTCAATTACAGTGTCCGGTGAAGGGATAAATACCTCTTCTCCGCGTTTGATCGTCAGAATATTGATCTTGAATTTCTTTCGTATATCGATCTGTGAAAGCGACTTTCCGAACCAGTCCTTTGGTACTTTCAGTTCGTAGATCGAGTAATTGTTATCCAAGTGAATAAAGTCGAGTATGCTGTCTGATGCATATTTTGTAGCGATGCGAAGTGCCATCTGCTTCTCAGGATAGACAACCTCATCGGCTCCGTTTTTAAGCAGGAATTTCATTTGTACATCATTTGTCGCACGGGATATGACTTTCTTTGCCCCCAGCTCCTTGAGCAAAGACGTTGTTTCCAGAGAGGACTGAAACCGGCTGCCGAGGGCAACGATACAAACATCATAGTTTCCTACACCAAGCGAACGGAGAAATTCCTCATTGGTGCTGTCACCGATCCTTGCGTTGGTCACATAAGGCAGGATATCGTTGATATGCTTCTCATTTTCATCTACTGCCATGACCTCACACCGAAGCTCCTCCATGCGTCTGGCAATATGACTGCCGAATTGACCTACTCCGATAATTAAAACTGTTTTCATATATAAAACTCCTTATCCTACGGATATTTTTTCAAGCGGTAAGCGTGAATTCTGACTGTCCGCCGACGGCAGAGCTGCATAAATGAGTGTCAGTCCGCCGACTCTTCCGAAAAACATAAGTATCATCAGTATCACACGGGATACAGCAGACAGACCGCTTGTAATGCCGAGTGACAGCCCTACAGTACCGATAGCTGAGCTTGTTTCAAACAGACAGGTCAGCAGCGGTAGATCTTCCACTCTGCTGATAATCACACCGCTTGTAAAGAACAATACAAGATACATAAACAAAACAGCGCCTGCACTGCGGACAGTTTCGTCTGATATTCTTCTTTTGAAGCACTGCACATCATTTCTGCGGCTAAACACTGTGATCGCAGAAAGGAACAGAACAGCAAAAGTCGCTGTTTTCATACCGCCTGCGGTGGAACCTGGAGAACCGCCTATAAGCATAAGAATGATCATAATGGCTGTACCTGATTCATCCATAGCAGCGAGATCAGTTGTGTTAAAGCCTGCGGTTCGTGTTGTGACAGACTGAAACAGTGAATGGATCGTCCGGTCATGGATAGTCCCATGGTCATATTCAAAAAAGAAGAAATACAGCGCAGGCAGAACGATCAAGACAGCAGATGTCATCAGTACGACCTTGCTTTGCAGAGAGTAGCGCCTGATCCTGTGCTTGTGTGTTCCGATATCGCCCCAGACGAGAAAGCCGATGCCTCCCGTAATAATCAGCAGCATAATGATGATATTGAGATAGATGTTGCTGTGGTAAAAGGTCAGCGATGAGAACGGTTCTTTTATGCCGAACAGATCAAAGCCTGCATTGCAAAAAGCCGATATGCTGTGAAACAAGGAATACCACAGTCCCTTAGCGATACCAAGATCATTGCAGAAAACGGGTGCAAGCAAAGCCGCACCGATCATCTCTATGATAAGTGATGTTTTAAGGATAAAGCCTGTCAGCTTCACAATACCGCCTACCTGCGGTGCGGAGATGGATTCCTGCATTGTACTGCGCTGCCACAGACCGATTTTCCGCCCTGATGCTCTAATGATCGCAAGCCCGACGGTGATAACGCCCATACCCCCGATCTGAATTAGCATCAGAATGACCGCCTGCCCGAACAGAGACCAGTATGTAGCAGTATCCTTTACAACAAGTCCAGTCACACAGGTAGCTGAAACGGCTGTGAACATTGCATCAGGGAATGAAGTCACACACCGCTGCCTTGATGAGATAGGTAGCATCAGAAGCAACGAACCTACCAGAATTAGGCAAAAGAAACTGATGATGATGACCCGAAATGAAGTCATATGAGTTCTGTTTTTTACTCTATTTTTATGTAACATCATACACCTCTCGTTCAAATTATAGCTTTATTATATCACATGAGCGGTTAAAGTGCTGTTAAGATTACGGTTACTGTGTTAAGATTTCGTTAAGGCACAATATTGATGTGTGCCGCTTGCCCGTAGTCTATTGGAACACCTGCAAACCGTTCCGCACAAGTCCATATCATCATTATGGCACGCGCCACAATGACAACATACCCTTTTGAAACTGAATAACTCACAAAGAACTGAGATTTGCTCACACAAGCACTTCTCAGGTCTTTTCAGACGGTTAGTTTTCCGCTCCGCAGGAGCGAAGTTCTTGGTCTGAAGTGGGAAGCAAACCAGGATTGACTTGGACATTCTACTTTTAACGTTACCGCAAACTTTTACAGTCATCTCGATTATCAATCGAGAATCTCATCTGCCGAGGTCATCGCCAATGCTCTTGATGGTGAAGCAGAGACAGAAGAGAATGAGGACACTAATAAAAAAAACAGGCTCTTGATACAAGAACCCGTTTTCATGGTGCCGGTGACCGGGGTCGAACCGGTACGGTATCGCTACCATCGGATTTTGAGTCCGACACGTCTGCCAATTCCATCACACCGGCACATAACATTATGATTATAGCACACTTTTTTCATTTTGTCAAGCAAACTGCAAGTAAATTCTGCATTTACTCCTTTGTATATTTTCAACATAAAACATATTTGACGACTCTTGACTTTTGGAGAATTTTATGATATAATTAAAAACAAGGCAGTAGAGAAATTATTTTCTCCGTCATCGGCAATTACGGAACTGCTGTCGCAAAATAATCGGGAGGGATCTATCGTGAATATAAATGAAATGACAGTGCTTATATGCGACGATTCTATGTTCGCTCGCAAAAAGCTCAGTATGTCTATTTCTGGATTTGGAGTAAAAGCCGTTTATGAAGCAGCCGACGGCGAGGAGGCTGTTAGCAAATATAGGGAGTTTAAGCCTGACGTGGTTTTCATGGATATCATCATGCCAAAGGTAACAGGTATTGAAGCCCTCAAACAGATAATAGCAGAAGACCCTGACGCTAAGGTGATAATGGCTTCTTCTGTTGGTACTCAGAGCCATTTGAAAGACGCTCTTAAGTCGGGAGCTGTGGACTTTTTGCAGAAACCTATAGCTGATAACGACGCTCTTAAAGTCCTTGAGAACGTTGCAAAGGGGGTACTGTAAATGTTTGCGCAGTTTTTTGGAGGCTACCTCTTTAACCATAAGCTTTGTACCGCCGAGGATCTTACTCAGGCTTTCGAGGCTAAAAAGCATACAAGACTTCGCCTTGGTGTTCTCGCTATAAACGCCGGTCTTATGACAGCCGAGCAGGTGGAGCACGTCAATATCACTCAGCAGAGTGTCGACAAACGTTTTGGCGACCTTGCCGTGGAGCTTGGCTATGTTACCGCTGACGACGTTGAAAAGCTTCTCGCTCAGCAGCCCACAGATTACCTGCTCCTGGGTCAAACTCTTGTTAATAACGGTGCTCTTACCAATGCTGAGTTTGAAAAGGCACTTAAAGACTATAAGGCTGAAAATCAGATAACCGACGATATTTCAGACAATCAAACAGAAACTCTACATAACCTTATCAATGAGTTCTATCATTTTGACAATGATGAAAATGCTCGTATCTGTACGGATTATGTTACTTTGCTTTTCAAAAATCTTATCAGATTTATCGGTGACGATTTCACTCCTATGGAAGCGTCAGTTATAAAGAATTTTGCAGCAGAACATATCGTTATCCAAAAAATAAATGGAAAATATAACGCTGAGGCTTGCATTGCCACAGATTCAAAGACATATATGGCTTTCGCTGAGAGGTTTGCCAAAGAGAGCTTCACGGAGGTCGATGACTTTGTAAACGCTACAGCAGGCGAATTTCTGAACGTAAACGACGGTCTGTTCGTTGTAAATGAGTCAAACGAGCATGGCGTTGAGCTTACACTCACACCACAGGAATTTTTGGAAAATGGTGAGCTTGCCCTGTCAGGCACTGCATTCTGTATCCCTGTGAACTATCCGTTCGGCAAGCTGAATTTCATCATTGCCACCTGATATAATTTTACAAGCACATAATATCCGCCGCTGTCCAGCTTTGTTCAGCGGCGTTGATGTTCTTTGCCTTTTTTTATAACTTTTTTTCAAAAACACTTGAAATTTCATTGGAAGTATGTTATAATAGTAAGGTAACAAAAGTTAGATTGATATGATTCAGTTATTGTTCCTCATCAATCCGAGATATAGGTGTGCGGGTCCTGTGCAATGAAACGCTGTGAACCATGTCAGGCGGGGAACCGAGCAGCATTAAGCGGTTTGTTTCGTGTGTCACAGTTCCGCCCGCACGCCCATATGTCGGATTGATTTTTTATTTTCTTGATTGGAGTGAGAGTTTTGTATCAGGCATTGTACAGAAAATGGCGTCCAATGTCATTTGACGATGTTGTTTCACAACCGCATATTACAACTACTCTCAAAAATCAGATAAAAAGCGGCAAGACCGCTCATGCCTATCTTTTCACAGGCTCGAGAGGTACGGGAAAGACCACCTGCGCAAGAATTTTTGCAAAGGCTATCAATTGCCTTGACCCGCATGACGGTGAGCCGTGCCTTGAATGTGAGATATGCAAAGACGCTGACAACGGCACTCTTTCCGATATTATCGAGATTGACGCTGCTTCAAATTCTAAAGTAGACGATATCAGAGAACTGCGTGAAGGCGTTGTCTATACTCCTGAAAGATGTAAATATAAGGTATATATCATAGACGAGGTGCATATGCTTTCCGCGGGCGCATTCAATGCCCTGCTGAAAACTATGGAAGAACCTCCTCCGCATGTCAAGTTCATTCTTGCCACTACGGAGATACATAAAGTTCCTGCAACTATCGTGTCGAGATGCCAGCATTTCGACTTTCACAGGATAAGAAACGAGGATATCGTTTCAAGGCTTATGTATATTGCTTCTCAGGAGGGCTTTACCCTCCACGAAGATGCCGCAGGCATGATAGCAAGGCTTTCTGACGGTGGTATGCGTGACGCACTTTCTCTTTTAGACCAGTGCGTTGCCTATGAAAATGACATCACACTTGACGTTGTGTCCTCAGCTTCCGGCATTGCAGGACGTGATTATCTTTTTGATATTCTCGAAAAGATAGCCGAAAAGGACGCCGCAGGCGCACTCAGAGTCGTTGACAAGCTTTATGATATGTCAAAGGATCTGAAAGTCTTGGCAGGTGAACTGCTCGCTCAGATGAGAAATGTCATGATAATCAAAACTATCGACAACAACAAGGATCTTATAACTTGTCTGCCTGACGAGTATGAAAGACTTAAAGCCCTTGCAGAACGCATGAAGCTGGACGAGATACTCGGGGATATAAATACTTTGCAGGAGTGCAGCGAGCGTTTTGCAAAAAGCACATCAAAGCGTATCGAGCTTGAAATGTGTATCATAAAGCTGTGCGGAGCTGCTCAAAAAGCAGGTGCAACTGCGCAGGCTGCATCAGGCAATGCTGAGATCACAGTGCTTCTTAATAGAATAACTCAGCTTGAGAATGCACTAAAAAATGGTGCCGCTTTGCAGACTCAACCGCAGATCGCCACTCCAGCTCAGCAGGAACAAGCTCCACCACCAAAGCCTTTTGACCCGGATTTCAAGAAAATGAAAGCAAGCGACTTCAAGCTTGTGCAAACTTGGGACAACATTGTGGAGCAGGTCAAGCAGACAAATCCTGCAATAGGCTGTTTCTTAGTCAATTCAAAGGCTTATATGTGTCAAAATGTGTTGCTTATGATAGTACACAATGACTTTTATCTCAAAAAATTCAAAGCAAGCGGCGATGCTACGGTGCTTAATGAGATACTGAAAAATAATTTCGGACAAAACTTCACTATCAAAGTCAAATCAGCCAAAAATGTCGCACCTGAGGATACGGAAAATCCTATAAATCAGTTGCTTGACAAAGCGAAAAAACTTGATATTGAAGTTGATATAAAAAAATAATTTTGAATATAAGGAGTTTTTAAAATGAAAGCAAGACTTCCACAGGGAATGGGCAAGGGTCCTTCCAATAACATGAATCAGATGCTCAAGCAGGCTCAGAAAATGCAGGACGAGATCACAGCTCTTCAGGCAGACCTTGAGCAGAGAGAGTTCACAGGTACAGCAGGCGGCGGAGTTGTTGAGGTAACTATCAACGGCAAGAGAAACGTCCTTAAGCTTGATATCAAGCCTGAGGTAGTTGATCCAGAGGACGTTGAAACACTTCAGGACCTCGTTATGGCAGCTTTCAATCAGGCTGTTGCTAACCTCGATGAAGTAAGCGACACTGAAATGCAGAAACTCACAGGCGGAGTATCATTCCCAGGTCTGTTTTAATGGCTGAGTCAAACGCACTGCCTTTGGTACTTCTGGCAGAGCAATTTGCAAAGCTCCCTGGTATAGGCATGAAGTCCGCACAGCGCCTTGCCTACTATGTTATGTCCATGACAGACGAGGACGCATCGGCTTTTGCAGCGGCTATCACTAATGCCCACAAAAGCGTTCATCTTTGCAGCGTTTGCCAGAACTTTACTGACAAGCCAAGGTGTCCTATCTGTGCCGATCCAAGACGTGACCACACAACGATCTGCGTAGTAGAAGACCCAAAGGATATAGCAGCTTTCGAGCGTACTAAGGAGTACAAAGGCGTTTACCATGTTTTGCATGGACTTCTCTCCCCTATGGACGACATTTCCCCTGACAAGCTTAAAATAAAAGAACTGCTTGCGAGGATAGAACCTGAGAATGTTAAAGAAGTCATTATGGCTACTAATCCTACAGTTAATGGCGAAGCTACGGCAATTTACATTTCAAGGCTGCTGAAACCCCTTGGTGTAAAGGTCACACGTTTGGCGTTCGGTCTACCTGTTGGCGGAGTGCTTGAATATGCTGATGAAGTGACGCTTTACAAGGCTTTGGAAAATCGAAACGAAATATAAGGAAAACCTCCCCGAACTATTCGGAGAGGTTTTTTTTACGTCTAAGATTTTTGAAAAATTCCGTCAGTGTATCTGCACACCGCTCTTGCAGTATACCGCCTGTGCAAAGAGGTCTGTGATTATAGGGTAGCTCAAAAAGATTTACCACCGACCCGCAAGAACCAGCCTTTTTGTCATACGCGCCAAAAACCACACGCTCAATTCGAGAATTTATTATCGCACCCGTACACATAGGACAAGGCTCGAGAGTAACAAAAAGCTCACAACCCATAAGCCGCCAGCCCCCAAGATTGCGACTCGCTTCCTCAATAGCCACAAGTTCGGCATGAGTCAAAGGGGAACGCCCATACTCACGACGATTGAATCCCCTGCCGATTATTTCACCGCTGGAACGCTTCACAACCATCGCACCCACAGGTACTTCCCCCTGCTCTGCGGCAATTTCCGCAAGCTCCAACGCTTTTTTCATGTAAAGCTCATCTCTCGTCATATTATCCTCGCACACACAAACATGGTCACAAGAATTGCAGCTATCCACACTGCAATTGAGTTAGTTGCAATGAAAGATTTAACTCGCTTTGACATCGTCATAAAAGAATTATCATTTTCAATGTTGAATGTCCAGTCACCAAAGCTTGTAAGCTTCGAGTACATCACAAGTGATACACCAACGATCACTGTACAGATTATGACTTCTGCTATTTTGGCATAAGGAAGATCATAGAGAACAATGTAACTTAATACAAAATTCGTGATGTGGGCGCAAATACTCATTGAAATTGCAGTAAAAACCGAGCCTGTTCGTATAGTAAAAAGTCCAAGAACTGCAGTGCAGCACACAACAAAAGGCAGATATGTAATATCATAGTAGCACAAACCGTTCACAACAGCAGTGATCATAATAGCGAAGGTGTCACCAAATTGACGAAAAGTCTGCAAAAAAACTCCTCGAAATACTATCTCTTGCATTATAGGAACAATGATCGCAAAGAAAGCAAAAGAAACAAGAGCAACAACAGGGTCTTCAGAGAATACAAAAATAGAATATATCCCGTCTAAATGCACAGCTGAAAATAGCAAACTAAGGATATATTGTCCAACTCTGCCCACAACGATTATGACCATCATAATTACCACAGCAGTTCCACGCATTTTTTCGTAGCCCTTTGAATTTGCAAAAACGACTTTATTAGGGATCTTAGTAACGATCTTAAAAATAAGACCAGGCACAACAAACTTTGCGGCAAACAACAGACCTAAAATAAAAGTCATTCCAACACCATATCTGCCATATTCGCCATCTGTTTGAGAAAAATACACAAATGTACCAGTTGTATCCGGCGCGTATTTATTCACTATATAATAGTTAAGAAAATCAATAGCAAGCATTACAACAAGACAAATGCCCAACAAACTACAGCATTTTAGCATAGAGATCCTCTCAGCTACCTCTGCCTTATGAGGCACAAAACCCTCACCATCAATGTATGAGTGTTCTCTTGTATCATGTATAAACTGGAATCCAAAAGAATTCTGAGGATTTGAACGCCACTTTGCAAACGACTTCTTATAATCATCACTCTGATTTTGATAAGTAGTATCCTGGGCAACGTCAATCATATAATCTTTAGTATTTGTATCGTTCAAATTCTCACCCCCGATATACTAATTATAGCATATCACCGTACTTTTTTAAAGCATGCAAATATCATTTAACTTATTATTCATAATATTTTAAGACAAAAAAAGATCGGATACATATTGTACCCGATCTTTATATAGCGAACTAAAAATTAGTCTCTAACAGCTGTAACGACGCCAGAACCTACTGTTCTACCACCCTCACGGATAGCGAAACGAAGTCCCTCTTCGATAGCGATTGGAGTGATAAGCTCAACATCCATCTCTACGTTATCGCCAGGCATGCACATTTCCTTGTCAGCAGGAAGTGTGATAACGCCAGTAACGTCTGTTGTTCTGAAATAGAACTGTGGTCTGTAGTTGTTGAAGAATGGAGTATGACGACCGCCCTCTTCCTTCTTCAGAACGTAAACCTGACCTGAGAACTTTGTATATGGGTGAATGGAACCTGGCTTACAAAGAACCTGGCCTCTCTGAATGTCAGATCTCTGGATACCACGGAGAAGTGCACCGATGTTGTCGCCTGCCTCAGCGTAGTCAAGAATCTTTCTGAACATCTCGATACCTGTTACAACAGTCTTTGGTCTCTCAGTTGAAAGTCCGAGGATCTCAACTTCGTCACCAGTCTTGAGCTGACCTCTTTCAACTCTACCAGTAGCAACTGTACCACGGCCTGTGATTGTGAATACGTCCTCAACAGGCATCAGGAATGGGAGATCAGACTTTCTGTCTGGTGTTGGGATGAATGTGTCAACAGCGTCCATAAGGTCAAGGATTGGCTTGTAAGCTGGATCTGAAAGATCATCTGGAGCCTCAAGAGCTGCAAGAGCTGAACCCTTGATGATTGGAGTATCGTCGCCAGGGAAATCATACTTGTCGAGGAGCTCTCTGATGTCCATCTCAACGAGGTCGAGAAGCTCTTCATCGTCAACCTGGTCAGCCTTGTTCATGAAAACAACGATAGCTGGAACGCCTACCTGTCTAGCAAGGAGAAGGTGCTCTCTTGTCTGAGCCATAGGACCGTCAGAAGCAGCAACTACGAGGATAGCGCCGTCCATCTGAGCAGCACCAGTGATCATGTTCTTTACATAGTCAGCGTGGCCTGGGCAGTCAACGTGAGCATAGTGACGGTTCTTTGTCTCATACTCAACGTGAGCTGTGTTGATTGTAATTCCTCTCTCTCTCTCCTCTGGAGCTGAGTCGATGTTATTGTAATCCTTCTTCTCAGCAAGACCTTCAAGAGCAAGAGTCTTTGTGATAGCAGCAGTAAGAGTTGTCTTACCGTGGTCAACGTGACCGATTGTACCAATGTTAACGTGTGGTTTGGTTCTTTCGAAATGTGCCTTTGCCATAGGAATTTTCCTCCTTAAAATTTAATAGTTTCCGATTTAACATACCGTAGTATAATTATATCAAATAAAAAGCAAATTTGCAATAGAAAAAATAGAAAATTTTCCGCAAATTTATTAGTCCTTGTTTCTTGAAGCCATGATCTTCTCAGAGATAGACTTTGGTACCTGAATGTAGCTGTCAGGCTCCATTGTGTACTGTCCACGACCCTGTGTCTTAGAACGCAGGTCATTTGAGTAACCAAACATTTCAGACAGTGGAACGAGAGCGTCTACCTGAACAGCACCAGTTCTCTGCTCCTGACCGAGGATCTGTCCACGACGGGAGTTGAGGTCGCCTATAACTGTTCCGAGATAATCATCAGGAGCGATAACGCAAACCTTCATGATAGGCTCAAGAATGATTGGTGAAGCCTTTCTCATAGCCTCCTTGAACGCCATAGAACCGGCGATCTTAAATGCCATTTCAGAAGAGTCGACTTCGTGATAAGATCCATCGTACAGCTCAACCTTAACGTCAACTACCTGGAAGCCTGCGAGAACACCGTTCTCCATAGCGCCCCTGATACCTGCGTCAACTGCAGGAATGTATTCCTTAGGAATAGCACCGCCGACAACCTTGTTGATGAACTCATAGCCCTTACCGGACTCATTTGGCTCAACGTTGATCTTAACGTGACCGTACTGACCCTTACCACCTGACTGCTTAGCGTACTTGTAATCAACGCTTGCAGGAGCAGTGATTGTTTCCTTATATGAAACCTGAGGAGCACCGACATTTGCCTCTACCTTGAACTCACGGAGAAGTCTGTCTACGATGATCTCAAGGTGCAGCTCGCCCATTCCGGCGATAATTGTCTGACCTGTTTCCTCAGAAGTATAAGTTCTGAATGTTGGGTCCTCTTCAGCAAGCTTTGCAAGAGCGATACCCATCTTTTCCTGACCTGCCTTAGTCTTAGGCTCGATAGCGAGCTGGATAACAGGCTCAGGGAATTCCATTGACTCAAGAAGTACAGGATGCTCTTCATCACAAAGAGTGTCACCTGTTGTTGTGTTCTTCAGACCGATAGCGGCACCGATATCACCAGCGTAGATAGTATCGATATCCTTTCTAGCGTTAGAGTGCATCTGAACGATTCTTCCGATTCTCTCGTCCTTATCCTTAGTGGAGTTATAAACTGTAGAACCAGCTGTCAGAACACCTGAATAAACTCTGAAGTAGCAGAGCTTACCAACGAATGGGTCTGTAGCGATCTTGAATGCGAGAGCAGCGAATGGCTGATCGTCGCCTGAAATTCTCTCAACTTCCTCACCTGTATTTACGTCAGTACCCTTGATGTGTGGTACGTCGATAGGTGAAGGCATATAATCTACAATAGCGTCAAGAAGCTTCTGAACGCCCTTGTTTCTGTATGAAGTTCCGCAGGTAACAGGTACCATTGTGTTAGCGATAGTACTCTTTCTGATTACCTTCTTCATCTCGTCGATAGTGATCTCTTCGTCTGCGAAATACTTCTCAGCGAGATCGTCATCAACTTCTGCAAGATGCTCGATAAGGTCAGCGTGATACTGTTCAGCCTTTTCCTTGAGATCCTCAGGGATCTCTTCCTGACGGATATCCTTTCCAAGGTCATCATAGTATACATAAGCCTTCATTTCGAGCAGATCGACGATACCCTTGAAGTCGTCCTCAGCACCGATAGGGAGCTGGATAGGAACGGCATTACAATGAAGTCTTTCATGGAGCATATTCAAAACGTTGTAGAAGTTTGCACCCATGATATCCATCTTATTGACATATACCATTCTTGGTACCTGATAGTTATCAGCCTGTCTCCAAACTGTTTCAGTCTGAGGCTCAACACCACCCTTAGCACAAAGAACTGTTACAGAACCGTCGAGTACACGAAGTGAACGCTCAACCTCAACTGTAAAGTCAACGTGGCCTGGAGTATCTATAATGTTGAGTCTGTGACCCTTCCAGTAGCAAGTAGTAGCAGCAGAAGTAATTGTGATACCTCTCTCCTTCTCCTGTGCCATCCAGTCCATTGTAGATGCACCGTCGTGCGTTTCACCGATCTTATAGTTTACACCGGTATAAAACAGGATACGCTCTGTAGTAGTAGTCTTGCCGGCGTCGATGTGTGCCATGATACCGATATTACGGTAGTCCTGCAATTTACATTCTCTTGCCATATATATCCTCCTTTATACCTCTTACCATCTGTAATGAGCGAAAGCCTTGTTAGCTTCAGCCATCTTATGAGTTTCGTCACGCTTCTTGCATGAGCCGCCAACGCCGTTAAGAGCGTCGAGGATCTCTGCTGCGAGTCTCTCTCTCATTGTGTCCTCGTTTCTCTCACGAGAATACTTTGTTATCCATCTCAGACCAAGTGTCTGTCTTCTGTCAGGACGAACCTCCATTGGTACCTGGTAAGTCGCACCGCCTACACGGCGAGCCTTGACCTCCAGCTCAGGCATGATGTTATCCATAGCCTCCTGGAATACTTCAAGAGCAGGTCTGCCTGTCTTTTCTTCGACAATTTCAAATGCTCCGTAAACGATCTTCTGGGCAACACCCTTCTTACCGTCAAGCATGATGTTGTTTACAAGACGTGTAACAAGCTTAGAATTGTATACTGGATCCTGAAGCACGTCTCTCTTTGTAACTCTACCTCTTCTTGGCACTTTAATTCCCTCCTTCACAAATAATGAATTCACAGGTACTCGCTCTGTAACCACGGCACACAGCCGTTTTACAGCCCCGTCAGTTCCTTGTAGAGTCAACTAATATATATTAATCACTCCACATAAACTGTGGTCTTCGCAATATGCGACAATGAGTTATTACCTTGTTACTAAAATGAGCTTTTCAGTTTTTGATTACTTGGCTGCTCCTGCCTTTGGCTTCTTAGCGCCATACTTGGATCTCGCCTGCATTCTCTTAGCAACGCCCTGAGCGTCGAGAGTGCCTCTGATGATGTGATATCTTACACCAGGGAGGTCCTTAACACGTCCGCCTCTGATAAGAACAACGGAGTGTTCCTGAAGATTGTGTCCGATACCAGGGATGTAAGCTGTAACTTCGTTTCCGTTTGTGAGCTTAACTCTGGCAACCTTTCTCATAGCTGAGTTTGGCTTCTTAGGTGTAGCAGTTCTTACTACTGTGCAAACGCCACGCTTCTGTGGGCAGCTCTGATCGATAACTACCTTCTTCTTTGAGTTGAAACCCTTCTGAAGAGCAGGAGCTGTAGACTTGTCTGCAAGGACATTTCTTCCTTTTCTTACTAACTGGTTAAAGGTTGGCATATTTTCTCTCCTTTCATAGATTTGATACTATACGCTGATATACAATACATCAGCATACCTTGATATTATACACTATTCTCCGTCTCTTGTCAAGCACTTTTTCTTGACTTTTTTAACTTTTTGAAAATTTCAGTTAAATTTTCTGTCAAAAGCTATAAAAAGCACAGGGCAGCGGCTTTTCACGCCCTGCCCTGCTGTAATCCTGTCTATATACTATCTTAAATACCGTCCGTTCTGTTATTTTCCTTTGATGATGTCTCCTGAGCCGCCCGGATAGACCACCTCGCCGCTGCGTGTATAGATGCTGTGGTAGGTCATCACAACGTCACTGTTATCTGTTTTGTCTGATATTTCCTCCGGCGTGTCCACTTCATTGAGATATATTTTAAAGTCATCGTTAAAAAATGCTGACAGGTGGCTTACAAATCTAACATCCAATATCCACTGCTTATTGTCATCGAAGAAATTCGCCTTATGTGTATATATCCCGTCAAAGTCTTTCTCGCCGTTGACGTCCGCCATACTGAATTTCACGGCGTTGTTCCAGTTAGATGTGATGGAGTAATATCTTTCGCCTATCTTAACCACTGCACCTTCATCGGTGGTTTTTACCACTTCTGCTGTAGTGTTTTTATAATCCTTGAGTGGTGTGACCGATATAGGAAAATCTATAGTTATCTTGCTTGTGACGTAATCATAGGCTGAGCAGTTGCTGAGAGCCTGCCATTTGATACCCAAGCTGTCAGTACGCTGCTTATAATTGCTTACGATCTCAACATCGCTGTCTGTGAGCATACCGCCTCTTCCTGCATCGACCGCACATTGCAGCACCTGCTGCTTCATTTTTTTCTCGCCCTCGTCTGTTGAGGTGTCGATATCATGCACTGCTGCCACCGCACTGCACAGCTCTGAATAAAGCTGCGTACCCATACCGTCGCCCTGCCAATCTTCAGTTGTGTCATAGTGGGTCACAATGTCATAAGCTGTCACAAAAGAGATGTCGTCCTCGAACTTTGTGCCGATAACTACTGCCGAGCCTATATCAATATCCTGAGCATAGACTGCCTTGCCCGTGGTCTTATCCTTTACGCCGAAATCCACCTTAAAACGCAGAACTCTGTTTGCAGACATAAGCGACGCCACGTCATAAACGTCCTTGATGTCGTCATTCACTTCTACATATGGCTTTGCAGAGCTATATATCTTATCCACAAAAATATAGCAGTCACCGTTGCTTGTTGCCCCTGCGAAAATACCCTCGATAACTATTTCATCATCTGAGATAAGCTTTAGCAGACCCTCCTCAGCAGCCTTGCCGTAGTCTATCTCCGCTGTTTGTGAGCTATCCTGTGCAGAACTTTCTTCCTGTGCCGCAGAGCTTGCCGAAGGTGTTATCTCTATATCGCCTTCGTCTCTGAAAAGCGTCATTGCACCGCCCACCACCAGAAGCAAAGCCGCAAGCACCGCACCTGCAAGCTGAAAGCCTGTAAGTTTTGTTTTCTTTTTCTCTGTAGGCTTGTCATACATAAGCACACTCTCCTTCCAATCCGAAGGAGTTTTTATACAGTAAAAAGCATTTATCTTTTTCATTTGCTGCCCCTTTCTGTGATATCCTCATTGCAAACTATACCTTTAGTCAATGTTATGCTGAAAGTCCAGCCCCTACATAATAGTTTTTACCTCTTTTGTAGGGGAGCGGCTCAATTTCTGTTTCACAGAAATGCGACGTCCCAATGCCCTAGGTCTTTATTGACATTCATATAGTTCACAACATTATCATATCCTTCAGTTGTTCTCTTCCACGTTTGAGATGTGTTTTTATCGTGTTTTCCTTGATATTTGTCAGCTCAGCTATCTCCTGCACTGACAGCTCCTCAAAGTAATAAAGATAAATACTATCTCTATATTTCGGGGGAAGTCTGAAAATAAGGTCAAGTATCTCTATGTCGCTGCCGTCCTTTGAGAAAGACGTTATGCTGTTCAGATCGACTGTGTTTTTCCTCAAACGATACCGCAAAACACTCCGGCATTCGTTGAGAGCCACTCTGATGAGCCACGCTTTCGGGTTTGGCAGACTGCCTTTTTTCATCTGCTTGAAAAGCTTGAAGAACACGTTCTGATAGCAGTCCTCAGCGTCGGAAAAATTTCCCGTGTGCACCACGCAAAGCCTTGTTACCATATCCGAATACTCCTCTACAAGTTGGCGGTATTCGCTTTCGGTCATATTCTTCATGCTTTCACTTCCCTTCATATACTAAAACGCCGTGGCAGGCAAAAAGGTTTCATACAAAATAAAAAAATCAGCCCGCATGAATGAACCATGCAGGCTGATATAAAAGTCATTAGTACAACGGTGTTTCTGCGGTGTTATGGTTAGCCGCACTCTCATTCTTGACCACCTGAACGTTGTTGTAAACGTCCATACCGGTGCCGGCAGGAATGAGCTTACCGATAATAACATTTTCTTTAAGACCCATGAGCTTATCGGTCTTGCCTCTGATAGCTGCGTCTGTAAGAGCCTTAGTTGTCTCCTGGAACGATGCAGCTGAAAGGAATGAATCCGAGTAGCTTGAAGCCTTTGTGATACCCTGAAGAACAGGAACAGTTGTGATAAGTCTTGCGTTCTCGTCGCCAGCGTCGATCTGAGCCTGTATCTCCTCGTTGAGTCTTGCGACCTCTCCTCTGTCGATAAGTGAACCAGGGAGCAGATAGCTTGAACCGGAGTCGTCGATCTTGACCTTTCTCATCATCTGACGAACGATAACTTCGATGTGCTTATCGTTGATATCAACACCCTGCAGACGGTAAACCTTCTGAACTTCGGTGATGATGTAGTTCTGAACAGCCTTAGGACCATTAACTGCAAGGATATCAGCTGGGTTGATAGAACCCTCTGTGAGTGGCTCACCGGCTGTAACAGCCTGTCCCTCACGAACTCTTATCTTGTAGCCGTATGGTATAGCATAAGACTCCTGCTCAGGATTTTCAGTGTCCTCGCTTGTAACAGTGATCTGCTTGGTCTTCTTGACCTCCTCGATCCTAACTACGCCGTCGATCCTTGTGATGATAGCAGCACCCTTTGGACGTCTGCTCTCAAACAGTTCCTCGACTCTAGGAAGACCCTGTGTGATATCTTCCGCAGAAGCGATACCACCTGTGTGGAAGGTTCTCATTGTAAGCTGTGTACCAGGCTCACCGATAGACTGAGCGGAGATTACGCCGACAGCCTCACCGACCTGAACGATATTTCCGTTTGCAAGGTTAGCGCCGTAGCACTTAGCACAAACGCCATGCTTAGCCTGACACTGAAGAACTGATCTGATAGAGATAGAATCCTTGCCCTCAGCTTCGAGTGCAGCAACTATTCTTTCAGCGTCATGAACGTTTATGAGCTTGTTTCTTGAGCATATCATCTCGCCTGTCTTAGGATCCTTGAGGTCCTCAACAAGGTATCTGCCCACAAGTCTCTCGCTGAGAGGCTCAATCATTTCGTTTCCGTTCTTTATGTCGAATATCTCGATACCAACGTGAGTACCGCAATCCTCCTGACGAATGATAACGTCCTGAGAAACGTCAACAAGACGTCTTGTAAGGTAACCTGAGTCAGCAGTACGCAGAGCTGTATCGGCAAGTCCCTTTCTCGCACCTCTGGAAGAAATGAAGTATTCCAGAATGTTAAGACCTTCACGGTAGTTAGCTCTGATAGGCATCTCAATTGTTGAACCTGATGTGTTGGCGATAAGTCCACGCATACCTGCCAGCTGTCTGATCTGGTTGATAGAACCACGGGCACCTGAGTCAGCCATCATGTTGATCGGGTTATATGGGTCAAGGTTAGCTTTCAGAGCCTCTGTAACTTCGTCTGTAGCGTTGTTCCAGATCTCGATGAACTTCTTTGACTTCTCTTCTCTTGAAATATAACCTCTCTTATACTGCTTGTCTATCTTGTCAACAAGTCCGTCAGCCTTAGCAAGGATATCCTTCTTAGCCTCAGGGATAGAAGCGTCGCATACTGCAACTGTGATAGCAGACTTTGTAGAATACTTATAACCAAGGCTCTTGATGTTGTCGAGAACTTCGGAAGTCGTAGTAGTACCGTGCTTCTGTATACATTTATCAATGATATCAGAAAGCTGCTTCTTCTTTACAAGGAAGCTTATCTCAAGATCGAACTGCTTTTCTGAATTTGTTCTGTCAACAAAGCCAAGGTTCTGAGGAATGATAGAGTTGAAGATAAGTCTTCCGACTGTAGCGTCTATCACCTTTGATACCTGCTTGTCGCCTATCTGCTTGGTTATCCTTACCTTGATAGCAGCATGAAGTGAAACGATGTGCTGATCGTAAGCCATAAGAGCCTCGTTCACATCTCTGAACACCTTGCCCTCGCCAGGCTCGCCGTCCTTCTTCAGTGTCAGGTAGTAAGAACCAAGTATCATATCCTGTGTAGGAACTGCAACAGGGCGTCCGTCTGAAGGCTTCAACAGGTTGTTGGCAGCCAGCATAAGGAATCTTGCCTCAGCCTGAGCCTCTGCTGAGATCGGCAGGTGAACAGCCATCTGGTCGCCGTCGAAGTCAGCGTTGAACGCTGTACAAACCAGTGGGTGAAGCTTGATAGCTCTGCCCTCTACAAGGATAGGCTCGAATGCCTGAATACCAAGTCTGTGAAGTGTAGGCGCACGGTTGAGCATTACAGGGTGACCCTGAATAACGTTTTCAAGTGCGTCCCAAACCTCTGGCTCAGCTCTGTCTACCTTTTTCCTTGCAGACTTGATGTTGATAGTAGGATTGGTGTCAACAAGTCTTTTCATAACGAAAGGCTTGAACAGCTCGAGAGCCATTTCCTTTGGCAGACCGCACTGATACATCTTAAGCTCAGGGCCTACGACGATAACAGAACGTCCTGAATAGTCAACACGCTTACCAAGAAGGTTCTGTCTGAAACGTCCCTGCTTACCTTTGAGCATATCTGAAAGTGACTTGTATGCTCTGTTGTTAGGACCTGTAACAGGTCTGCCGTGTCTGCCGTTGTCGATAAGTGCGTCAACAGCTTCCTGAAGCATTCTCTTTTCGTTTCTAACGATGATGTCAGGTGCTTCAAGCTCCAGCATTTTCTTAAGACGGTTATTTCTGTTGATAACACGTCTGTAAAGGTCATTAAGGTCGCTGGTTGCGTATCTTCCGCCGTCCAGCAGTACCATAGGTCTGATATCAGGTGGTATAACAGGTATAGCCTCCAGTATCATCCACTCAGGTCTGTTGCCTGATGTTCTGAAAGCCTCAACGATCTCCAGTCTTTTCAGAAGCTTGATACGCTTCTGACCCGCAGGAAGATCCTTAAGCTCAGTTTTAAGCTCTTCTGAAAGCTTCTCGAGGTCGATCTCTTCAAGAAGCTCCTTGATAGCCTCAGCTCCCATGCCGGCTCTGAACTCGTCCTCGTCATACTTTTCCTGCATTTCGCTATAATCCTTTTCAGTAAGGAGCTGACCCTTGATAAGCTCAGTGTTACCTGGATCTATAACGATGTATTTTGTGAAGTAAAGAACTTCTTCAAGTCTTTTCTGTGATATTTCAAGCATCTGTCCTATTCTTGACGGAGTTCCCTTGAAATACCAAATATGAGAAACAGGTGCAGCAAGCTCGATGTGACCCATTCTCTCTCTACGAACCTTGGCTCTTGTTACCTCAACGCCGCAGCGCTCGCAGACTTTGCCTTTAAAGCGAATTTTCTTATATTTACCGCAGTGACACTCCCAGTCCTTTGAAGGTCCGAATATCTTTTCGCAGAACAATCCGTCCTTTTCCGGCTTCTGAGTACGATAGTTTATTGTTTCAGGTCTGGTAACAACGCCGTAAGACCACTCACGGATCTTCTGAGGCGATGCAAGACCGATCTTGATTGATGCAAACTCATTGAATTCCAACAGCAGTACCCTCTTCCTGTTTAGTTTGAAGCACGGCAACAGCCGACTTCTATATGAAACGGTCGCAGGGGCGGAGCCTTCCGCCCTTTGACCTCAGCTTATTTAGTTACTGTGCAAAATTATTCACCGTCATTAAGGAACAGATCAGACTCGTCGGAAGCTGCGCTGCCCTCCAGTTCGGAAGTGCCGTTCTCGTCTTCAGCCATGAAGCCCTCGTCGAGATCGCCCTCGTCAACGCCGAAATCGATATGATCTTCGATAGCAGGCTGTGGAACAAGCTCCTCGTCCTCGTCAAACGACTGCTTAAGATCTATTTCCTCGTTATTGATGTTGAGTACCTTGAGATCCAGACCAAGTGACTGAAGCTCCTTAACAAGTACCTTGAACGCCTCAGGAACACCAGGCTTAGGAACATTCTGTCCCTTAACGATAGCCTCGTATGTCTTGACTCTTCCCACAGTATCGTCAGACTTAACTGTAAGGATCTCCTGAAGTGTGTAAGCAGCACCGTAAGCTTCGAGCGCCCAAACTTCCATTTCTCCGAATCTCTGACCACCGAACTGAGCCTTACCACCAAGTGGCTGCTGTGTTACCAGTGAGTAAGGACCAACTGAACGTGCGTGTATCTTATCGTCTACGAGGTGGTGGAGCTTCAGGTAGTACATATAACCGACTGTAACTCTGTTATCGAACTTCTCGCCTGTTCTTCCGTCATAAACAGTGAACTTGCCGTCCTCGCTCATGCTCAGTGCGTTAGGGTTGATGACCTCATCCATTGTGTGGAGAGTGAACTCATCGTCCTTATGCTCCAGATAATTCTGCTGAGCCATTTTGAAGCATTCTCTGATGTCTGCCTCGTGAGCACCGTCGAATACAGGAGTCATTATCTTCCAGCCAAGAGCCTTTGCCGCCATACCAAGATGAACCTCAAGCACCTGACCGATGTTCATACGAGAAGGTACGCCCAATGGGTTAAGACAGATATCAAGCGGAGTACCGTCCTCAAGGAATGGCATATCCTCCTGTGGGAGTATTCTTGAAACGACACCCTTGTTACCGTGACGACCCGCCATCTTATCGCCCACAGAGATCTTTCTCTTCTGTGCGATGTAGCATCTGACGAGCATATTTACTCCAGGAGAAAGCTCGTCGCAGTTCTCTCTTGTGAATATCTTAACATCAATGATAGTACCAGCCTCGCCGTGAGGTACCTTAAGAGAATTATCTCTAACTTCTCTAGCCTTTTCGCCGAAGATAGCTCTCAGAAGTCTTTCTTCTGCTGTCAGCTCAGTTTCACCCTTAGGTGTTACCTTACCAACAAGTATATCTCCCGAGCGAACCTCTGCGCCTATTCTTATGATACCGTTCTCGTCCAGATCCTTAAGAGCGTCCTCGCCAACGTTAGGTATATCTCTTGTGATCTCCTCAGGTCCGAGCTTTGTATCTCTGGCTTCTGTCTCATACTCTTCAATATGGATAGAAGTGTACTTATCCTGCTTTACAAGGTTTTCGTTCAGAAGAACGGCGTCCTCGTAGTTGTAACCTTCCCAGGTCATGAAGCCGATAAGAGCGTTCTTACCAAGTGAAAGCTCACCGTTTGAGGTAGCAGGGCCGTCACCGATTATCTGATTAGCTTCAATTCTCTCGCCCTTATTGACGATAGGTCTCTGGTTTGTGCAAGTACCTGCGTTTGAACGCTTGAACTTAGTCAGCTCATAAGTTCTGAGCATACCGCTGTCCTCACGGATAACGATCTTGTCAGCGTCAACGCTCTCAACAACACCTGCGTTCTTAGAAACAACAGCAACGCCTGAATCAAGACAAGCCTTGTATTCCATACCTGTACCAACGATAGGAGACTCAGTCTTGAGCAGCGGCACAGCCTGTCTCTGCATGTTTGAACCCATGAGCGCACGGTTAGCGTCATCGTTCTCAAGGAACGGGATACAAGCAGTAGCCACAGAAACTACCATTTTAGGCGAAACGTCCATGAAGTCGATCTTCTCTCTCTCTATCTCGAGGATCTGATCTCTGTATCTGCCGTTTACCTTAGGTCTGGCAAACTTGTTATCCTCAGTAAGAGGCTCGTTTGCCTGAGCGACCATGTAGTTATCTTCAACGTCAGCCGTCATATAAACAACTTCGTCAGTTACAACGCCTGTTTCCTTGTCAACACGTCTGTAAGGAGCTTCGATAAAGCCGTACTCGTTTATCCTTGCGAAAGAAGCAAGGTAAGAGATAAGTCCGATGTTAGGACCTTCAGGCGTCTCGATAGGACACATTCTGCCGTAGTGAGTATAGTGAACGTCACGGACCTCAAATCCGGCACGGTCTCTTGAAAGACCGCCAGGGCCGAGGGCTGAAAGTCTTCTCTTATGAGTAAGCTCAGCCAGAGGGTTGTTCTGATCCATGAACTGTGACAGTGGAGAAGAACCGAAGAACTCTCTGATAGCCGCAGTGATAGGTCTTATATTGATAAGAGCTGTAGGAGTAACGACCTCAGTGCCCTGTGACTGAATGTTCATTCTCTCACGGATAACTCTTTCCATTCTTGTGAAACCGATCCTGAACTGGTTCTGAAGAAGCTCGCCTACTGAACGGATTCTTCTGTTGCCAAGATGGTCGATATCGTCAACAGTACCAACGCCCTCGCAAAGGTTGAGGAAGTAAGAAACCGTAGCGATAATATCATCGATAGTGATGTGCTTTGGAACGAGGTCGTCAGCCTTAAGTTTGATGTTCTCCTTAAGTTCTTCCTCATTCTCAGAATCCTCAAGAATTTCCTTGAGAGCCTTGAAAGATACCTTTTCGTTGATACCTAGCTCGGTGCAGTCAAAATCAACATAAGCGTTGATGTCTACCATGCCGTTGCCTATGATCTTAACTTCGCATTCTTCAAGCTTTGTAACAGCCTCGCCTGTTGCGGAAGTAAGATGCTCCTTTACTTCAACGTCAACGTAAGCCTCCATAACACCTGCGGTCTCGATCTCCATAGCCTTATCAAAGCTGATAAGATCGCCAGCCTCAGCCATTACCTCGCCTGTCATAGGATTTACAACAGGTCTTGAAAGTCTGTGACCTGAAAGTCTTGAACCAACGCCAAGCTTCTTGTTGTACTTATATCTGCCGAATCTTGAAAGATCATATCTCTTAGCGTCAAAGAATAGGTTATTCAGGTGAGTAACAGCAGAATCTACTGTAGGAGGCTCGCCCGGACGGAGCTTCTTGTAAACTTCAAGAAGAGCTTCCTCTCTGTTAGCAGTCTGATCCTTCTGCATGATAGTCTGAGTAAGTCTTTCATCAGGACCGAAAACTTCCTCGATCTCCTCGTTAGTACCAATACCGAGCGATCTCAGGAAAGTAGTAAGAGGGATCTTTCTGTTTTTATCAATTCTGACATAAACCACGTCGTTAGAATCCATTTCATATTCAAGCCAAGCGCCTCTGTTAGGGATAACAGTTGTCTTGAACAGATCCTTACCGGTCTTGTCCTTATCAAAAGCGTAATAAACACCTGGTGAACGCACCAACTGAGAAACGATAACACGCTCTGCACCGTTGATAACAAAAGTTCCGCTGTCGGTCATTTTAGGGAAGTCACCCATAAATACCTCGGACTCCTTGATCTCGCCGGTCTCGGTATTGTTAAGTCTTGCAGTAACTCTCAGTGGCACTGCATAAGTTACATCTCTCGCCTTGCACTCTGCAACAGAATACTTAGCCTCTTCATCGAAATGGTATCCAACAAAAGTCAGCTCCAGCGTACCATTATAATCAGTAATAGCTGAAACATCTCTGAAGACCTCCTTCAGACCTTCATCGAGGAACCACTGATAAGAGTTCTTCTGCACTTCAATAAGGTTAGGCATCTCCAGAACCTCATTGATCTTGGCAAAGCTCTTTCTCGTGTTCTTACCAAGTTTTACGTCCTTGACATTCACCATAGGCTCAATCACTCCTTAATTTATTTGGAAAATACATTTATATAATACTATATAACAATCGTATTCGCCAGTGGTTTTGGCGGTGTTTTCCATGATTTTCTGCGCTCAAAAACGCATGAAATAGGTGGAAAACTCCATTATGATACAGTATACTATTATATAATATTAGCAAGCCCTTGTCAAGCATTTTAGCTTACACATCTCGCCGATTTTCCTATTTTCTCCGATTTGAACAAAAATCGCACAATTCGACGCAGAAACTTCTACTATTACCAATGTGTTATCAAATTGTAAATTTTTCGTTTACTAGTCTGTTTTTATCACCCTCCGCCTCATTACCTCCACCCTAACCTACCCTTTATTTCATCACTATCTGCACCAACTTGTCTGCCATTACATAATAAATCCGATTTACTTGTCATATCCAACAAAAACTCATTTAACAAATTGTGCAAACAAATGATTTATATTTTAATTTGGCAACATTTCTGCAATTGTTGCA